>ERZ791753.396-NODE-396-length-42732-cov-17.892167_pt1 | contig 42732 bp, 34 predicted proteins | sample MGYA00509951_ERZ791753 | MGnify/ENA primary metagenome ERZ791753 (study PRJEB30046, sample SAMN00792026) | human gut metagenome | study: EMG produced TPA metagenomics assembly of the A metagenome-wide association study of gut microbiota in type 2... | reverse complement strand
ATTAAACGAACGATTAAAAGTCATTTTTCTGTTTTAATAGCTTCGTTTACAGTATATTAAGCTGGAATACCTGTTTGTACGGTTTGGAAGAGAATATGTCTCATTCAAACCGCGAAGCGCACCCGAAACAATCGTGAAATTCTCCTTTTTCTTTATATAAGTGGTTGAAAATCAAAAATATTGGTTTGCGGCTCGTACTCGTGATAAGCAAGAATTTGCAGTCCGAAGATTCTTAGATAAACTTAAATCTGAGGAAAATTTGGATATTGATTACTATCTTCCTACGAGAATTGTTATATCACAACTGAAATACCGTCGTAAGCGTAGTGAAGTTCCTGTCATTCGGAATTTGATTTTCATTCGTGCCACTAAACAAATTGCCTGTGATATTTCTAATGTTTATAGTGCCCAGCTTTTTTATATGAAGGATCTTTCCACCCATTCTATGCTGATTGTCCCCAATAAGCAGATGGAAGACTTCATGTTTGTTATGGACTTGAATCCTGATGGGGTTAGTTTTGATACTGAGCCTTTTGCTATAGGAAACAAAGTGAAAGTCGTTAAAGGAGATTTTTGTGGCATTGAAGGTGAAATAGCTACGGAATCCAATAAAACTTATGTTGTTATTCGTATCAAGGGTGTTTTAGTTGCCAGTGTCAAAGTGCCCAAATCTTATCTGAAGATGATAAAGTAGTCTTATCTTAATTGAGATTAATCATATTTTAATCATATACCAAATGAATTCTTTACTTTCTCGCGCTCTTGAGCTTCAGCATGCTGCTCATGAGCTGATGTATCTTGGTATGGACGGTGAACCTATCTATTCCGATACTTTTTGTCGGTTAAATAAGGAACTTCTCGTCAAGTCCGATTCCCTTTTTTCCTCTCAGAGTTCCAATATTGAGGAAGAAGCCAATTTGTGTCTGGCTCTTCTGATGGGCTATAATGCTACCATTTATGATTATGGAGATAAAGGGCAGAAAAAACAAGCTGTTTTAGATCGAATCTATAATGTTTTGGAGAAACTGCCTGATTCTTTGCTTAAGGTTCGTCTGCTGACTTATACTTATGGTGAAGTCTATGAGGAGTCTATGCTTCAGGAGGCTCATGACATTATAAGCAATTGGAATAAATCGGCTTTAACTATTGAACAAATGGAGGTAATAGAGGAATTGAAGAATATTGAGGAAAATCCTTATCCTTTTGAAATAATTTAAATATATTGATTATCTGGCTGGAAAGTTCAAGAAATGAGGTTAGTTAACCGTGCGATGTACTTTGTGATAGAAAACCTGTTTCAGCCTCAGACTAAAATTGTGTTTCGGTTTAAAACCAAATTGGAGTCGAAATTTGTGGAGAAACGTAATTTTGTAAGTTGCTTGTTTGCCCGGATGTGAAGTTGAAGGAATGTTTGATCTTGCCTATAAGAAACTATTTGGATTTAAATTTTATCTGAAAGATGGCAATTATCATATAGTGAAGAAAATATGAGTAAAAAATACATTTTTCTTATGTTAGAAAGGGTTGCTAATTATTTAATAGCTGTAATATTTTTATATATGGTTATATATTAGAACATGATGAATGTTAATTTGAAATTACTCAAAAAAGGTTTTGTCTGCAATCTGGAATTGAGAGACTTCTGGCAATATTCAAGGAAATCCTTTTCATCAGTGACAAGCATTTGTTTACTTTAGATATCTACTATTCATCTTTTATGATTTTAGAAGTAAGCGAATTTGAATTCAGACTTGGTTCTTTATTTTAAAAATAAAAAAATAGTATTTTATAAAATATTGAATTTCAATGGATACTGTGGACTGGTTTTACTTATTTGTCAATATTCAGATTTTTGTGGGTATTGGTGAAGTGTAGAACTTTTGATTTCCAATTTGTCATTAAATAGAACTAAAAAATACTTGTTTTTTTTATTAAGTAATAGGATTATTCTAAAATATTAAATAACTATTTTTTTTAATTAATGTATAAATACTATGAAAATTGTAGCACTTTTAACTGGGCGTGGTAATAATACGCTCAAAGATAAAAATGTATTGCCGGTTTTGGGAAAACCACTTCTCTATTACCCTGCTATGGCGGCAAAAAAATGTAGCTTAATCTCTGATTTCTATGTTAGTAGTGATGATAATAAGATTTTAAATGCAGCAGCTGATTGTGGTTATAAAAAAATTGTACGTCCGGAAATATTAGCTTTGCCTACTTCTCAACATGTAGACGCAATTAACCATGCACTTAATGTAATGAAAGAAGATGGAATTTATCCTGATATATTAGTTGTGTTATTGGCTAACTCAGGAATTGTGAAAATGGAATGGATTGAAGAATCTATTCAATATATTTTGCAGAATAATGAAATCTCGGCAGCTGTACCTGTATTGTTAGAAATGGATAATCATCCATATCGTTCTAAATGTTTGCGTGAAGATGGCTGTTTAGGCACTTGGTTTGATTTTAAGGGACAGAAGGTCTCAACAAATAGACAGGATTTACCTGTGAATTTTGTTTTATGCCATAATTTTTGGACGTTAAATTTATCAAAATCTATCTATTCAAAAGAGGAAGGTCAGCAACCATGGACTTTTATGGGTAATAATATAAAGCCAATAGTAGTAAAAGAGAGTTTTGATGTGCATGATGAGGATGATATTATGCGCACGGAAAAATGGCTGATAGATGAGGGAATAAAATATGAATAATTGTTAATTTTAAATTTTATATAATTAGATGCATTTAGCTGAAAAAGTTAGTGGAATCTCTTTCTTCTTATTTAATAAGATACCTTTTGAGCAAGTATTTAGACGCATTAGTATAATGCAAGAGTGTAATAGTTTTCATATATCTTTTATTCATGAATTTAAGCGTTTTATACATTATATACTATATATAAATACTAATTGTTGGATATTTGAAAAGGAAAACAATTCGCATGTACTTTTTTTTACTCATTATGTGGAACGTAAAAGTTTTATAGAGCAATTTTATAAAGCAGCTGGGTTAATTGAACAAAGAGATTTGTTATGTGGGATTCGTAATAGATATCTAAGAATCTCTTTTTTAACAATAAAAATACTTGTTTGTTTTTATCCGATATGGATGCTGCAACTTTTGTTTTTGAGAAGTCCATTTGTTGAGAAAATGTGGATTGCTAATGAATTGTTCCTATTGTATAATTTGCAAACAGTATTAAAAAGAAATGGAGTACATAAGTATAAGTTGTTAGTCTGTTCTTATGATTCTGATGTTGAAAATGCCTTTGTTGTAGAATATTTTAAGAAGTATAATATAAAAACAGCAACTTTACAACATGGGCAATTTGTTGCTTATCGTGAAAATATATTAGAAAATTGTGCTATAGAATTTAGAAGTTCTAACTCTGATTATTTTTTATGTTGGAATCAATTTACAGCTGATGAAGCAATGAAAGAAGGTCTTTCTGTTTCTAAAATAAAAATACTCGGAATATTAGGTTTTATAGGAAAGAATAATATCACGATTGAACCAACAAAAGAACATTGTTTTGGTGTTATTATAGGTCACCCAATGTTTGAAAAGGAAAATTTAAAATTAATAGAAGCTGCTAATGTTTTGAGCCGAAAAATAAATTATAAATATTATTTAAAGTTACATCCTAATTATGCAGAAAATCATTTTTCTAATATTATAAACGAACAGTATTGTGTAGGATGTGTTTGTAAGGGAATTTCAATGGAGGACTATGCAGGAATGGTACAATTTTCGATATCTGGCAGTTCTTCAGTATTGGTGGAAATGGTATATCTGAAACATAATTTATTGGTTTACCATACAGGATCGGTTCAAGATAAATATAGAGATATAAATACTTTATGTAAATTTACATGTCCCATGAATGTTGTGGACTCTTATCATAAACTTATGAATAACGATCATTTGATAGAAAAAACATTTGAGTATTTATGTACTGTAAATAATATAGACTCATCATACAAGTCTTTCTTTGAACAATACCTTTAATGTTAAGGAATACCGTACAGTTTCTTTTTCAGAATAAAATATTTAAGTATACCGTTGTATATACTTTTACTGATGGTTTATCTAAAGGAATATCTTTTCTTATTTTTCCTTTAGTTTCATATTATATTTTGCCTGATCAGCTTGGTTTAGCTGCAAATTTTGATGTCTTACAACTTATAACTTCATTGCTGGCGGGTATGGCTGTTGTAAATTCTTTACCATATTTCTTTTATGAACAAGAAAAAAAGGAAAATGCATTAATGATTTCTAATTTAATTCTTATTGTGTTGTGTATTTGTCTTTTCTTTTCTGTTATTATATTCTTTTTTTCTAATGTTATTTATAAATATTTGCAGATTGATTTATCATTGCAGTTATTGGCATTATTGGCTGCATGCGCAAATCTTTTCTTTTCCCTAGGAATGATAATTTTGAGATTAGAAGATAAAGTGAGAAATTTTGTTGTGCTTTCTCTCTCTCAAGTTGTTGTTCAATTGTTGTTAGTGTCTTATTTTGTTCTATTTTGCAAGATGCAAGCGCTTGGGAAAATTTATAGTAGTGTAATAACACAATTTCTGTTTGCATTGATACAACTTTCTATATTGTATAAAAGAGGGTATATTGTTACTCAGTTTTCTGCCTCTTTTTGTGTAAAATTATTAAAATTTGGCTTGCCTTTGTTACCACATTCTTTATCTTTTTGGTTTAAGAGTGGCATTGATAAGATATTATTGACAAATTTTTGTGGATTATCTGTGAATGGATTATATTCAATGGCATTAAGTTTAGGTGGTGTCTATAATATATTTAATCAATCATTCAATAATGCATATATACCTTATTTGCAAAAAAAAATAAATAATGTTGTTGATTTGAATGTAGAGAAAAGGAGAATCGTTGCATTGACATATAAATTAATGTTGTTATTTACTGTTGTGTATTTTATCGCAGTTATTATTGCATGGGGAATACTTAACTATTTATTAAGTGAAAAATATATAGGAGCTTTTATGTTTATACCGTGGATTATGTTAGTTTCATTAATTAACACTATGTACGGTCTGGTAATACAATTTATATATACTTCAAAGAAGACATTTGGGCTTGGAGTTATTACTTTTTCTTTTAGTATATTTCAAGCGATTTTAGGTTACGTGTTAGTTAGACAATTAGGAGCATTTGGAATTTGTCTTAGCTCTGTAATAGGAGCATTTTTAATAGCTATTAGCGTTTGGGGGTATAGTATGAAGGTTTATCCTATGCCATGGTTTAATTTATTTATTCGAAAATGATGCGTATTGTATTCCTTGCCTATTCATATGATAACCTTTATTTGCCTGATGGTATTCAAAATAGAAGATTGGCAAAAGGCTTAAAAGAGTGTAATGTACAATTGGATATTGTATGTAGGAATTTTAATAATCTTCATGAAAATCAAAAAAATATTTATTATATAAAATCTCCAGATTTGCATTATATAGATAGAATAATGTATATATTATTTCCTTTTTTGTATCCAATATTCAGTGTTGATAAATTGATATGGTCTCTTTTTTGTTTAAAATATTTTAAAAACAGAAAATGTGGATATATACTTACGACATATGAACCCTTTTCATTGATGTTTCTGGTGAAAAAGCTTAAAAGTAAAAAGATGAGCATTATTCAGTTGCTTTATGATCCTTTGTTTGATAATCCCTATTATTCTTCTTCGAAAATTAGTTTACAGATTAGAAAAAAAGCAGAAAAATATATAGTTAACACCTCTGATCTGTTATTATTAAATTCTCAACTATTGTACGATCGATTTTGTTTGAGATATTCTGATTGTAAGGAAAAATTTCGTAAACTATATTTGTGTGGAGATGATAATGTTTTGAATTTTAGACGGAGTCTTTTTAATAATAAGAAAATAACGGTTGTTCATGCTGGAAATTTACATGGTCACCGCTCGATTATACCAATAATATTGGTTGTTCAAGAATTGCAAAAAAGGTATGAAGGGAATTTAAGTGATCGGATGTCATTTGATTTTTATGGTACTGTACGCAATGAGGATATGAATTTGGTTACCAAATATGGCTTGGATGAACTTTTTCATTTTCATGGTTTTGTTAGTCAAGATAATTTGTATCCTATTTTGTGTGATGCGGATGTTTTGCTAATAATAGATTCATTAGGGAACGAAAATTGCTGTTTTCCATCTAAATTATGCGAATATCTATTTACTCAGAACGTAGTTGTTGCTTTTACACCTTATGTTAGTGCAACTCGAGAAATAATGATATTAAGTCAGAATCATTGTTTTACAGGTGAAGATATACTGGAATGTTCTCAATTATTTATGAATTTTTTTAATAGAAATAATGTAGGTGATGTGAAGAATAACTATTATGAGGAATTTATACCTTATAATGTTGCAAAGAAATTAATTAACTTTATTACCGATATATCCAATAGAAATGCTTAGTAAAGTTAGTAATATTCAGAATAAAGTGTATATTATTTGTGTTTTTATACTTTTGTATTTCTTGTTGGGTTCAACATATCCATTTGTTCATACTATAATTTTTACGCCTGATAATCTATTTAAGCCGCTTTTATTGATATCTTATTCTGTGCTTTTATTTATATGTATAAGAAAAAATCATTTGATACTTCCAAAGAGAGACTTTACTTTAGCTATTTTAATCCAAATTTTGTTTCTTATTTTTCATTCTTTGGTGTTTCATTCGGATAATTCTTTATATGTAGCATTCATCTCATTTCAATCTTGGATATTTGTATTTTTCATACTTAACACAATTGGTATTCTTACCTTTATTTGTGGCACTTTTTGGGTTAATATAGGTAATCTATTGTTCCTAATTATTGGACTATTTTTATTACTTTGTGGCTTTTTAAGTGTGTATGATACATATAGTTATGGAGATATGGTTATATCAGATTATTTATTTTTTATTGTAAAACATCATGATGATATTTCAGAAATGGGAGATATGGTTCGGTCTGGCGGTTATTATGATGAACCAGGAAGCTTAGCGTATGTTGTGATGTTGCTTTTATTGATAAATCATAAATATTACAAAAGTCGTTTCTTTGAATATTTTCTTCTTATTTTTCCATTAGTGACTACTTCCTTAGCGCATATTATTACTAGTCTATTATATATTGTCTTTTTTGTTGTAAAGAAAAAAAATATTTTGAAAGTTTTTTCTATAGTAACATGTGTATTTGTAATTGCTATATACATTTATAAGCTGGATATTGGTAATAATGGGGTATCTTTGTTTTTAAAAATGACAGTTGGGCGCATTGAAAATGTGGTAGAAGGAAATATAGATCCTTCGAGAGGAGATGGCTATGAATTAGGACCAACAATTTTGAAAAGTAATCCTTTAGGAATGTCTGCTGAAGTCTTAAGTGGGAAATATCCTAGTTTTACAAAAGAGACAGCATGGTATCCAATATTGGTTTATGGTTTTTGGGGAGTATTATTTTTCTATTTTCCTATAGTACTATCTTTGGTAAAATCCCTGTATTTGAAAAATGTAACAGAACTTTTATATATATGTATTATTGCTGTTAACTTAGGACAAAGACCTCATTATAACTATCCATTTTTCCTGATATTAATATATGTTTTACTATTCAATAAAAAATTAGATGAAGAAAGTAATGCTTGTTTTCGGCACTCGCCCCGAAGCTATAAAAATGGCGCCAATAGTCAAGTATTTTCAAAAATATCCTGAAACTGTTGAGACTATTGTATGTGTAACAGGTCAACATCGTGAGATGTTAGATCAAGTATTACGTTTATTTGAAATAGAACCCGATTATGATTTAAATATCATGAAGCAAGGGCAAGATTTGTATGATGTTACGGCACGTATTCTTATTGGTATGCGGGATATTTTGAAAGAGGTGAATCCTGATATTGTTTTAGTACATGGTGATACGACAACTAGTACAGCAGTGGCATTGGCCGCTTTTTATCAGCAAATTGCAGTTGGGCATGTTGAAGCGGGACTCCGTACTCATAATATATATAGTCCTTGGCCTGAAGAAATGAATCGACAACTTACTGGACGTATTGCTAGTTTTCATTTTTCACCAACTTTATTAAGCAAATATAATTTGATTGCTGAAGGCGTGAGTGAAAACTCTATAATTGTTACTGGAAATACAGTGATTGATGCGCTTTATATGGTGATTGATAAAATTAAGAACAGTCGAAAACTTGATTCAGAATTAACTATTCTGTTAGAAAAATCAGGGTATTGTGTTTATCGTTTGCAGACTAAAAGGTTGGTTTTAATAACTGGACATCGGCGTGAAAACTTTGGTAATGGTTTTATGGCAATTTGTGAAGCAATAAAAACATTGGCAAGAAAATACTCTAATGTGGATTTTGTTTATCCTATGCATCTGAATCCTAATGTGCGTCGTCCTATTCATGAGGTATTTGGTGAAAATCTGTTGATTTATGAGAACTTGTTTTTTATAGAACCTTTGGAATACCTCTCTTTTGTTTATTTAATGGAAAAATCAACTATTGTTTTAACGGATAGTGGAGGTATTCAGGAAGAGGCTCCAGGGCTTGGAAAGCCTGTATTAGTAATGCGTGATACAACAGAGCGTCCTGAAGCATTAAAGGCAGGGACTGTTAAGCTGGTAGGAACAAATTACGATAAAATAGTAAATGAGGTTTCTAAATTATTGGATGATCAAGAATATTATAATCAGATGAGTAAATCAATTAATCCATATGGAGATGGGGAGAGTTCCAAACGGATATATGATTTTTTATTAAAGGAATAATTTATGAAGAAGATTCTGTTTATTTCACCAAGTTGTTATCCTATATATGGATCGGAAGCTAGTTGTAATATAAAATTTTTATATGTATTATCACAATTAGATTGTCAGATTGATTTAATAACTGGTAAGTCATACGTATATTATCCTTTTAATAAGAATGATAGTTCATATTTGAAAAATATAAATAAAATAGTAAGTGTTAAACGTAATAATAAAATTAACCTACATTCTATATTTGAATATATAAGGACCTTTATTAAAACAGGATATGTATATAGCGGAATAGCTGGAACATTTGAGATGATTTCTGTTGCCGAGACTTTGATTAAAGAAAATGCTTATGATTATATATTTACTAAGGATTATCCTTCTGAGGTAGTAGGATTGTATTTATCTAAAAAATATAAAATCAGATGGGTTCCTACTTTTAATGATCCATATTGTATGGATAAATTTCCTGAGCCGTATGGAAAAGGCTATCAATGTAGAGTTGGATGGATTCGTGAGAAGTTAATTAAAGATATCTCTAAGACAGCGTATATGAGTATATATCCTTCTTCTAGGCTACGGGATTATATGTTGAAATATATGTATGGAATGAAAATGGAAAATACTCTAATAATACCGCATATCTTAATAAAGGAGAAGATTATATATAAAGATGCAGCTCCTAAGAAAAAACTTAGAGTACTATATTCAGGAATAATCACCAGCGAAAGAGTTACAGAATCTTTCTTTAAAGGATTTGGGAATTTTTGCGAAAAAAGAACTCCAAATTTGATATTAACATTTAGAGGCATTATTGATAAAAATGCTCAGAAGGAAATTGATAAATATATAGTTAAATATAATATAAAGGAATATATAATTTTTTTGCCGCCTGTTTCTTTTATTGAGAGTGTTGAAGAAGCTAAAGAATATGATGTTTGTTTGGTTATTGAAGCAAATTGTGAGGAAGGTATATTTTTACCGGGGAAAGTTCCTAATTATCTCCAATGTAATACAAGTATTTTCGCAATTAGTCCTCAAAATGGCATATTGAATGATTTATATAAAACTGGTATAGTCGATTATTTTGCGGATGTAAGTTCTTTTACTTCTGTCGAATTCAATTTTAACATTCTATATAATGATTATAAAAAGGGGGGCTTAATTCAAAGAGATAAAGACTTATCCCCTTTTTTATCTACTGAGATAGCGACAAAGTTAAATGATATATTTATCAAGTAGCAAAAATAAAAAATGAAAATTGCTTTTGTTGGAAATTTATACCCAAAAGAATGTATAAAAGAGTATAGAGAATCATCGAAGAATGGAATAGATAATGCAGCGAACACACTACAGTGGTCCATAATAAATGGCTTAAGGTGCTATTCGGATGTTCAGATATATACATTGCCAGTGGTTGGCACATATCCTATTAATAATAGAAAATTATATTTTAAATCGATCTTCAACATCCCTACTTTATTTTGTCTGGGATATGTGAATCTTCCTATAATAAGTCATATAACTAAAGCTATTGCTTTGTATTCTTCTTTGAAAAGGAATTTGCCATTTGATACAAAATGTATTATTGTATATGGGATGACTTCATATTTTCTTACTGCTTTATATTTTATAAAGAATGAAAAGATCAAAATATGTCTTGTTGTTCCTGATTTGCCTCAATATATGTCGGATAGTAGGAATGTTCTTTATTTATTAGCAAAGAAAGTAGATAAAAGATTGATGAATTGGTTGTTGAAATGTGTTGATGGGTATGTATTGATAAGTAAATATATGGCAAATCTTTTGCCTGTTGCTAATAACAACTGGACAGTTGTTGAAGGAATCTTCGACCCAAAGTATACTTTTAATAAAGTGATTCAGTATGATAATGTTAGTTATGAATATATCATGTATAGTGGCACATTAGCTAAGAGATATGGGGTCATGAACTTAGTGAAAGCTTTTCAATGTTTAGAAGATACGGATGTATTTCTTGTCATTTGTGGGTTAGGTGATTCAGAACAGGAGATTCTCAAGTATGCAAAAAGAAATCCTCGAATTATTTTTAAAGGTCAGATTAGAAGAGAAGAAGTTCTTAAATTACAGAAAAATGCTTGTTTATTAGTAAATCCTAGACTTCCCAATGGGGCTTATACAAAATATTCTTTTCCTTCCAAAAATATGGAATATTTTGCATCGGGAACTCCTACTCTTCTATATAGATTGAAAGGGATTCCTGATGAGTATTTTGAATATTGTTTTACTTTAACTGATCAATCAATAGAAGCTCTTACGTTAAAAATAAAAGAAATACTTACAATGAATAAGGATGATTTAAGGCAAAAAGGAATGAGAGCTAGACAATTTATAATAGATAAAAAGAATCCCCAAAAACAGGTTGAAAGAATAATTGAATTAATAAGAATAATATAATACCTTAAACATATGCAAAATTTTAGAAACAAAGTACTATTGATTACCGGTGGGACAGGTTCTTTTGGTAATGCAGTTTTGCGCCGTTTCCTTGATTCTGATATCAAGGAAATTCGTATATTTTCCAGAGACGAGAAGAAGCAGGATGACATGCGTCATCACTTGCAGAATTCCAAAGTAAAGTTTTACATCGGGGATGTGCGTGACAAACGTTCCGTTGATGGTGTAATGACCGGTGTGGATTATATCTTCCATGCCGCTGCCTTAAAGCAAGTTCCCTCATGTGAATTCTTTCCCACGCAGGCCGTTCGTACCAATGTCCTTGGTACAGAGAATGTCCTTGATTCAGCCATTGAACATGGTGTAAAGAATGTCGTGGTCCTTTCCACAGATAAGGCCGCTTATCCCATCAACGCCATGGGCATCAGCAAAGCCATGATGGAAAAAGTAGCCATTGCCAAGGGCCGCCAATTGGGAGAGGATGGTGCTACCATCATCTGTTGTACCCGTTATGGTAATGTAATGGCCAGCCGTGGTTCTGTGATCCCTTTATGGGTGGAACAAATGAAGGAAAACAACCCTATTACTATAACGGACCCCAACATGACCCGTTTCATGATGACTCTGGATGATGCCGTAGACTTGGTGCTGTATGCTTTCCAGCACGGCCATAACGGTGATCTGTTTGTCCAGAAAGCTCCTGCCGCTACACTAGATGTCCTGGCTGATGCACTGAAAAAGTTGTACCATAGTACTGCTGACGTCAGAGTTATCGGTACCCGCCACGGAGAGAAGCTGTACGAAACACTGGTGACCCGTGAAGAGATGTCCAAGGCCATCGATATGGGTGATTACTACCGTATCCCCTGTGATACCCGCGACCTGAATTATGACAAATTCTTTGTGGAAGGCAGTGAGGAAGTCTCCCGTATAGAAGACTACCACTCCCATAACACCCACCGTCTGGATGTGGAAGGCATGAAGCAACTTCTCCTGAAACTTTCCTTTATCCGCGAAGACCTTCATCTCTAATTCTTTCTCATACTTAAAAAACTTAATGATTTTATGATACGAGTTGGCATAACGGGCCAGCCCGGCTTTGTAGGTACCCATCTCTACAATGAGCTCGGCCTGTTCCCTGATGAATTTCTGCGTATCCCCTTTGAAGACTCCTATTTTCAGAGCGAGGAGAAATTGCGCTCTTTTGTGCGTGAATGTGATGTTATCGTGCATCTGGCCGCTATGAACCGTCACTCGGATGCCCGTGTGCTTTATGATACGAACATCCGTCTGGTAAGCCAGTTGATATCCGCCATGGAAACTGAGAAGGTAACTCCACATGTGCTATTCTCTTCTTCTACGCAGGAGGAACGCGATAATGAATACGGACGTTCCAAACGCGAAGGGCGTAGGCTGCTTGAAGAGTGGGCGGGACGGAACCATGCCAGTTTTACCGGTATGGTCGTTCCCAATGTGTACGGTCCTTTTGGCCGTCCCAACTATAATTCTTTCATTGCTACTTTCTGCTATAAGCTGACTCATGGGGAAATTCCTGAGGTCCTTCAGGACAGTGTGGTGAATCTCATCTATGTGGGTAATCTCTGCAAACATATCATTGGGAAGATACGCGAAGCCGCTTCAAATGAGGTTCCGGTGATTGAACGTGATTCAGTCCCTTATGATTTTGAGAAGAAGGTAACTACGATATTAGGTTTATTGGAAAATTTTAAATCCCTCTATTTCGATCAGGGTATCATTCCTGTCCTGAAGGATAAGAATGAAGTGAATCTTTTCAATACTTTCTGCGGTTATATTGACTTTGTTTCTGCCTATCCCCGTAAGCTGGTAAAACATGAAGACCCACGCGGTATGTTTGTGGAAACAGTAAAATTGGGTATTGGCGGACAAGTCTCTTTTTCCACTACAGTTCCCGGTATCACACGCGGCAATCATTATCATACCCGTAAGATTGAACGTTTTACCGTTATCCGCGGAAAAGCCCGTATTCAGTTGCGTAAGATAGGTACGGCTGAAGTCCTGAACTTCTATCTGGATGGCAATGAGCCTTGTTATGTGGATATGCCCGTCTGGTATACCCATAACATCACCAATATCGGGGATGAAGAGCTCTATACCCAGTTCTGGATCAATGAATGGTATGACCCTTCTGACGGTGATACTTACTTTGCCCCTTGTGATAACACTGAAAACTATAAATTGAAATGAGCAAGCTTAAATTAATGACTATTATAGGCACCCGTCCGGAGATCATCCGCCTGTCTGCCACTATCAAACGTTGTGACCAATATTTCGATCAGGTACTGGTACATACGGGTCAGAATTATGATTACTCCCTGAATCAGGTGTTCTTTGAAGACCTGGGGCTTCGTGAACCTGACTACTACCTGAATGCTGTAGGGAAGGACCTTGGCGAGACTATTGGCAATATTATCGCGAAGTCTTACCAACTTATGGCAGAGATGCGTCCTGATGCGGTTCTCGTACTGGGTGATACCAATTCCTGCCTTTCCGTTATTGGTGCCAAGCGTCTTCATATCCCTATCTTTCATATGGAAGCGGGTAACCGCTGTTTTGATGAATGCCTTCCTGAAGAGACGAACCGGAGGATTGTCGATGTGACTGCTGACGTGAACCTTTGCTACTCCGAGCATGCCCGTCGTTACCTGAATGCTGCGGGTACTCCTAAAGAACGTACTTATGTGGTCGGTTCACCCATGGCTGAAGTTCTGCATAACAATCTGGAACAGATCAAGAGGAGTGATATTTTGGAAAAACTAAAACTGGAAAAAGGAAAATATATTCTTCTGTCCGCCCATCGTGAAGAGAATATCGATACGGAGAAGAATTTCTTCAATCTGATGAATGCGGTTAATGAAATGGCAAAAAAATACGATATGCCTATTCTCTATTCTTGCCATCCGCGATCCAGGAAATTCATCGAACAGCGTGGTTTTGTATTTGACAAGCGGGTGATCCAGCACCAACCTTTGGGCTTTCATGCTTATAACCATCTTCAGATGAATGCTTTTGCTGTAGTTTCAGATTCGGGCACCCTGCCTGAAGAGAGCAGCTATTTCCTTTCAATCGGTCATCCTTTCCCTGCTGTTTGTATCCGTACGAGTACGGAGCGTCCCGAGGCTTTGGACAAGGGTAACTTTATCTTGGCCGGTATTACAACGGAACAGGTGTTGCAGGCTGTTGATGTAGCGGTGGAGATGAATCGTGCCGGAGCTTTGGGTATTCCTGTCGATGACTATACGGATGAGAATGTTTCGGTTAAGGTTGTGAAACTGATTCAGAGCTACACCGGGGTAGTGGATAAGATGGTTTGGAGAAAATATTGATTTGGAAGGATGAATATTCTGTTTCTTACTTTGCATCCTATTTCTGATATTTCTGAAAGAGGTATCTATACGGACCTGACGCGTGAGTTTATCCGCCATGGTCATCAGATATATATTGTGGTTCCTGCTGAACGCCGTTTTCATCTTCCCACAGGAATAAAAGAAAGTGAAGGAGCTAAGATATTGAGTGTGAAAACTCTGAATATTCAGAAGACTAATCTTATAGAGAAAGGTCTTGGGACCTTGTTATTAGAATATCAGTATCAGCGTGCAATACGTAAATACTGGAAAAATATAAAGTTTGATCTGATACTGTATTCTACTCCTCCCATCACTTTCAACCGGGTGATTTCTTCTGTGAAGAGACGATGTGAAGCAAAAACGTATCTTTTGTTGAAGGACATATTCCCTCAGAATGCGGTTGACCTGGGAATGTTTTCAAAAGGCAGCTTTGTATATAAGCTGTTCCGCAAGAAGGAGGAGAGACTTTATCAACTCTCCGATTATATTGGCTGCATGTCTCCCGCGAATGTGGAATATGTATTGAGACATAATCCTTCGATAACAGCAGAAAGAGTGGAGGTATGCCCTAACAGTATTGAATTGCATGGGAAGAAATCAGGATATAACAATGGCGTTTTGCTTCAAAAGCTGAATATTCCAACGGATAAATTATTACTTATTTATGGCGGTAATTTGGGACGTCCACAAGGAATTGATTTTCTGATGAATGTATTGGCTGCTAATGAGAAACGAACTGATACTTATTTTGTTGTGGTTGGTAACGGTACTGAATATGGGAAGATTTCTCAATGGTTTCGGAATAATACTCCTCATAATTCCTGCTTAATTCCGTCTCTTCCCAAGCAGGAATATGATGATTTGGTGAGTGCTTGTGACGTAGGCCTGATTTTCCTGGACAATCGTTTCACAATTCCCAATTATCCTTCCAGGTTACTATCTTATTTAGAAAACAGAATGCCCGTGCTGATGGCTACGGATATGAATACGGATATTGGTCCAATAGCCGAAAAGAATGGATATGGTTTATGGACGGAAAGTGGAAATCTGGAAACTTTTATGGAGATGGTTGAGTTTGTTGCCGAGGACAGAGAAAAGTTAAAGTTAATGGGTGAGAAAGGGTATGATTACCTGAAGGAGAATTATACCGTAGAGCGAACATACAGGATTATTATGAAACATTTCCAATAACCAAAATCATGTATGTACATTTTGTAAAACGTCTGATTGATTTTATCATAGTCTTTTGTACATTAATGATTATCTGGCCGATATTATTACTAATTTTTATCTGGCTGCATTTTGCCAATAAAGGTACTGGTACATTCTTTATGCAAGAACGTCCGGGCAAGTGTGGCAAGATATTCAAAGTTATCAAATTCAAGACGATGACTGACGAACGTGATGAAAATGGGAATCTGTTGCCGGATGAGAAACGTTTGACTAAAATAGGAAAATTCATTCGTTCCACTTCCATTGATGAATTGCCACAATTAATTAATGTATTGAAAGGCGATATGGCTTTGATAGGTCCCCGCCCTTTACTTCCCCAATACCTTCCTCTTTATTCCAAAGAACAGGCCCGTCGGCATGAAGTCCGGCCAGGCATTACAGGTTGGGCGCAGGTGAATGGACGTAATGCCATTTCCTGGACAAAGAAATTTGAACTGGATGTGTGGTACGTGGATCATTGTTCTTTCTTACTGGATTTGAAAATTATATTTCTTACAATAAAGAAGGTTTTTGTACGTGAAGGAATCAGTTCTGATACTTCTGTCACTATGGAGGCTTTTACCGGAAACAATTGAAACTTTAGTTAATGTATTTATATGGTGCCAGTGGTCATGCGAAAGTGATCATTGATATATTACGTGCGAATAATGAGGCAGTTGAAGCATTGTTTGATGATAATGAAGCGGTTCATAGTCTTCTTAATTATCCCGTTTTACGTTCGTCGGAAGTCCGCGGACCGTTGATAATCAGTATTGGTAATAATGGTATTCGCAGGAAGATAGCTGAAAGTCTGCATGTTACCTTTGGTAATGCTTTTCATCCTTCAGCCATTATATCTGAAGAAGCTGCAATAAAAGAAGGTACGGTCGTGATGCAGGGAGCCATCATACAATCCGGTGTCTGTATCGGTAGGCATTGTATTATCAATACTGGGGCTTCTGTGGATCATGAGTGCATAATTGAGGATTATGTGCATATCTCTCCTCATTGTACCCTTTGTGGCAATGTACAGATAGGGGAGGGTAGTTGGATTGGTGCAGGTACTACCATTATTCCGGGTGTAAAAGTAGGGAAATGGAGTGTGATCGGTGCCGGTTCTGTCGTCACCAAAGATATTCCAGACAATGTTTTGGCTGTAGGGAATAGATGTAAAATCATAAAGAACTTATTATAGTTTTCTTTTAATCATATAATTTCATGGACAAAAGAATTTATCTTTGCCTCGCTCATATGAGCGGCAAGGAGATGGGCTTTATACAAGAAGCCTTCGATACGAACTGGGTGGTTCCACTTGGCCCGAATGTAAATGGCTTCGAAGAAGACTTAAAACAGTTTGTGGGGAATGGTGAAGTGGTAGCACTAAGTGCCGGTACTGCTGCAGTACATTTGGCTCTGATTGCTTGTGGTGTTAACCCCGGCGATGAAGTTATAGTACAGAACTTTACATTTTGTGCATCGAGTCATCCTATCACTTATCTTGGTGCAAAGCCTATCTTTGTGGGTTCTGAAAGTGAAACATGGAATATGGATCCTGTCCTTTTGGAAGAGGCTATTAAGGATCGTATCGTAAAGACTGGAAAGAAGCCTAAGGCGATTGTTCCTGTGGCATTATATGGCATGCCTTACAATTGCGAGAGGATTATGGAAATCTCAAATCGTTATGAGATTCCTGTAGTAGAAGATGCAGCTGAAGGGTTTGGCTCAAAGTTCGATGGAAAGGTTCTGGGTACTTTTGGCAAATTTGGTGTCTTGAGCTTCAATGGTAACAAGATGATTACGACTTCTGGTGGTGGTGCTTTGATCTGTCAAAATGAGGAGGATAAGAATACTATCATGTGGTATGCTACGCAGGCGCGTGATGCATATCCTTATTATCAGCATACTGCGATTGGCTATAACTATCGTATGAGTAATATTTGTGCGGGTATCGGACGTGGTCAGATGATAGTAGCGCAAGCTCACATTAATCATCACAAGCATGTTCAGTCTCTGTATGAGGAATTTCTGAAAGATGTGAAGGGCGTCCATATTCATAAACAACCTGCAGATAAGCGTTATGACTCTAACTTCTGGCTCTGTACGGCAACGATTGATGAGGATGTTAAAGTGGTAGGTCAAGAGAACGCTTATCAAGAGGTGATTAAGACTGCCGTAGGTGGTGCTGCAGGTGTGATTAAAGCTGTAAACTCGGCTACTACAGACTGCCAACCCAATGAGAATGTAGAAGCTCTTCGTGTATTTATGCTTAATAATAAAATTGAGGCTCGTCCTGTATGGAAGCCTATGCATAAGCAGCCAGTATATGCAGATGCACCGTGTTATACCAATGGGATAGAAGAAGATATATTCAAAATAGGATTCTGTCTACCAGCCGGTCCTTATGTGACAGATGATGATGTAAAATATATTGTTGAGAAGATTAAGGAAGCTATTATTGGCTAATGGATTAATAACGCTTTTATTATATAATTGGTACAGCCCTCTTTAGTTCTGCTTTAGAACTGAAGAGGGCTGTACCAATTATATTGATATTCTATTCATGTTGCGAATAAAGTAGCTATCCGCAAAAATAAATCTTAATCGATTTTGAAAAAATGAGTAAGTGTCTGGTACTTTTTATAAGTAAGTACTTCGTACCTTTCTTATATACCTTATTAATAGTACTTTATGATTTAATCTGAAATAACAGTCTGAACCAACCTGTTTTCTTTGGTTATCTTTGAATATATCTTCACCTTTGCACTGTTGATCAACACAAAACTAATAAAAATGAAGTTGAATTTAAAAGCAAAAGGAGAAAGATTATGCCTTTATTGTATTATGCGAGACAATCGCAATTGAAAACGAAAGAAGGTGCTAAGCAGTGGCATCTGGCATTGAAGAAAGTGGGAAGAGCTGTTAATCTGCAGCAGTTGGGAGAAATGGTGGCTGAAAAGTGTTCGGCAACACCGGGTGATGTACATAATGTGGTCAGAAACCTGATGTCGGTGATGCGTTTACAGTTGTTGAACAGCCGTTCGGTTCGTCTGGATGGTTTGGGAACATTTACGGTGATTGCACGAACACGCGGAAAGGGTGTGGATGCAGAGAAGGATGTGAGTCCGAATCAGGTGACGTCATTACATTTTATGTTTACTCCTGAATATACCCGTCCGGCTGCTCTGGGAACTACCCGGGCTTTGTGGCAGGGTGTTGAATTTGAGAAGTGGACGGGTAAGGATGTTTCTTCCGATGATGGTAAAGATCCGGATGATGGTAACGGAGGTGGTTCAGGTGGAGACGGAGGTATTGAAGATGATCCTCTGGGATAGGGTCTAAAGCTGAAGCTTTAGAATTTAAAGAATTAGAAATTAAGAATTAAAGGCTGCGCAGTCTATGAATTATTGAAATGCAAAGTAATTGATATGAAAAAGACGGTTTGGGATAAGATTTTAAAAATTGTAATCGCTGTAGCATCGGCAGTGTTGGGAGCTTTAGGAGCCAATACGATGAATATGTGATGATGAACATATACTAAGATTAGAGGGTATGTCGGGGGTATTTCCTGATGTACCCTTTTTTATAAAAGCGGGTGACCACAAATCACTTGCAATCACCCGGTATCTTGCATTTTCTTTGTTTTCAGAAAATGTCAGTAAAGAGAGAATTTATAGTTTTTATTTCATAGGTTCTACAGTATATCCTTGCTGTTTCAGCAGATTCAGGACTCCGTTAGTTCCCGGCAGGTGACCTGCACCAACAACAAAGAGGGTAGGAGCATCCTTCATGAGAGCTGGCATTTTCTCAATCCATGCTTTGTTACGGTTATCCAGCATAGCTTCCATTTCGCCCGGTTGCGGATCGCACGAGTTGCCATCACGTTCTTCTATCAGCTTCAGCATTTCATCCAGGTTCTGAGCCTTGTATGCGTTGTTGAGACGTTTAGTTTGTTCCATAGCTTTATCTATGTCACTTACGAGGCAATAGAGTAAGTTTGCCTGACGCTGTAGAGTCTGACTTTTAAATAGCATATCTAACTGAGACTGCGGAGTTTCCAAACCACCTATTTTTTTACCGCTTTGTAATGCTTGTTGCTGGAAGTAAGTATCTAATTGCTCCTGTGGATTAAAACCACCCAGATGCTTCATGCACAATATCAGGGTCAGTTGTTGGGTTATGGCAGCGGGTTTTAATTTGCCCAACATAGCTATATCTGCCATCAGGTTCTCTTTCACTACCTTGCCTACTACTTCATATTGTTCCGGGGTAAAAAGTTTCTGGAGAGTAGTGTCGCCTGCCATCATCATGCTTTGTTGCATTACCTGCATGAACTCGGGTGACATCATATCGGACATGACTACTTCTCCGTATACCTGAGTAGTACCTTCTATGGCTTGTGGCAATCCGGCAATGCTATCTTTGATACTGAGAGGTGCCAGATGGTGGGTACCTAAAATGTATGAGGGCTTTTCTTGTCCGTTACCGGAGATTTTCCAAAGTAATTGTGCGTTGGCGTTCAGCGCAAGGCCGATAAAGAGAAGGACACCTAAAATCTTTTTCATCGTTTTTCCTTTTTAAAGTTTCATTTGAACTATAAGTCGGGGAGGGAAAGGAAAAATCACAGGGGAAGAAAAAAGATTCTTATTTTACTCTGCCGCCGCAAAGCCAGTATTGCGTATAGTATTGTTCGTTGAGGCTACTGACAATAACCCCTTTGCTGGTACTTGCATGAATAAACTTCCCGTTTTTGAGATAGATACCCACGTGTGCCACCCTCTTCTTGGATGCACGGCTGGTGAAAAACACCAAATCTCCCTCACGCAAATTGCGGCGGGAGACTTTGTTGCTTTCTTTAAGTAGACCATCGGTGTTTCTGGCCAAACGGATATTATATACTTCTTTATAGAGTTGCGATACCAGTCCGGAACAATCTACTCCGTGCTTGTTGTCACCGCCTGCGCGGTAGCGGACACCCATCCACTCCGCAGAGGCAATGTACAACTTGTGGTTATCTTCCATATTTATGTCAACACCCATGCGGACAGAAGCTTTTGCCAGTGCCTTGTAATTGAGCCGGGGCGCTGATGTATGGCATGAGCTTAAACTGAATGTCAATCCGATGAGGGCAACTATATATAAGAAGTATTTTTTCATTCCTGTTCTTCTTTCTTTTCCGGTTGAGTGGAGGGTTCCTCAGTAATAGGTTCCTCAGCAATAGTTTCTTCAATGATTGTTTCCTGAACAGGTGTTTCTTCAATCACTGTTTCTGCCAGTTCTTCCTCAATTTCTTCTTCCACTCTTATGTTGAAGTAATCTTCAAGTTCTTTTTCTGCTGAGTTATGTTCATTTTGTATGTCACGGATGATGATACCATTTTCCAGCAAAGCAATGCGAGGGCATACGTCTACTGTATGGTTCAGGTTGTGGCTTGAAATGATAACCGTGGCATGGTGATCTTCATTATACTTCTTCAGCAGGTGTTTGATGATGGACTGTGAACTCGGATCAAGGAAGTTGAACGGTTCGTCCAGGATCAGTAATTGCGGATGATGCAGCATAGCGGATATGATACCGATTTTCTGCTTGTTTCCGGCAGAGAAGTTACGGATGAACTTCTTTTGTCCGATGACCTCATTATTCATGAATCGTTCGAAAGGAAGCAGGCGTTCATCTACTTCTTCTTTTTTCAGATCGTACATCTTACCGATAAAGTAGAAGTACTCTTCGGGAGTAAGGTAATCGATCAGGAAGCCATCATCGATGAAAGCGCCGGTGAATTGTTTCCAGTCTTCGCTTTTGGCTACATCGATATCATTAATGGTTACATTGCCTTGATCTGCCTGGAGTAAGTCCAACATCAGGCGGAAAAGGGTTGTTTTACCAGCTCCGTTGTTGCCTACCAAACCCAGCATGTCACCTTGTTCTATGACATATTTTTCAATATCTACGGCTTTCTTTTGGCCGAAGTTTTTTTGAAGATTGTTTATCTCTATCATATTCGTAATTATTTTTGTCTACTATCGTGAAATCCTTCCATATTCTTATACCGGCGCTTCATGAAGCGATGGTATACATTCCTTAACCACCATCTTGAAGTTAAGATAAATACAAGCCCGATACCAATAAGTACCCATGGTGTAGCTTCTTTGCCAACCGTTACCTTTAACCCGAACATCAGTAGTAGGGGCACACCAAATGCACCAGCTGAAATAAGGTTCTGCAATCCTGTCCCCACGTTTTGACGACCGGTCATCTTGGCATTCAGATTGAGGGTCTTGTTATTGTACACTGCCAGTTGGAACATACAGAAATAGACGCAGCCCGGAACAAATACAAGCCATGAGATACATTGCAAGACAGATACCCTACCTGTCACCATACCAGGGATCATCAATATAAATGGAACGATCAGACCCAGGCTATATAAAATATATTTAGCACGTAGTAACGAATAGATGGATTCTTTACGACTCATTAGTCCGTCAATGTAGTTGCCCTCGTAGCTCATTAGAGGCGAGAGGAACAGAATACCGAAGATGATATAGTTATAAAGCACGAAGAAGTCGCGTGCCCCTCCCTCATAAAGATCAGAAAAACTGATAATGAGGCTAAAAGCTAATACTACAGCAGTGATGTTATAGAGTGATTTTTTGCAGACTTTATTACGAAGCAACAGCTTCAATTCTAACCGGATATATTCACCAATTTCACCATAACGATCCAGAAATTTGTATTCGGATACAGTCTTTACCTGTACGGTTGTATCTTCTACCTTGTTTAGTTCGTTATAGACTAATCTTTGCATGATGCTCCTGTTGATGAACCACATGATAGCAATGGCTACCAGAACTCCGATAAATGTCAGTATATTTCTGGTGATGAATCCTTCACCCAAATTGACTGAAAGGGCAAATATCGGGCTGTTGTCCGGAATGAAAAGTGCAGCAGCAATACCACCATATACGGCTACCGGTAGGAGGAACCACCAGATGCGTTCGTCCATCAGCGTGCGGCACAATAAATACCAGTAATTATTGAATATGATGAGTAGCCAGATACCAATACAATAAGTCAACACACCTGCCACTCCATAAAACTTAGTAACTGTGATGATGGCAAATGGGACAAACAAGAAGAGCCAGAGCAGATTGAAGCTGTTAAGCCCGGAACGCAGGAGGAGGAAGTCAATCAGACGACTCCGTTTTACAGGAAGCAGTAGGTAGGGTTTGACTTCCTGTGTAGGTGTCTTCAGGAAGGGTAAGCGCATGAGAAAGTCGAGGGCGAGCACAAATATGAGTCCGCTGTTCATTACATGGTAGGCTTCTCTGGCTCCACCGTCGAAAGCAAAGGCGAAAGTTGTTCCGAAGAATATGAGATAAGCTGCCCAGAACACACTCATGAAGTACATCCAAAACTTTCCGAACTTGCTCTTCTCGTACATCGGATGTCGCTTTTCTGCTAACTTTCCATGTTTACGTAGCTCAAGAAATAGATTCATGTTTTTAGTGATTAGTCGTTAGTGATTAATTGGTGATTAGTCGTTAGTGATTAGTGATAAGAACTGTATTTTTACTTATCACTAATCACTACTTCCTTAATCACTTTTTAGGTACCGTCATTGTTACCTCGATCTCATTACCTTGTTTCAGCAAGTCTGCTGCAAACTTCTGGATATCTTTGGCAGTGATACTGTTTACGATATCTGTGTATCCTTGCGTCATATCCATATTATAGTAGAAGTAATCGTTCAGGTTGTTCAGCCAGTATGCATTTTCCTTTTGGTTATCAGCATACTTTTTCAACATGTACTCTTTTACCTTCTGCAAATGTACATCAGACGGTCCTTCTGCTGCCAGTTTCTTCAGCTCGTCTACTACGATACCGGCCAGTTTGTCTTTCTTTTCAGGATCGGTCTGGAAGACAATCTGCATCAGCAATTGTTCTTTCGGATACTTCTGTAAGCTACCCATACAGTTTACACCGTATGTACCGCCTTCTTTTTCGCGTACTTCTTCAGTATAAACCATGTTCAGCACTTGGGTCATATAGCTCAACAGAATTTCATTCTTCAATGTATAAGGAGTTTTTCCGGTATACAGGAATACGATAGTTGCCATTGGAGTCTGTTGCTCTTTGGCAAATTCGTTCTTGTATGTACCTTTGCGGATCTCCATCTTGGTATCCTTGAAAGTCTCTTTACGGTTGATGGCAGGCAATGCACCCAGATATTCTGCAATCAGCGGTTTAGCTGTTTCCAGGTCAATGTTTCCAACGAAATAGAATGTAAAGTCGCTGGCATCTTTGAAACGGTCATTGTACATTTCCAGAATACGGTCATAGTTGATCTGATCTACCATTTCCGGTTTCATTATTACCACGCGCGGATGGTTGTTGTACATAGCTTTCTGCAATGTGTCGTTGATGGAAGAAAGCGGATTAGCCTGTGCACTTTCCAGTTCGGCCTTTGTACGGTTCTTATAAGACTCGAATGCTTCCATGTCCTTGCGGGGAGCGGTGAATGTGAGATAAGTCAACTGCATCATGGTCTCGAAGTCCTTCGGAGAACAAGTTCCGAATACATTTTCAGTAGTAGCACCCAGTCCGGCACGAACAGAAACTTTCTTTCCGGCCAATACCTTTGTAAGGTCTACCTGGCTGAAGTTACCCAAACCACCTACAGCAACCACATTGTCCATAACAGCAAAGTTCAGTGCATCCTTATCGGGGAAAAGAGATTTACCACCCAAACTGGTTGCTTTCATACGGATCTCATCTGCCTTGAAATCGGTTTTCTTAATGTAAACAGTTACACCGTTGGACAGAACAAGCTTCGTACTACCATAGATTTCACCTTCTTTCTCAGATACGATTTTGCCGCCTTTCGGTGCTTCTTTCATCAGAGGTTCATCAGAAACCTTGTCGACATACGGTTGCAGATCGAGACTCTTCATGCCTTTCAGCAGAGCAATAACTTCTTCTTTCTGCGGATATTTTAATCCTTCTTTTTCAGGACCGGCAATGATAACTACTTGGTTGCTGTCCGGAACGAGTTGCTGGATTGCCATGTTTATAGCCTGTACCGGGAGGTTAGGAGCCAACTGGTTCATCATGGCATATTCTGTTTCAATACCGGGGATAGGTTCGGCATCCAGGAAGTTACGTACATACTCACGTACATAAGAACCGTGTTTGGTCTTCTCACGCTCATTGTATGCAGATTCCAGACGTTGCAGATAGTTAGCGCGGGCACGGGCATATTCAGACTCTGTGAAACCGAAACGACGGGCGCGTTCTGCTTCCTGTAACAGGACTTTCAAGGCTTTTTCGATGCCGTCTGCTTTACTTGAAGCAGAGAGGTTGAGTGCTTCTTTCGTTTTCGCTACAAAGAAATTACCGTAACTGCTATATGCACGGGTAAACGGCGGATTAGCGCTCTGGGTCAGTTCACTCAGACGTGCGTTCAGCATACTGGTGATCATGCTTGTCATATACTGGGAAGCCAGATAACCTACGTTGTTCTTTTCTGAATCGGGAGTTGCATCTTGCTTGAAGTAAACTTCGATAGACGGATCGTCTACTTCTTTATCCGTACCGATGGCTACGATAGGTTCCTTATTATCGGCAACAGGATAATAAACACGCTCTGCGGGATTTACCGCTTTCTGTACGTCGGCAAATATTGTTTTCAGTTTGGCTTCTACAGCGTCTACATCAATGTCGCCTACGATGACGATACCTTGCAAATCGGGACGATACCATTTGTGGTAATAGTCACGGATATCTTTGTAGGGGAAGTTATTGATTACATCGATAGAACCGATAGGCATACAATCTGCGTATTTGTCGCCCGGATATATAGTGGGAAGCAGGTCGGTATAGACGCGCAGCATACCACTGTTACGGCTACGCCACTCTTCACGGATCACTCCACGTTCTTTGTCTATCTCGTCATCTTTGAGCAGAATGTAGTTGGACCAGTCGTGCAGAACCAGCAAACAAGAGTCCAATACACCGGCACGGTCTATCGGGGCATTGCTGATATTATAGACGGTTTCGTCTATGCTGGTATAGGCATTTAAGTTTGTTCCAAATTTGATACCCACAGTTTCACACCAGGGGATAACGCCGAGACCTTTGTCGTCGCCGGGGAAATTCTTTGTGCCATTGAAAGCCATGTGCTCCAGAAAGTGAGCAAGGCCACGTTGTTGCGGCTCTTCGAGGATGGAACCTACTTTCTGGGCAATATAGAATTCAGCCCGGTTTTCGGGTAATTTGTTATGACGGATGTAATACGTCAGGCCATTGTCTAATTGGCCGATACGGACATTCTTGTCCACGGGAAGAGGCGGAAACTGCATTTGTTGTGCTACCGCTTGTTGGAAACTGGCGCATAAAACGAATGCTACCACCAATAAACTACGAAATGAATGTTTCATATGAATGAATATTAAAATTGTTTCTTGCTCTATTTGTCGAAAGACGGAAAAAGAAATCACAAGAGGAGGATTGTTTTTTTACACAAATGGGAATCTAGCGGCAAAACTTGCTAAATTCCCATTTATCTCAGTGTACTTTACAAGAGTGAACTTATCCTTTTATAGCCTCTCTTATCCGTACTAACTTTGTCAGCAATCCTTCCAGCAGATCCAGCTTCAGCATGTTGGCACCATCGCTCTTAGCTATTTCGGGATGCTCATGTGTTTCAATAAACAATCCGTCGGCACCTACGGCAATACCGGCTTTGGCTACAGTTTCAATGAGCTGTGGCATACCGCCTGTAACTCCGCTTGTCTGATTAGGTTGTTGCAGCGAGTGGGTGACGTCCAGAATAACCGGATAACCGAAAGTTTGCATCTCCGGTATTCCACGATAGTCTACGACGAGGTCCTGGTATCCGAAAGTCGTTCCACGTTCGGTGATCATTACCTCCTTATTGCCGGCTTCCACTACCTTTTCTGCAGCGAAGCGCATGGCAAGAGGGGAGAGGAACTGTCCTTTTTTAATATTTACTACCTTTCCTGTCTTTGCGGCAGCTATCAGAATGTCCGTCTGACGGCAAAGAAATGCCGGAATCTGTAGTACGTCCACGTATTCGGCAGCCATGGCAGCCTCCTCGGCAGAATGAATATCTGTAACTGTGGGTACGCCAAACGTATCATGTACTTTCTGCAATACTTTCAGCGCTTTTTCATCACCTATTCCTGTAAATGAGTCCAGGCGTGAACGGTTTGCCTTGCGATAAGAACCTTTAAAGACGTAGGGAATCTGTAGTTTCTCAGTGATATTTACCACACGTTCGGCAATGCGCATTGCCATTTCTTCCCCTTCAATCACACAAGGACCTGCCAATAAAAAGAAATTTCCGGCAGGGTTATTTTTTAATTCTAACATAAGTATTTGGTGTTTACGTTAATCGTTTATTTTAGTTGGGTATAATCAAGGTGATTGCCTCATGCATGATGCCGATGTCCAATGGGAAGTGTCTGTCGAGGAGGCGTCCATCCAGATCGACAGAGGCATTTTGTGCACGCAGTACTTTCACTTTCTGTGTCCTGTAAGGCATTACGACTTTATGGTTTAATATGCGTCCTTGAAGTAACATCCACAAGCCTGATACAAGTTGTAGCAATTCCGGGCGGTAGATCACGGATACATCGAGCCAGCCATTGTAGGGAACGGCACTGGGAACTTGTCCATATCCCCATGCACTACCGATGCAAACCGTCATGATACGTCCGCGGATATGTTCTCCGTTTATTTTAAGATGCATCCGGTAAAGCTTGCGTTCAAAGAAAAGCGAAATGAGTGCCATGAGATAAGACAAGAATTTCACTCCCCAGAAACGTTTGGTCTGGTCGCTGATTTTCACAATACGGGCTCCTAAACCGATATTGATGGCATTGAGGAAATAGCGGGTAACGTGTTTCTCGCCGTCGTAATAATTGCAGAAGCCGACATCGATTTTCCGGCGACGGTTGTTTATGATACAATCCACCGCATCTTTGTATTCCGAGGTCATTTCCCAGTATTTGGCAAAGTCATTCCCGATACCGTTCGGAATGATGCCTATGGCGATTTCTCTTTTATCTTCCGCATTGGACGACATAATGCCGTTAATCGCATCATTCAGTGCACCGTCACCACCTACAATGACAATTGTGCGGTATCCGTTATTGGCAAGAATACCGGCCAAACGTTCCACTGATCCGAACCCCTCGGACTGCACGTAGTCATAAGACACGCCTTTGCTGTCCATATATTCTTTTATTTCTTTCCACCGTTTCTGCACTTTTCGTGTGCCGGCTTTGGGGTTATATATCACTCCCCACTTTTCGGGTTCTACGCTCATATTGTTATCTCTTAGTAAAGTCCTACATAATCATTAGTTACCCTCCCAGGCTTCGTCTTTGCTGCTCCAAAGATACTAATTCCCTTTGAGTTTCGTTTGTACAAAAGCAATCTTTTCTTCCATCGGCAGCCCGGCATCCATCCAGTGAATGGTGAATCCGCGGCGTTCCATCCCCCGGAACCAGGTCATCTGTCGTTTGGCAAACTGGTGAATGGCGATTTCCAGTTCCCGGTACATCTCTTCGTAAGTCAGCTTGCCAATGACGTAGAGCGTCAGATACTTGTACTCCAGGCCGTAATAAATCAAGTCATCCGGTTGAATGCCTTGCTCTATCAGCCGGCGCACTTCATCCACCATTCCTTCATCCAGACGTTGGCGCAGTCGGCGGGATATCTTTTCGCGACGTAATTCCCGGTCTATATCCACACCGATGATGAGGCTGTTCAGTAGGGGGAATGTACGCTCGTCTACCGGTGTATGTGCGTAATATTCTTCAATTTCAATAGCACGGATAGCACGCTTGGCCGTATCCACATCCGTTGTGTTGTGCAAGGTCTTATACTGTTGCAGTATCCCGGTTAATTCTTCCAAAGACTTATCAGCCAGCTGTGCACGCAGTTCCGGATTTTCGGGAACGGGGAGCAACTTATATCCTTTCAATACGGACTCTAAGTATAACCCTGTACCTCCACACAAAACGGGTAATTTCCCTTTTTGTTTAATAGTCTCGTAAGCTGTCAGAAAATCACGTTGATATTCGAAAACATTGTATTTGTACCCTGGATCGGCAATATCAATCAGATGATAAGGGATTTGTTTTCCATTTACGGTGTAGTCAATGAGGTCTTTACCCGTACCAAGATCCATGCCACGGTAGATTTGCCGGGAATCCGCACTGATGATTTCGGTGTCAAGAACATTTGCCAGTGCCGCGGCAAAAGGAGTTTTTCCGGAAGCGGTAGGACCTAATATAGCTATCAAATCATAGTCAGGCATAAGTCGTTTTAATTATTTTTCTACAAAGATAATGTAATCCAAAAGCAATGCAAAATAAGCTTGCTTATTTTTAGTGCTAAGATGTAACTAGTCTTCGCTTTTGAACAAAGATATGAAAAAGGAAGTGAAAAACGAAGAAGATTTTCTTAAAGGGTGTTATAAATACACTGTTTTCGCACACGGAGCTTGCAAAAGTCAGAAAAGTCCGTACCTTTGCACTGTGTTTTTCATAGTATTAGATTTAAGGTTAACAAAGGTTGGAGTACAGCGGTACTCCTTTTTTTATGTCCATACCTCCTGTGCTATACAGGTAAATCATTAATTCTCAATATTCCATCCCATTATTCGTAATAGTTCCCTTTCTTTAGATACGGCTTCGGATGTAATGGCATACCCTTGATGTGCCAGATTGTCATTATAGAGCTTTTGTAGCTTTTCTGATTCCATTTCCGGTATCACTTCCCAGGCAATTACCTTTCCGAAATCATAAGAGAAAAGCGGAGTTCCTTTTAAAGCCAGATCCATATTCTGCTTTATTTTGGCAACGGGAAACATTTTCAGGTATTCATTCTTTTGTTTGGCGGTACGTACCAGGACGTGCGGTTCACCATTTTCAATGGTAGCGAATATTAAATGTGAATCTCTGTTCACACCATTCTTATAAACATAATCACGCTTCTTCTGCAATAAGATTTTCAACGGAACACGGTTGACATAACCGTTCTCGTAGCAGAGGAGCAGTGCACCGTCGATTTCCTCTTTCCTGATTCCCAATGTGAGTATGGCATTGTCTATATGTGAGTATCCGTCTTTCAATAGATATCCGCCATTATTAAGCAGTGACAGATAGGATACTATCTGTGTACCATCTTCTTTTTCCGTCAACGCATTGGTGCGTATCAGAGATGTTTGTATCATAGCCTTTCCCGGTACGGTTTCCACTTTCTTTTTCTTCTTTTCCAGACTGGCTGCAAAGGCGGCGGCAACTGCTGTCTGTGTTTCTCCGGTTTGCAACAGGCTTTCGTTGATTAGCTCTATTTCCTTTTCCGCAATCTGGTTAAGTTCTGCCTGTAACATCTCATTTTTCCTTTTCTTCTGCTTGGTCAGGGCATTGCCGTCGAGCATTACCGTCGAATTGCCTTGCCTTTGCCATATCACTCCTTTCAGTTCAATCAGTTTGCCATAACAAGGCACTGTAACGCAGCATATTTCGCGGTTGCCATATCGGGGAAAATCTATTTTAATGATACTGTTGATGTCCTTTCCCATTGTTGCTATGATGCGTTGGCGGATGAAGCGTTCGTAGGCATCTGAATCGCATACCATGTAGGTGTAGTCCTCCTTCAGACCAATTATGGCTCCTGCATCGGATACGCCGATATAGAGTGTGCCGCCGGCGGCATTAAGGAAGCCTGCAATGGTGTGCAGTATAATTTCCGACTGCCGTTTCATGTCGGGTACGGTACGTCCGGCGGGATATACCACGGATGATTTAAATTCTACTTTATCATTCTCCCTACCCATGTGGGGAATGTCTTCGTGTTCTGTTGCAGAGGGGGATTTTGCCGCCGGCTCATCGGGCAATGCAAATTCTCCGGCGCCTATGCGTTGCAGGAGTTCATTGCGTAAAGGGATTAATGTGCCGGCCGGTAAGGAGTTGAGTAAAAGAGTATGGGCCAGTACCAACCGGACTATACGCTCTTTGTTTTCATCTTTGGTGGTTGCAATGCCTACTGCAAGCTCCGGGGCGAAGTTATGGGTATAGAACAAACTGAGAATTTGTAGCATTTCTTTTTTAGGGCGAAGTGAAGGATAACGTGAAACCGCAGCGTCATCTATACGCGAAAAATGCGTCCATCGTGTCTGCCCGTTATGGGTGGCAAAACTGTAGATGTTTTCCTCATAATTCATTTGCAGCGCCAGATACTCGCTTAAGGTTGAATCATTGAGCATTCCGGCCAGCAGATAAGCTGTTCCCAGCAGGTTGTAACGTTTCACCAGCGACTTTTCGACGGATGCTGTCACTGCCAGTAGCCAAGGTAATTCGCACATCAGGGGGAGCGATAACTGCTCTCCGGTCAGCATTGCATCCTCGTCTGTGAAGACTGGTCCGAAATTGCCCTCTTCCTCTTCGGCTTTTTCATCCTGTGGAGAACAGAAATTGATATATTCGCTGACTAATTTAGCCAGAGCCTCAGTTTCTTCTATCTCTTTATCGGATTTTTCTATACAGGTGGCATTGATGTATCCTGCATCATTGATGCCCCTCACTTCCAGCAGGGCTACCGTACCTACTTCAGGATAGGGTGTTGCGCCCGGTGTGAACAGTGTGTATCCTTCCTCACATACCCATACACCTGTTCCTTTAGAGATTCGCATCAGCCTGGCATATACACGATGGCCGTATTTGATTGTCCCCGTTACAAATTCAAACAACTCCCGGAGGATGCTGAATGTCAGACGCCCATTCTGCCCGACTTTCGATACAGTGGCTTCAAAGGTATCTCCTTCATAAAAAATTCCGTCCATGCTGTGGATATGGCTACGGGTTACTTCATTGGCCAGTAGTGCACCGGTTCCTTCGTATCCCGGTTCTGTTACTTCTGCAAACATCATCAGTGGAAAACGTGGATTGAATGCTTTCAGCGTGATCCTGACACGCGTTCCCTCCGTAGGAAGAATCTTTTCCGGTGCCTTTTGGGTAGATGCCGTTATGTGTCCGGATAGCTGTCCTGACAGCTCTTCCCAGAGATTTTTTAATACAAAAACATTTTGTGCTTCATTTGCTTTCGGTTTGATGTCTTTCTTTGCATATACACTAATCCTGTCGTCGAATACGGACACCATCTCCGTCACCTTCTGGTGTTCGGGTAGCAGTGCGCCCGGATTGCAACCGGCATAGAGCCCGAACTTTCCATTACGTAACAGTATCCGTCCTCCTTGTGTGATATGTTGGGCTATCAGCTTGTCTTTATCATCAGATGTATCCGTCATGAATGAGCGCAATTTAGTAATGAATGGCTCAGGCTTGAAGTGGACGACATCTTCCCAACTAAACTCCGGGCGGTAAGATTGATTTGCCCGTGTCAATACATCGAATGCCTTATCCGTCAGAATCCCGGCGGAAGAAGGGCTTGCCAAAGCTGCATAGCGATAAAGCATGATGCGATAGACTGCCGTATGTGCTTCGCGGTTGTAGCAAAGCAGCAGGTAGATGGCCAGTAAGTGCATGATTTTAGTGGGGGAAACGTCGTGCACTGCTCTGGTTTTCTCTATCATCCTCTTGATTAGTTCTATAATGGATGTCAGGGAGGAAGTTTCCGTAGTTGAAGTGTTGCAGGCTATATATTGGCAGAACTCTGTGAGGGTAAACATGTTTTTATCAGCTAATGTGTCGTCCAGCCGGAACAAGGCAATCAGTAATTCGGTCTTCCGGCTTCGGTCGGATAAATATCCCGAAGTCCGTATTTTTGTAAATATATGTTTTAGAAAATTATCCACAGCATTGCTCCGGATAAGTTCTATGGCCTTTAGTATTGCTTCGCAGACAAATATTTCCCGTTCTCCCTTTTCGCGCAGGGATTGAACTACGGACGACGAATAGAATGTAAGGAACAGGGAATCCTCAAGTATCCATTCGGTGATAAGAAGTTGGTAATGTATTAATTCGCATACTCCTTCCCAATCTTTTTTTTCTATTTTTTCTTCTCTTTTGGCAAGCAGTATACTCTGGAATGACAGTAGCCATTCTCCTTCGTGACTGTCATATTGTTTCAACACTTGCTGTATTTTCGGATCTCCGGTCGAGTCGGTACGTAGTGTTTCCAGTTGAATGCAGGCTGGCAGTTGTTCGGTATGGATGTTATGCATCAATTGCTCGAAGGTGATGAAATTGGTTTCACAGTCCATTTCCTGGTTGACAGGAACGACGCCCAAGATTCCATCCGGATTGATATGCTTGACCGTGCAGCGGACATTTCTTCCTATAGTCAATTCTTTCCCTATTCCTACCTGGATTAAGGCGCGTATGCCATTCATATCATATCCATAATAGATATTGCGGTGTCCGGATTGATAACCTGGCTTTTGTTGCACAACGAAAGGGTAAGTGCTGCCGACTGTATAAAGTTTGCGTGATATTTCACCTTTATGTTGTGCAAAGAGAGGAGTGTCATCGGCATCATAGCTATAAACGATACATTTCACTTCATCGGGAACCGGTAGCTTGTGCTGGAATTTCAGCATTTTCACCTTGTATTTGATTCCTTCATTTTCTATCAGATAATAATGACAATCATTTGTTATCATGGTCCCGGTTACTTTCAGGGAGTAAATCACATCCTTCTCATACTGCATAGTTTTATTTCTATTATCGGGCAATACAGCCTTCGTGTTTTTAAATACGGCAATTTATGTATTTTTTATTGAACTGCAAAGGCTATCCGTAAAAAACATGTAAAAATATTCAGAAGTAAAAATGCGGACAACTCTTTGAGCTCTTTTTATTCTTTTGTCCTCAGGCTGACTAGTTCTGCCCATTTACGGAGACTGAGGTAGAAACCGCCTTTTTCTAACAGGTGGGGAAGGGATTTGTAGTGCAGGATTGTAGTGTCGTTGTTCCTTTCTTAGGCATTCCTATGCTTTTTCCCTTCCAACGGTTAGCCTTTTCCATCCGAACGTTTATTCTTTCCACCGTGGAGTTTCTTTCTTTCCACCATGGTGGAAAGAAAGTTTCCCCGTGATGGAAAGCAACTTTCTCCATGGTGGAAAGAATAAGTACCTACTACAATTTTCCTTAACCGTCGCAGCGAAAAGAGATAAAAGTGGTGATGTGGCGGCTTAACTCCCGTAATTCACTTTAAAATGATAAGGAAGGAAGAAAAAGAGTGATAAGGTGGTAGGGTAATAGGGCGATAAAGTGGCTGCGCTATATATCACAGAGCGTTATCCCGTTATCACTTTATCGCCCTATCACTTTATCACATTTTGCTCATGCCCCGAAAGAAAGAAGCTAATAAAGAAAGGCTGCACCGTGCTTCAAGCACAATGCAGCCTTTCTTTATTACTACTATATATTATTATTATTTATCCGGACTAATCATTGAAACTTCTACTTCATTTTTCTGTTTGAACAAGTCATCGGCAAACTTCTGAATATCTTTAGCTGTGATGCTATTGACTGTTTGTTCGTAGTCTTTTATCGGGTTCATTCCGGTGAACAAGTATTCATCAATGCTTTCCATCCAGTAGCTGTTTTCTTTCAGGTCTTCGGCGTGCTTCTTCAACATAAACTCCTTCACCTTGTTAAGATTGGCTTCCGACGGCCCCTCTTTGGATATGCGTTCTATTTCGGCAAAGATGATTTTCATCAGTTTCTCTCTTTTAGAAGGTGCTGTATCGAAAACAATTTGTATTCCAGCTATTTCATTCGGATATTTGGAGAGATTGCCACCTACATATACCCCATAAGTTCCGCCTTCATCTTCGCGTACTTTCTCGGTATAAACTAAATCCATAATCTGGCAAGTCATGTCCTGCAGAATGGAATTCTTTAAATCATATTTGCACGTACCGATGAAACTGACGAAGTTAGAGGCTTTAGCTGTTTCTTGTTCACGGACGAACTCATTCTTATATACACCTTTACGGTATTCTATCTTGTTATCCTTAAATGATTCTTTACGGTTGATGGCAGGCAATGCTCCTAGATATTCGGCTATGAGTGGTTTCATACTTTCAACGTCTACATTACCCACGAGGATGAAGGTAAAATCGCTGGCGTCCTTGTAACGGTCTTGGTACATTGCCAGGATTTTATTATAATCCATATTGTCAATCATATCGGCCTTCATGCGGATAGTACGGGGATGTCCCATTTGCAATGCAAAGGTAATACTGTCGCTGAATGCAACGTTCGGGTTCATCTCCTGGTTCAGTAATGCTGCTTTGTTGCGGTTCTTATAAGATGCAAAAGCTTCGTCATCACGGCGCGGTGCGGTAAATGTCAGATAGGTGAGTTGCATCATCGTTTCAAAGTCTTTCGGAGAACAGTAGCCATTGACTGTTTCGGTCTTATCACCGATACCGTAACTTACGGAAGCCCTTTTGCCTGCCAATACCTTTTCAAGGTCTACAGCGCTGAAATTGCCTAAACCGCCTGCTGAAACGGCATCGAGGCCGTTGATGTTGATGATTTCAGAGTTGGGAAACAGTGAACTTCCACCTAGGCTTACACCCTTCATGGTAATCTCATCAGCTTTGAAGTCAGTTTTCTTGATGATAACTTTTACTCCGTTGGATAATGTCAGCATGGTAGTGCCGAATACATCATCTTTTTGTTCGGAGATGATTTTTCCACCCTTCGGGGCTTCTTTCATCAAGGGCTCGTCTGATACTTTGTCTACATACGGAGTCAGCTTTTCGGCTTTTACATCTTTCAGAATCTTCTTGATAGCTTCTTCTGTTGGCATTTTCAGCTCCTCCTTCTCGGGACCGAAAATGGCGACTACCTGGTTGGTATCTGTTATCAACATCTGCATCATCTGATTCAATGCTTGTACGGGGATGGCCGGAGCTATCTGGTTGATGATGGCATATTCGTTTTCAATACCCGGTATGGGTTCGTTGTCGAGGAAGTGGCGTACATATTCATCAATATATTCCTCGTTCCTACGTGTATCACGTTCGTTGTAGTCAGATTCCATATTGCGCAGATATTCGGCACGGGCACGTTGGTATTCGCTTTCAGTGAAGCCAAACTGGCGGGCACGTTCCATTTCGCGGACCAGGGTGGTGATACCGTTTTCCACTGCATCTTCTTTGCATACAACGATGCCGGTAAAGGCTTGTTTGGTTTTTGCAACGAAGAAATCTCCATCATAGGTTCCTGCGTAGATATATGGAGGGTTGGCAGCTTGAAGCAGTTCGTTCAGTCGGGCATTCAGCATGTTATTGATGAGGTCGATGGCATAGTCTTGTATCAGATAATCCATATTGCCTTTTTCTGAGTCGGGAGTTGCTTCGTGTTTGTTAAAGATGATAGCTTGGATATGGGGTTGTTCCTTATCCCGGGCAATCAGCACAATCGGTTCTTTATTGTCATTTACCGGATAATATTCGCGTTTGGCGGCATTGGGTTGTGCGGGAACATCGGCAAACAGTTTCTTAATCTGTGCTTCGATGGCATCTACATCTACGTCTCCCACCACAACTATACCTTGCAAATCGGGACGATACCACTTTTCATAATAATCTCTTAGTGTCTGCGGCTTGAAGTTCATCACTACATCCATGGTTCCGATGGGGAAACAAGTAGCATACTTGGTACCGGCAAACATAGCAGGGAGCAACTTTTCCTGGAAACGTTGCACTGCACTCATGCGCGTACGCCATTCTTCGTTGATGACTCCACGTTCTTTATCAATCTCTTTCGGGTCCAGAGTCAGGTCATTGCTCCAGTCGTGCAGAATTAACAAACAAGAATCGATGGCTCCCGGAGTATTGACAGGTACATTCGAAATATTATATACGGTTTCATCTACTGAGGTGTAGGCATTCAGGTTTTCACCGAACTTAACTCCAATGCGTTCCAGATATTGTTTCAGGGCATCACCCGGGAAGTGGGTAGTTCCGTTAAAACACATGTGTTCGAGGAAGTGGGCGAGGCCACGCTGGTTCTCTTCTTCCTGTATGGAACCTACTTTCTGGGCGATATAAAAGTCTGCCCGTTCGACGGGGAGATTGTTTTTGCGGATATAGTAAGTTAGGCCGTTATCCAGTTTTCCGATGCGTACATTAGGATCAACGGGGATAGGAGGCATCTGTTGTGCAAGAGCCTGTTGGAAGTTACAGCATACGACAAATGCTATAATCAATAAATTACGAAATAGATGTTTCATGTTTATGAATATTAAAATTGTATATTGTCCTATTTGTCTGGAAAGGATGAAATAAATCACAGAAAAGAGCGTTTTTTTGTAATAATGGTTGTTTGTCGGGCAAATGTTACATGAATAAAAGTTTATGTAAAATGAAAATCCCAAGTGTAACATTGGCAATAGTAAGTGGAAACATGGAGGATAGGTTGATATTTCGTAATGACCTATCTTTGTACAAAACAGAAATTAATCAAAAGGTATCATGCCATGAAAACAAAATTTAGTTGGATTTTCTATTGCTTAGTGAGTTTGTTGCTATCTCAATCTTTGTCGGCGGCAGAGCGTTTTGTGACAAATGAGAGTAATGGATTTGTCTGGATACAGCAAGGAAAGGCGTATCCAATACTGGTGGACTCCCGGGAAGACAAAGGAGTAGTACGGGCTGTGGCCAATTTGCAGACAGATGCGGGTAAAGTAACGGGTATTACTCCGGAGATTATTCACTCTGTAGCTGGCAATCGTATGTTGATAATCGGTTCTATAGAGAATAGCTCCTGGATTAAACAACTGCTGAAGGCCGGAAAAATCAATGCTGCCGATTTGCAGGGAAAGCGTGAGAAATACATCCTCCAGATGGTGAAACAGCCGATGGAAGGCGTGGACGAGGCGGTAGTTATAGCAGGTAGTGACAAGCGGGGTACTATTTACGGTATATATGAATTGTCACAGCAAATGGGAGTATCACCTTGGTATTTCTGGGCGGATGTTCCGGTGGAAAAGCACGATATTATATCTATTAAAGAAGGTATATATACAGATGGTGAACCGGCTGTGAAATACCGTGGTATTTTCCTGAATGATGAATGGCCCTGTCTAGGAAACTGGGCGGGCGATACTTTCGGTGGCTTCAATAGCAAATTTTATGAGACTGTCTTTGAACTGGTGCTTCGCCTGAAAGGAAACTTCATGTGGCCGGCTATGTGGAACAGTGCATTCTATGACGATGATCCAATGAACGGTCCGTTGGCTGATGAGATGGGAATTGTGATGGGAACTTCTCACCACGAACCTATGGGACAGGCTCAAAAGGACTGGAAACGCCGTGGAACCGGAGAATGGAATTATACAACGAACGGCGCCGTACTGCGTGACTTCTGGCAGAAGGGTATGGAGCGTTGTAAGGATTGGGAAGCAGTGATTACCCTAGCTATGCGCGGTGATGGTGACGAACCGATGAGTGAGGATGCCAATATCTCCTTATTACAGAATATAGTGAAGGATCAGCGGAAGATTATAGAGAAAGTGACCGGTAAGAAAGCGAAAGAAACTCCGCAAGTGTGGGCGCTCTATAAAGAAGTGCAGGATTATTATGATAAGGGTATGCGTGTGCCCGACGATGTAACCCTTCTGTTGTGTGACGATAACTGGGGAAATGTGCGCAAGTTGCCCGATTTGAAAGCTAAACCCCGTAAGGGCGGTTATGGAATGTATTATCACTTCGACTATGTAGGAGCTCCCCGTAATACTAAGTGGATCAACATTACCCAGATACAGCGCACCTGGGAACAGATGATGCTGACTTATGAATATGGTGTCCGTGAACTGTGGGTAGTCAACGTGGGTGACTTGAAGCCTATGGAATATCCGATAACCTTCTTCCTGGACATGGCCTGGAATCCCGGACGTTTCAATGAAAACAATCTTTTCCAGCATACGGTAGACTTCTGCAAGCAGCAGTTTGGTGGCAATTATGCGGAAGAGGCGGCGCGTCTTATAGATACATATACCAAATATAACCGCAGAGTTACTCCTGAAATGCTGAATGACAGAACGTACAGCCTGGAAAACTATGATGAGTGGCGGCGTGTGAAAGATGATTATGCGGCTTTGAGCCTGGATGCCCTGAAACTCTACTATCTGATGCCTGCCGGTTACCGGGATACTTTCGACCAACTGGTACTCTTTCCGATACAGGCATGTGCCAACCTGTATGATATGTATTATGCCGTAGCAATGAATCGCAAACTGGCAGAGGAGAATAATGTACAAGCCAATAAATGGGCTGATAAGGCTCGTGCGTGTTTTGAACGTGATTCTGTATTGACTTATCACTATAACCATATAATGAGTGGTGGCAAATGGAATCATATCATGGATCAGACACATATTGGATATAAATCCTGGAACGATCCGAAACATAATATTATGCCTAAAGTTACTTTTGTTCCGGAACCTCGTATTGCTCCTGCGCCACCTGTATTTGTAGAAAAGGATGGATATGTATCTATTGAAGCGGAACATTATACCCGTTCAGCTAACAGTACATCTGCTAATTGGGTTACAATTCCAAATTTGGGGCGTACGTTGTCTGCTGTCACTACTTTACCTACCACAGCCGTTCCGGGAGCAGATATGTATTTGGAATATGATTTTGAAACGGAGAAAAGTGGGGATGCTACAGTTATCGTCCGTTTTTCTTCAACTTTGAATTTCAATGATTATAAAGGATTGCGTTATGCGGTCAGTTTGGATGGTGGGGAAGAACAGATAGTCAATATCAACAGTGATTATAAAGGTGAGCTTGGTAAGTTGCAGGCAGAGCACATTATTACTACTCAAACCAAACACTTACTTGATAAGAAGGGGAGACATACTTTGCGTATCCGTCCGCTTGATCCGGCACTTGTTATGCAGAAAATCATGATTGACCTGGGAGGGTTGAAACCTTCTTTCCTGGGAGCACCTGAAAGTTTGATAAAAGAGTAGGAATGTTGAAAATTACAATATTATGAGATATAAATTTACTTTATTGGTAGTATTGGTCTGTATATGTTCTGTATGGGCTGAAGCTAAGGTTAAACTCCCCTCTGTTCTTTCGGATGGAATGGTATTGCAACGTGAAAGGCCCATTAAGATATGGGGGACAGCTGAACCGGGTGAAGATGTAGTGGTAACTTTTAAGAGGAAGAAATACACGGCAAAGACTGATGAGAATGGCAGATGGGTGGTCATACTTCCTGCTATGAAGGCTGGCGGTCCTTATGAGATGACGGTGAATGAAGTGATAGTAAAAGATATTCTGGTAGGGGATGTGTGGCTGTGCTCAGGGCAATCGAATATGGAACTGACCGTGGCACGTGTAGCGGATATGTTTGGCAAGGAAACGGTTGTTTATGAAAATTCAATGATCCGTTACGTGAAAACTCCCTATGGCAATGATTTGCAGGGTCCGAAAGAAGATATTTCCCGGATGAACTGGACATCCTTGAATCCGGAGGTTGCTCAGTCTTATGCCGCACTACCTTATTTTTTTGCTATAGAGATGTATAATGAGACGAAAGTTCCTGTGGGGATTATTAATTCAAGTTGGGGAGGAAGTTCTATTGAAGCTTGGATGAGTGAGGATGCTCTACAGGAATTCCCAAAGAATTTGCGTGAAAGGGATATTTATAACTCTGACGAATATAAGGTTTTGATGAATAAGGCAGGTGGTATGATGTCGAGGTTTTGGAATCTCTCTTTGTATAAAGGGGATGAAGGACTTCATGCTCCGGTCAAGTGGTATGAACCGGAATTGGATGATTCCGATTGGGAGGAAGTGAATATGTTTTCTTATCAATTGGGCACTAAAAATGGTTATCCGGTAAGTGGCTCACATTGGTTCCGCCAGGATATTCGTCTTACGGCTGAGCAAGCTGATAAAGATGCCATATTGCGTTTGGGTTGTATGGTGAATGCGGACTCAGTGTATGTGAATGGTGTATTTGTAGGTACCACTTCGTATCAATATCCGCCACGTATTTATAAAGTTCCTGTATCGGTATTGAAAGCAGGTGAGAATCTGGTGACGGTTCGTCTTATCAATTCGGGTGGTCGCCCTAGCTTTGTAAAAGACAAGCCCTATTGTATGGCGATAGATGGAGACACAGTTCGTTTGGCGGAACAGTGGAAATATAGATTAGGTTGTGAAATGCCTGCCGGAAGAGGTGGGGTGTCTTTTCAGAATATTCCGACTGGCATGTATAATTCCATGATTTCTCCTTTGCGAAATTTGCATTTTAAAGGAGCTTTGTGGTATCAGGGAGAGACGAATGCAGGACGTTCAAGTGAATATGAGGCCTTATTAACTGCGATGATAAAAGATTGGCGAGTGAAGTTTGCAGATGAAAATCTCCCGTTCTTTATTATGCAACTACCCAATTTTATGCAGACGCATCCGCAACCTGTAGAAAGTGGTTGGGCGGGTATGCGAGAGGCTCAACGGCAAGTGACCTTGAAGTTGCCTAATACTTCTTTAGTAGTAGCAATAGACTTGGGAGAGTGGAATGATATTCATCCATTAAATAAGAAAGAACTGGCAAGAAGAGTGGCACTTCAGGTTAAAAAGAAGATATATGGTCATAGGGATGTAGTTCATAGTGGTCCGTTGTGTACTGATGCATCTGTTGAAAGTGGAAAGATCATTCTCTCTTTTGAAGAAGGAACGAATGATTTAATGCCTGTAACTGAACTCAAAGGTTTTGCACTGGCAGGAGCGGATGGACGTTTTAAATGGGCAAAGGCGACCATAGAAGGCAATAAAGTGATGGTTTGGAGCGAAGGTATTACTCAGCCTATAAAGGTTCGTTACGCTTGGGATGATAATCCACAGGAGGCTAACCTGAGGAATAAGTCAGGGCTTCCGGCTTCGCCGTTTCAAATGGAGGTAGTAAAGTAGATAGGGATTTTATAGGTTTACCAATCGCCCGGTTTTAATCTGTAATTTGCAGTAAAGGTGCACGGTTATCTAATATAGATAACCGTGTTTTTTTTGTCCATTTCTTTAAATGTGTTAATTGCTCTTTTGCTAAATGAATCGGCCAAGAGAGTTTTACGCTTCTAACAGATGGGTTACATATCTTTTGCGGTGCGTTACAAATCGTTTTTTCTTCCGTTTTTTGAGTTCTTTTTTATCAGTTTCAAGATACTCTGAAAGACTGAATTTTTAGGAAAATATCTTCTGGATTTATAAGATTGTGTTTGAGATATAATTATTTGAAAGTGAGTATTATATATACTAATTTGTAATGCTTTCAAAGAAAAATGTAACATCAAAAAGAAAGATGTAATACTGTCAAAAAAACGTGTAGCATGAATGTGTGGATTGTTTCGTTTTTGTTGGATACATTTGCTGCCGAGAAGAGAAAGGTTTTGATAACTGAGGTAGTTGTTAATGATATGTCTCTGACTTCTATATAACTAAGAATGTAAATCTATGTAAAATATTGCAAATACTAATTGCTGGAATTATTAATCTTAAAAGACTGGTGTAATTATGAAATGCATGTATGATGACAGTTAATGCTATTTCTAAATAGCTAATGTAATGGAGAGAATGTAGTTATTAATATCTTAAACTAATGGTAATGAAAAATGTAACAAAACAAATTCAAAAGATTCCTTACTTGATTCTTTTGTTGCTATTGAGTTGTTTGCCGACTTTAGCACAGAATGGAGTAACAGTAAAAGGAACAGTCGTCGATGGAAATGGCGAAACGGTGATTGGGGCTTCCGTCGTTGTAAAAAACAATAGTTCAATAGGTACGATATCAGATATAGATGGAAATTTCACGTTGGCTGTTCCTAATGACAAAGTAACTCTTGTGGTCTCATT
>ERZ791753.394-NODE-394-length-42831-cov-5.591219_pt1 | contig 42831 bp, 49 predicted proteins | sample MGYA00509951_ERZ791753 | MGnify/ENA primary metagenome ERZ791753 (study PRJEB30046, sample SAMN00792026) | human gut metagenome | study: EMG produced TPA metagenomics assembly of the A metagenome-wide association study of gut microbiota in type 2... | reverse complement strand
AGTGTACAGACTAGTGTACTTCTTATCTTTGTATGTGTATCTAATCATAGTTAATTCCACTGACCAATAAGCATACATTCAGTATACAAGTCATGAAATAAAAACAGCAACAAGACAGTAGATTTATTAAGGGTGGGAGCATTTCCCCCAAACCATCCGACATTACCGTTAATAGTGATACTCTTATTAGAGTTAGACACCCAAACAAATTTAGTAGCTACCTGACCAATAGAGCCCACCTGCACAGTGATAGTAGCCCCCGCACCTGCAGTTTCCATCAGCAACGAGTCACCACTAGAAACATTGAGAGTTGTAGTAGCGCCTACTTTAGTCCACTGCTCATAACCTGCAATAGCCCCTCTATTGCCATTTTTAAGAATGGCATCAGGGATCGTAGGGAAGTCCGTAATCTGGCTCTTAGTATGCGTATGGGAGCTATTAGCCTTACCTGCAAGACCTTGAGTAAGAGCAGTGTTAGTAGCGTAGTCACCCTTAGGCTGCTTCTTAGTAAGCTCAGCATTCACATACGTCGTATCAGCCTTACCAGTGATGTCAGGAATATCAGTCCTGTTAGCAAGTTCCGTAGTGGTACCTGCAGTACCACTAAGAACATGCAGATGCTTGGTATCCGTAGCATACGCTAGGACACCATTGTGCCCTGCATAGCCCTTGATTTGGGCTTCAGTGCCCGTAATTTGTTTTCGTTCCTTAATAGCCATATTAAGAACCTAAATCTCCATAATCAATGAAACCATTAAAGGTCGTAATATCCAACTTCTTAGCAAGACCTGCATTAACAGTAGTCGTATCAGCTTTATCACTGAGTTTACTGTTCACATCAGTAGTCTTTGCGTAAGGGGCTAGTGTCGTAGTAAGATCCGTAATCTGAGACACGGTATGCGTATGACTCGCAGGAGCCTTACCTGCCAACGCAGTATCAAGCCCAGTAATCTGTGTCGTAGTGTGCGTATGCGAGAGGTTAGCTTTCTTAGCTAGTTCAGCAGTAAGAGTGCTACCAAGAACATACACGGAGAGATCAGGAGTACCCGTAACCTCAGTGTACGCGATACTGTTCTTACTAGCCAACGTACCAAGCGTAGGCTTGTTCTTGATAAACGCCTTAGACGTACTGTCAGTCTCAGCCCAGTCAGAGTTAATCTGGCCACTAGCGGCTTGGTCGGCATAACCCTTAGCGAGATCAGCTTGTTTCTTGGCTTCAACTTCATAAGCCTTAGCGTTAGTCTCAGAGGTACCCGCCGCAGTCTTAGACAAAGCCGCAGTGTCTTCAGAGAGCTTGGCCGCCTTAGCTGAGTTAGCACTTGCAGTAGCCTGTGTGGTAGCTGACTCAGCACTCTTAGCAGAACTCTTTGCACTAGCATCTGCTTGACCAGCTGATGTACTAGCAGATGTTGCACTAGCTTCAGCTTCAGAAGCCTTAGTAGTAGCAATGGTAGCCTGCTCAGTAGCCTTAGTTACTTCAGCCTTAGCTAAGTTAACCTGCTTAGTACCCTCATCAGTCACCTGCTTGACAGCTGAGGCAACAGCCTGATTGACTGCCTGACCCCCATCAGTCTTAGCCTTGTTGGCATAATACTTAGCAGAATACTCAGCATCATCAACAGTGCCATCCATCTTGTTAGCCCAGTCCTTAGCAAGACTAGCACTACCTGATGCACTCACCTTAGATGCCTGAGCGTTAGTCGCAGAGGCACCAGCATTAGTAGCACTTGTTTCAGCACTCTTAGATGCCTTCTCAGCTCTTGTGGTAAGACTAGTGACAGTGTTAACTGACTCAATAACCGTCTCAAAGTCAGGAGCTAAGCCTGCAACAGTACGGACTGACTCAATGTTGTCTGCAACAACCTTGATGTTACCACCAGTGATTGTCGGTAAGGGAGCACTTGGGTTCCCTAAGTCACCATAGTCATCATAGAGAGTATCTGAAAGAGACCCTGTAAGGTCGTTACCTACAATGTTAATGTTGCCAATACTATTTGAGTCAGTAACAACACTATCAATGTTATCCGCTACTACCTTAATCTCAGGAGCAATAGGGACAATGACATTAGCTACTGAAGTAACTGCCTCTTCGGATTTCTTAGCATTAACTTCAGAGTCCTTGGCGTTCTTAGCACTAAGGACAGCCTCATCAGCTCTTGCTACAGTGATTGCAGTGTTATCTTTGGTTTCCTTATGGAGAACCCGATCCTCTGCAATGATCTCTCTAGCTTCCTTAATGATAGCTCTATTCTCAGCCCTTACTTCATCAGCATGAGCAGAGGCACTTACAGCATTCTCTTCAGAAGTCTTAGCATTTGTCTCAGACAGCTTAGCATTCTCTTCGGACTTCTTAGAGTTAGTCTCAGCTTCTACGGCTCTATCTCTAGCCTTCTCGGCCTCAATACGAGACTGATAAGCACCCTTAGCGTCTTCTTTGTAGAGCTTAAGATTGACAGCATCACCATCACTTACTGCATCGCCCACATTGATGATACGTTTACCCTTAGCGTCCCAGTTTCCCTCTCGGTTGACACTAAGGGAATCCTCAAGGATATCTCGTCCTTCTTCAGCGATATGAACTGCCTGCACCTGAGACGTATCCAAGTCAGTAGCCTTAAGAATGGAGGCATCCTTAAAGGTGACTACTCGTTCAGTAGCTGAGGTATGTCTTCGGATTGTTAAGGGTTCTCCTGATGCAGGAGCTACCTTAAGTCTAATCGTAGTTTTATCTAGGAAGTAATAGTCACTGCCGGTATCACCATAGTCACCCCCAGTAAGAGTAGTGCTAGTGCCTAATCGTACAGTAACGAAAGACTTCTTTAGATAATCAAAGGGAACTGTAAAGTCAGTTCTAGTACCGTCCCCCTCATAGATGATAATAGTGGAAGCCATTAAATATTAATATCCATATTTGTAGTCCTCTAGATCGTCATTAACGAAGGACTTAATTGCATTAGTTATCCCTGGTATATTTGGGATAGTTGATGTAGACCTCTTGATATACCTAGCGATATCCCTTCGATCCTTATAGGTAGAATCATTAAGAACCATATCCTGAATTCTGCTGTATGTACCCAAGCCCCCAAAGGCAAGAGATTCGCCATAGCGCAATGCAGGGAACATATCTAAGACAGTATTAGCGATACCATTCCACTTGATGTAGTTAGAATCTTCACCTAAGGTATCTCTAGTTTGAGCTGTAGTCTTAGCTGATGTACCAATACCTACAGAATTCAATGCAAGAGCCATAGAGGCTGTATAGGGGTTTCTATTAAAGAATGCCTGCATCAAGAATGTAGTAAGTGCATCAGGGTCACTCAAGTCATCTATAGAGCCAATACCTAAGGTGTTCTGAAGGTACTGCTCTTTAGCTTCATCCTCCATACCCAAGGCTCTAAGGTTAACCTGAGCTAACGTAATTGCACCTGTAAGAGCACTAGAGGTGAGATAGCTATTCAATGCAGCAAGGTTGCCCTCTTCTTCCCAGCGATTCATTAGTTTAACGAAACGCTTATTATAGGACTGCACTGCGAAGGTCTTAAACTGGAGAGCCATAGACACTACAGGATTATTAGCTACCTGCCACGTAAAGACATCATCTAATTTGCGTCTCTGAAGGGTCTCCTCAATAGCGTAGTTAGTGAGCTTACGCAATACACTCATAGCTTTATCGTCATCTCTGAAGTCAGCCAATCGTGTACCTTTCTTGAGCATAGGTGTCTTAGCTGTCTCATCGTACCTAAAGAATCTCTTGCTAGCCATTAGGGTATAATCAAGATCAGCTTTAGTAATCCCTACTCTCTTAAGATCAATATCTCTAAGGAATCCTCTGTGAGCCGCAGTACGCCCATAAGCCTTCTGCATGAACTCCCCAAGGAAGCAACTAACGACTGTATCAATGATAGTGTTATTAGTGTACCTCTGAATCTGAGCAGCAGGAGAATAGTCTGCAATAACGTTAAAGATCCCTACAGCCTTAGCCATATAAGGATTAATGTTACGATATTTCTCTGCGTTACGCCTCATGATCTCTGCGGCATCTAAGGTATCATAAAGTTCCCTGCCAATAAGGTGATCCTTAATAGCGGTAATATCATTCTTAGTGAATAAACCGTTGCCCCATCTTTGGACAGTCTCATGTACCCCTGGGATCATTCTAATGAGAGCACCTGCACCATATGCCTGAAATGCTGCTCCAACTTCACCGTAGTTAAGGATACCCATGAGAGTACCAAAGGATGAGAAAGCTAACTGCTTCATGATATCTGCAAGAGCATCCCCAGTAGTGAAGTTAGCTCTGTTGGGATTAATAGCCATACCATAGGCACGCCTATGCATGACATTAAGAGCCTCACGAAGTTCATCCTCACCCTCAGGACGTCTATTGGTATTCTTTACCCAATAGTCATCAGCCATCTTATTGATATGCTCAAGTCCCTCTGAGAAGTCTCTGTTGTATACTCGTTTCTCTGCAAGTAACCCCGCAGTACGATTAAAGTATCTGCCAGAGACATCAACAATATCTCCTCTGAGTTTATTCAGAGAGAAGCCAGAATGATCTTTATAAGAGGTATCCCAAGGCATCCTTCGTTTCTGAAAAGAGAAGTCTCTAGCATCATCACTAAAGTTGTCTACAGAGTGACCAGAGTGATTCTGATCTCTATATCCATATCCTGCCTTTCTAGCTTCATCCCAGAGCCACGCATTGAATTGAATATCTTCTTCCTCAGGAGTAAGCTTTACTTTGTTTACTTCAAGTCCCTGAGCTTCGGCTTTCTTAGCTTCCTTCTCTGCCTGAGCCTGTAGTTCCTCTTTCCAAATCCTACGGAACTCTGCAAGCCTTTCTGCGGAACGAGTTACGCCTGTATAGAGGTAACTCTGAAGATAGATACCTGCCTGCTCATCTCCACCTACTCTAAGCAGGAAGTCATGCATCTTCCATTTGTCAATAACTACTGGAACATACTTACCAATTCTATAGGCAGCATCAACTAGACCAAGACGATGCAGCTTAAGGCCACGGTGTCTATAGGTATCTGAGATTCTATCGGCCAGTGCTACAGCTTCAGGATCTTTACTAAGTGGATTCTTAGAGACATCATAGCCACCAATCTTGTCATAAAGAAACTCATTAGTCTCCTCTCTTCCGTACCTGTTGGATAACTTCTGTACATCATGAGGAAGGGTATTTATGAGGCTATCTGTTTCAACCCTAAGGCCCTCTACTTCATCAAAGAGAGTATTCTTAGCAGGGCTATTCAGTCTCTGCTTAAAACCTTCATCAGTACGGATACCTTGTTCCCAATGAGTGAGGTTACCAATGTATTCCTTAAGATCCTCAGATTTATCTCTATAAGACAATAGCTTCTGTTTGAATTCAACTGAAGGCAACTTAGAGGTAAGCTGTTCTCTAAGGTCATTCATCTTTCTAGCAAGAGGTAAAGTCTTATTAGCAAGTGTTCTCTCGATAGGGGTAAAGACAACATCCTCAGGGGGTTTCTCACCCTTAAGCATAGCATCGTGAGCTAGAGCTACCTTACGGTTAACTTGAGAGACTGTACGTAAACCTTTACCTAGTCCCTCAAAGCCTAACGTAAGACCTGCAATAGCACCAACGTCTGCCCAGACATCATGATGAATACCTGTAACGTAATCCTGAAGCTGATTAGCTGCTACACCTGAGACAACATTAGCAGTGACCTTAGTGGCACCTAAAGCTACCTTAGAGGAGACACCAATAGGGGGAGCTACAACTGAAGCAACCGTAGTAACAATATCCACAGGGTTACCTACAGCACTCCCTAAGCCCCCCACTAAAGACATGTACCAAGGGCTGTTAGCAAACTGAGCTTCAACCCTTCGGTTCTCTGCAAGTAAGTCTGCATTCCTCTTAACGTCCTCCATAGAAGAAGCATTATCTAAAACAAAGTCAATATCATCTTTGTCATAATTGAACTGCTTATACAGCTCATCCTTCTCTTCTTCGGTAGGCTCATATTTCTTGGTAGTAAATCCCCCTCTGCGAACCCACATGCCAATAGGGGAAACCTTAACACCATCTACAAAAGCACTCTCGTTAAAGTTAAAGAGACTATAACTCTTAGTGTCTCCCTTAAGTACATCCTTTTCAGGAATGTTCTCAATAGGAGTAGTAGTTACATAGGCTTCATACTGAGGCTTAGAGGCTCCTAAGAACCTCCCTAGGTTAGCTACAGGATATTCCCCAGTGTCTACCGGAACGTATGAATTGTCGGCCATTTAAACTTGGAACCCTCCTCAATATTCTTAACAATCTTAGCTTTAATTCTAGCAGTGAAGTCCTTCATAGGAATAACCATATTCTCAGTACCATCAAGAGCAACTACAGAAATATTATCTCTATTGACATCATAGAAAGAACTATCATAAAGCATAGGTGTATTAAGACCTCTCTCACTCATGTAGTCTTTAAAGGCCTCATTGGCATACTTAGCTAGATCCTCAGGAGACTGAGGGGTAACCCCAACCTCACCTAAGCCTTGTTGAATAGAAGCAATTGGGAGGACAAAGCCACGGACACCCACGAATTCATTGGCTACCTTTTCCATAGCAGCCTTACCGAGCTTACGGATAGAGGTATCATCTGTAGGATTGGCATCCTTATAGGCTTGAATCTCAGCCCACACAAGAGTATCCAACATATCCGTAGTAGCTCTGTTGAGACCCCCAGTGCCAACTAAACCCTGAATCTCATTCTTGTCTACTCTGAATCTAGGCAATAGCTGCTCTAAAGGAACACCTGATTCTAGTGCCTTTCTCTGTTGCTGAGCCTTAAAAGCCTGAGCAGAAGCGAGAACCTGAAGGGGATTCTTACCAAGCCTAATAGCCATATCTACAGTAGACAACTGTGAGTATACACGAGTGTCACCATAGGTGCCATTAGTGAGAACCTGTCGTACTGCTGAAGGATTAGTACTATAGAGGCTCATTAAAGTTTGGAACCCTGGTGATAACCCTGAGATAGAGATTGCTCTAGCTTGACCCGGGATATTATACTGGAAGTCACCTGCTTCCTTATCCGTAAGTAAATCTACAGCATCCTTAGATGAGATCTTACCAGTCATAGCAATTTCATTAAGTCTATGATCTAAGTCCTGATAGTACTCTTTAAGCATCTCAGTGACAGGCTCTCTAATGGAATTAGGGGTACCCTTAGAGGTAGCCATAGTGAGTAGCATTGAGATCTTCTTTGGGTCACCCCCAGTGAAGATCTTCTGGACAAACCCTTGCCCAATAACCTTCATATCATTGGAATTCAGAGAGATCCCTGCATCCTGAAGGACTTTCCTAAAAGCCTCCTCAGTAGGAACCGCAGTACCAGTAATGTTAGCCTTAAGAGTATCCCCAAGGTACTCTTCATAGAGAGCATCACCCCGCACCTTCCCAGCGGCCTTAAGGTTAGCCTGAGCAGTTCTCTTAGCGTTCCTGATTGCTTGATCAAGATACTTAGTTCTAGGTGTCTCTACATTGTTATTAGAAAGATACTCTTCATCCTTAAGCTGACTGAGGAGAACATAGTTACCGTCCTCAACATACTTGTCAATCTGATCCTGCCAGTGAGAGAACTCCATAGCATTGTCAGTAGCCTTTACAGTCTCTGCATTGACAAGCCATGCCTTAAGGTTATCCTCACCCAATAGCTCTCTAAAGGTAGTCCCTTTGATAAATGGAATCTCTTTATCTGCAATACTCTCAATAAGCTGAGAACCATAGCGAGACTTAGAGGCCATCTGGAAAGCGTTGTTGAGAAGCTTATATTGCATCTCAGGGGAATAGTTAGCCCCCGTAGTTCTCCCCATTTGATCAAGGTAATTCAGGAAAGCTTGGCCTGCATTAGGTGACCCTGAATTAATGATCGTAGCAATGTTAGAGGAATCAGCAATAAGAGATTTCTCAGTTTCCCATTTATCCTCTACAGCTTCCTTCTGAGCGATTACCTTTAGACGACCCTCAGGAGAAGTCTCAAAGAAACCCTCCTTAAAGAACTCATCATCCATAGAGTAACCAAAGGAATCAGCAAGATCCTTTTGGCTCTCTTTAGCGTACTGATAGAACTCTGAATCTACTTCAACCTGAGACTTACCAGCAAGCTTATTCGTATTAACCTGTTCATTAACAAAGTCCTGATAGGTCAGGTTGTATGCCATTCGACCATGCAGATACTTAAGTCTAGACATAGCAAATGGATTGTCTTGAAACGGGATACGATTATTCTTGATATCCTGCTGATACTGTTCAATAGAGTGACTTTGGAAATACTTATCAGCTAAGTCCTCTACCTCTTTCTTCTTTACCTGTTGTCGCTTTGCTTCATCAATTTGATACTGATCGAAGTCTTTAGATGCCTGCTTAAAGGCTAGACCTAAGGCATTCACCCAGTCACCTTCGAGGTCTGCAGTAACTTTAGAAGAATCAATGTTAAGGTTTGCACCCTTATATTCCCCGAGCTTAGCTAAGCCAGAATTGAAGTATCTCCAAGTACCCATCTCATTAGCAATGGACGTAGTACCTGCTGTATTCTTATAAGCCATTAGTAGTAATAACCTCCATAGGAACCTCTACGGTTATACCCCTGATTCATCGCACCTGTAAAGTTCTGCATGTAATCAAGGAAGTTAAACATGCCTTGGTTTTGTGTCTTAAGGGTACTGTAGTTAGCTATAAAGTTATTCATGAAGCTAGTACCGGTACCCATAGTAGACGAAGAAGTAGTAACACCTGTAGTAGATGTACCTAAGACATTCGCACCTGCAATACCAGAGAGACCCGCAGAACCCCCAACACTAGAGGTACCTGCAACAACCGTCTCTCCACCCACAGTACCCGCAATGGTACCACCAGTACCACCTACGGTACCTGCAGCACCCGCAAGAGCACTGCCTGCACCTGCTGTAGCTGCACCAATAGCTGCACCTTTAGCAGAACTATCGAGGAATTCCATAACGTAGCTCATGCCACCCTTATATTGGCTCTTGAGTTGATCTCTAGCCTGCTCTACAGAATTCTTCATCTGGACATATAGAGCATCCTTCTGAGATCTAATGTTAGTTACATCAGTCTCATAGGCATCCTTAAGAGCAGTCTTTTGTCGCAACACTGCACCTGAGATTGATCTTTTGATTTGTCCTGCAGTTCGCCCTTCGTAACCTGTCTCAGCTAGAGAAGCTTCAACTGTAGCGTTATTCTGCAAGGCGTTATAAGACAACTGAAATAAGTTGCTCACTGCGTTATCATAGGCACTCTGCTCTTGTCTAGTCAATTGGTTCTGATTCCAATTGTAGTTCATCTGAGCATAGTACATCTGTTTCTTGAATGCTTTAGTGAGAGATCTGTTGTACTTTGATTTCTGCCACAGGGAACTGCCACCACCTGCAACTGCACCGATTACTGCACCTGCAGCAATTATTCCTGACATAGTTCCTCTCTATTGTTAGTTAATAACTGCCACTCATCAGTAAACTCTTTCTCTGCTTCCTCTACAGTAGATGCGTTACTGGCAAAGAACATTGTAATGTAGGTGTCCTCAAAGGCACTAAAGACCTGCCTACGGCCATCCATACCTTTCAATACAGAATAGCCAGAGATCTCCTCTAGGTGATCCCCTACGACAACCTTACAGTCCCCACTAACGATAACCACTGTAGGAATCTTAATGAAAGCACCTGCACCAATCTCACCCTTTCTCAATAGAATGGTTCTAACGTAACAGCCTGCCCACAGGAAATGATCTACTTCAATAGGTGCCTCAGGCAGAGACAGAGTAGCCATAACAAGACCTTTACCAATCTCTTGCTCCATAGGCGCCATACTAGGCAGAGCACCTACCATAGCTTTCTTAAGAGTTAATCCCTTTCTCACGTCTGACTATTCCTCCGAATATAATATCCTTCCCAACCACCAGAGATAAGGTTCACAGGCAACGGATTATCTGAAGTAACTGTAATCTTAACCTCAGTACTATTGTCCTGCACAGGGAACTTAAACTTACCTGTTGCTACTCTATAGGCTCCTAAGACTAATGGAGATTCACTTAAGACCTTAGATGTACAAGTGTACTTGAAGTGCTTATTCTTGACATCATTGTCTACAGACACATCAAAGGTACCGGAGTTACTATAGTTAAACCAATAGTATCTCAGTTGTAATCTGCCTTCATCTTCAGAGATCGTAGCACCGTCAGAAGTAGTTTTCTTAAGCATTGGTCTAGACAATACAACATCAAATTCATATTGTCTGCCTACGAAGTAAGTCATACCTCTGAGATCACCGGTCACCTTAAAGACACCATTAGCATCCCAATCGGTTACCTGATGATAGTAGCCATCAGTACCAACTAGACAATACGTAGCTGAGCCAATCTTAGGAACAGCACCATAGACATCCTTTAGGGAGACCTCGGTATAGTCATTGTAGGCACTGTACTTATTAGTACCAGGGATGACATAGCGTACCTTACGATCCATAAAGTATCTTACAGGCTCATCAGAGAAGTCTACTGCCTGACCTGTAAGCGCGCTCTTCTCTAAGAACAGTCCGCCATCAGTGTTAATAAGGAAGTAGATTTCAGAGCCTACGAACTCTGCAAGTAAGACCTGAGTACCTTCATATCGGAACGTCCATTTGCACCATGACTGCTGCATACTCTGGGAATTCTGAATGATGTACTTAAAGATCCATACAGTGTTAGGATGTGTACGTGAACACAGTGTGATTACATTGTCTGCAGTATTACCAGAGAGCCTAAAGATTCCCTTAGGAATATACGTAGGAACATGTGCAGCTACATCCTCAGCATCCTTAAGATCAGCTACGTCCTGTACCGTATAGTATCTCATAAGAGAGCAATAGTTAACTCTGTTAGAGATAAAGAAAATACTTTGTCCTACACCTAAAGGCTGAGCATCATCACTGTAATCAAAGGAAGTGATTTGATCAACCTTAGCACTCTTAGGGGTCATTACGCCATCGCTAGAGAGAACAAATTGTCCCTCTCTAGAGAACAACATTAGTTCCCTGCTGAATGGTACTGCATGTGTTAGAATACAGACTTTGTTTGAAGATACAGCAAGGTCAATTGGATCAGTATCAGCAATAGTAGCTGCTGATCTAAACCAGAAATTAAAGAAATCAGCAGAAGCACTGAGGATAACATTTTCACCACTGATGAACCCTAAGCGATTTCTGTAGAAAAACATATCATTCAGCGTTTCCCCTACGAAGCTAGGCTCAGGATTGCTGTCCTCATCACCTACTGCTCTATCAGTCCAAGTAAGTCTTTTGAAGTGGAAGGAGCCATCAGATTCTCTTACGAGCGCATGAGGCATACTAGAGTAATCAAATTGATACTGAATGTTTGGTGCGGCACACTCTAGCCACACATTCTTACCTTCATTATAGTTAACATAGTAGTCATCATCAGCCGAGTTAGATTCACCCTTAATGCGCATGATGTAACCATCAGGAGCAGCAGGGGGAAGCTTAGAGACACTGTTAATGTAACCCTTCAAGACATATGCATTAGTGTTGCCAAAGCCATCCTTAACAACAACATTAGGCATATCCCAGCCAGTCTTAGATTGGATGGAAACTACGGAATCACCAAAGACTTTGAAGTTATAATTTTTGAAGTTGAAATTAGGATTCTTAGCGAACCCCATAGAGGCTCTGCCGCCAACCTGTCCTAATAGCCAATCATAGGTAGTTGCTCCATTATCAGCACCCTGAGAACCTGTAGCTAAGTCTACAAGTTTCTCTGCAATGTACGCAGAGGTAGTCTGTACAGCCTGCTTAGCTTCACCACCATCAGGGGTAATGACACCACACATGAAGGTATCGCCCATAAAGAGAGCATAGGTCTTAGCATAGGAGGCATTCTTGATGTACGCTAGTGCAGTGTCCTGACCCTTTTGAGAGGTAGTAGCACTAGACATACCAATAGTTTTACTACGGTTCAGAATGAACGTATAGTCTGCAACAGTGACTGCTCTAAAGTCATCATTAGCGTCTGTGACGTTAAGATAACTAGCATCATTGTCAATAACAACTTTCTTTTCAGTCCCATCAAAACCCCATACCTTTAGAGACCCGCTGGACATACCTAAGATATACTGCTCAGTCTCATCTCTGTTAATGACATGATACTTAGTAGTGAGTGGATCTACTTTGTCCCCAAGTCTCTTAATGTGAACTGTAGGAGGTCTCTTTTGCAGGCCATCGACTTCACTAGAGAAACCATTGATCTGCTCCTCTACCTGATCAGCAAACCTAATGATATCCGGTTGCTGAGATACGCCACCCTTATAGGATACTGTTGATTGCGATACTAATGGCATCCCTATTAGCTCCTCTGGATATACTGAGAAATGTATTGGTCATCATTGAGGATATTATAGTTACCCGTAGTTAGATCATAGTCAATGATATCTGCATAGGCACTAGATTCCTCAGTCATCAGATGCGTATTCAGGTCATCTGAAGTAAGATATCTCATCTGGAAGATTCTAGCTGCACGACAAGTAATGAACTTACGGAATACCTCAGGTAACTCCTCAAAGTCTAATCCTCTAACCAGAGTATCTAAAGTCAAACCCTCAGGGAACTCATTGGTCTGCGAAAGAATGTCGAAAAAATAGCCGGATCGTCTGATCAACTTATAACCACTGCTGACAAACCTAAGATAATTATTAGGGCAGGGAACTAAGTTAGTATCAGCGTCCGGCAATAAAGCTACTGAATCTTCAATATTAAAGTCCCATCCTCTTGATTGAATCTCTTTAGAGACACTATCGAGAATCCTCACTGCATTCAGAACGTCTACATTCAGTTCATCTTCAAGTGAGTTGACAGGACTAGAGCCTACAGCAGATAAAATCTCATTCACTGCATCTAGTTTGTTAGAAGGAGTGACAATCATAATTTATCCTTTGTAGTAGTATTTTATAGTTGTTATTATGTATTATTTGGGAGCTGCAGGGATCTTAGGCTTCCTAGAGACTACCTTAGGTTTGACTTCAGTTGGAGCTTTAATCAAACCTAATTTAATCTTTTCTTCTACAGTCAAACGGGAGCCTTTCTTAGAACCCCCGTTGACATAGAAATAGGAATCCTTAATGTCGGATTCCGAGTACATTACGCACCAACCTGAGCAGTCTTAACGAAGAGACCCACGGCTTCAGGACGAAGGCCACCGTGACCCACAGCCATCTTAGCGATGATCTGATCAGCCTGATATTCAGCTCTGCGAGCACGTTCCATAGCGAGATCCTTCAGCTTAAGGGCACCCACAGCGGAACGGTGGAAGGCGATACCCTGAAGGACAGCCGTAGAGATCTGCTCCTTAAGAGCGTGCTTACCATCAACACCATTGTTCAAGAAGTTCGGAGTTTCCACAATCTGGAAGCCACAGACATTCTGGAGCTTGCCCGTATTCGGATCAAAGATAGCAGCAAAGTTAGCAGCATCCGGCATAAGGGCACGGCAGATAGCCGAATAACCTTCGGGGGAGACAAGGAAATAACGGTCACCTGCCGGAACCCAATTCTTCGTAAACTGAGCACGGGCATCAATCAGACCCTGCAGGAGGATGTTGCCATACTCCACAGTCGTGGCTTCATCGGTACCCGTAGCATACTCAAATGCCTTGCCCGTACCCGGATTTTCAAGAGCAGCATTAGCAGGGATGTTCTCAGGCATACCCGTGGCAGTCTTAGCACCCGTGTTAGCAAGTTCATTGATAGAGGCACAGTCGAAAGCCTGAGCAAGAGCTTCACCAAGCTGCTTCGAGTATTCCGTACGGACATCATAGTGATTCATTGCATCATCGATATCCGTGATAAGAGCATCAGCCGTGAGGAGACCATCGATAGCAATCACTCGCTCCGTGTTCTCCATCTTCTTACGCTGATCATCTAAGGAGTTACCCGGGGTAAGATACTTAGCATGAGTACGACCCATGACAGCGAACGAAGCACTCTTCAATGCTTCATGTTTCACATAGACGTTACTCTATGCTCCGAATAGGACGCTGTAAAACCCTATTCAGCATACGGTTTCCCGTATGTTCAGACTATATCTTAACAATTGTTCCCATGCTCTTCCAAATATCGGATAGCACTTTCTAATCTATAAGGAGAATCCTTAAGAAGACCTATTGCAGTATTACACTGCATACAAAGAATGCCTCGTAGTTTACCTGTCTTGTGGTCATAGTCTGCCGAAGGTTTTGTATAGCGTGAACTGCCAAGCTCACATCCACAAATAGCACATTTACCACCTTGCAAGATCCAAGCTCTTTCGTAGTCTTCAGGAGACCATCCAGTAGTTCTAAGACGGCTCTTAGCATTCACACATTCTTTACACGAGTTTCGAATACTGATGTATTCTTCACCATTCTTTTGCTTATCCTTGCGGATGTAGAAGTCCTCTACAGGTTTCTTCTGTCCACAAGTAGCACAAATCTTCCAGCCTCTTTCGAGAGCTTCTTTAATATTTTTACGCAATTGTTGTTCCCATTTCGAGTACCACTTGGTACCCTACGTTATAAAACTAGTCGTTGAACCTTCCCTTCTTTCGATAGGGCTTGGCTTCTGATTGGCTTAGGAGTTACCCCTTAGCTTTCCAGAAGTTAAAGAACTTTAGGCACAGCAAGACTTAACCGTGCGGAATAGTACGAACAATCTGTTTGTCCATCATGACAGACGTTCTCGTGAAAGCCGTAAGGACTTCACCAGAGAAGATCTTCATGAACAGCTCATCACGATCACCAGCGCTCAGATTCTGACCTGGATTAGAAATAGAATTAGCGGTTAACGCAGCCATTTTATTATATTCTTATTGTAGTTATATTCTTGTTATTAGGAAATGTTTTTATTATGGGTACGTTACAACTGAGTATAGTACATCTTCATTTCGATAGCTCTAGTGTAACTGGGGTCAGCACCATAGCGGGGGTCACTCATAGCCTCCACTACTTCCTGCTTACTTGAGAAGCCCTTATAGCCACCCGTAGTAACCCCACCACCCATAATAGTAGGATTACGTGTTCCTTGCTTAGCAATCATCTTAGCTTTCATACCCTCAAACATAAGAGTAACAGCTTCAAGATTGTTGTTGTCAATAGCTCGATTAAAGGAACTCAGAACCTTATTAGAGAGGTTTCCTTGTGCCCACTCAATAACCTTGTTGTACGCCTGTTCTCCGCCTGCTGAATTATAGACAGCATTAGTGAACTCACTCTCAAGGTTCTGTCGTGATTCAATGAAACCCTCAATGACCTCTGAAGGATAACCTGCCTGAGCAAGGTCAGCCATAGTCTTACTAGACAAGGCACCATACTCATTGTATTCCTTAATGGCCTGATTGAAGTCCACACCTTTAGCCTTAAGATCCTTACCAAGGGCATCTAAGGTTTTCGTGTGCTTATCAATCTTTACATTAAGGTCACCCTCAGGTTCCCCCTGTTGTGGTTCTGCCTGAGGTTCACCCTGATGTTCGCCTTCAGAAGGCTCACCCATAGGGACAGCATCATTACTGCCGCCATCCTTAAGCATACCCGTAGCTTCATCACCATCAAGGGTAAGCTGCTGAGTACCTGAGATCATAATATCGACACCATTGTCGACACTAAGACCATCACTATTCAAGTTTGTTGTTTCTTCGCTCACCTGTTACACCCCCTGTTCCTGTTGAGCTTTATTGTTATCTACTGCCATCTGAGCCTGAGCATCAATACCCTGCTGGGCAGCATACTGTTCCATCATTGCCTGCTGTTCCTTAGCAACCTGTTCAGGAGACTTAACGAGACCCGTAGCATCAATCTGAGCACTCGTGAAGATACGCATAGCTAAGTTCTGCTGATTGATCATCTGCATGATATCAGGGAACTGAGCAAGTACCTGAAGTGCCTGAGACAAGTTAGCAAAGTCATGACCACGACCCAAGGCATCAACACCAGTGATGACCGTAGGTTCAATCGTAGCGAACTGCTCAGAGATAGTCGGAAGGCTGCCATTAGACTGCATCTGATTGAAGATACAGGACACTAAAGGCAACTGAAGTTCCTGAGACAGGAGACTATAGACACCCCCTAAGGTATCCTCAAGTTCCTGAGCCATATATCTAATCTCTTCAGCCGTTACACGTTCAGCCTGCCGTTGCACACTAGAATTAAGCATGAAGCAATAAGACAATCTCTGTTCGATACCCTGAGATACCGCATAGCAGCCCTGAAGGTCAGTCTGTTTGTTTGTCTGCATTGCAACAATATCGTCCTGTCGACCTCTTACGAAAGCCCCATTCTCAGCTTTAGTAAGAGCCTTAATGTTAGTCTGACAGGAAGGAGACACTAGGTACAATACCTTAGCACAAATCATAGCCATATCGTTAATGGCATGCTGAAGGTTCTCTAAAGAGATCAAGTCACCAAGGTAATCTTCAACAAAGGATCGACCATAGGATTCCCCATCTTTCTTAGTGAATCTCACAGGGATCCAAGGACATTTGCCATAGGGATACGTCTGTTCTGATCCGGGGATAATGGTGTTATTTACTTCCTGATAGGATTCCCAAGTGGATCCCTCTAAGGTATCCCCACGGACAAGATAGGTATGAGTGTAGATGTTAACCTTCTCAGAACGATTAACCTCATTGCCTGCATTGCCTAAGAGACTTAAGATACTCGGAGGGATAGTCCCCTGAGCTAAAGTATCTCTAGCGACAATCTGAAGTACATTGCCGATAGCATCTCTTTCAACTACAAAGTTTCTGAGAGTGTAGCACTTCATGCCACCCTCTAGAGGAGGCAAAAAGAGCAACGCATTGCCAGCAATAATGAGCTGCTTGATGCACTCAAAGAGCGTAGGTCTAAGACCATTATGCTCCATATACTTCACCATAGCAGCCTCCATCATAGACAAGCCGTACTCTATGGCATCCTTAACCTGATCGTTGCCAGATGCCTGTAGTGCCTCATTAGATGCAGTATCTAACCCAAGTCTAAAGAAAGGCTGACCCGGGGGAAGCAAAGATAACAACAACTTAGATGCTAAGTTATTGAGACCTCTAGCCCCAATAGAATTATAAGGTGTCGTATAGGCAGTGCCACCATCATCAGATTCCTTAGGGAACAACTGAGGGATAGTATAGGTAGCATTCTTCTCTGCTCTCTGGGTATACTGATCTCTGTCCATAGACAATCTTTCGTATACCTTTTGTGCACCTTCAGCAGTTTGATTATCTAGTTTAGTTTCTGCCATTATTACACAATATTACGTCCCGTACCACCGGCACCACTAATGTTAACCTTAAGACTGCTCTTACGTTTCTTAGAGGTTGTCGACTGGGTGGTAGTAGAGACAGCTTTAGATCCCTTAGAGGGATCATAGGTCTCATTAGCACCTGTACCACCACTGTTCATGATACTCTCACCAACCTGAGGGTTGCTAGGGCGGTTAACTGCAGTAGTGGCCTTAGTATCATCGTAACCCTCAGTACCAACCGAAGTGTCTACAGTAGGAGTAGTCTCAGTAACCTCTTCATTTTTCTTAACAGGAGTAATCTTACTGGTAGATGTTTTCTTACCACCTCTTGACTTACCGATATGATGATTACGATCCTGCCAAGATGAATCTCCACGTCCCATTAGACAATATTCCTTCCGCTAGAGGGACCAGTCATGTTAACCTTAAGAGACTTCTTGCCTCTCTTCTTTCCTTTAGTTAACTGTTGCTTCTCTGATTCTGATTCAGTAGTGTGCTGCGTATCTGCATTCACAAACCCTAACTCAGGAGCAGGAACAGTCTCTTCAGTAGTCGATTGACCAGAGTTACTGGGGCCACCAATAAGGCCACCAGTGGCGACCTTAACTACTTTCTTAAAGGCTTTACTGATTTTACTGAAGATGCCCATTAATATCCTCTTTACTTAAATAATAGCAATTATAAATACGGAATCCTTTAGAGACATAACTATTCTTTAACATAGGAGCACACCAATCATTGACACTCCCAGTTTGAATATAGTCACACTCATCATTCTTTAGACAATCAATTAAATAATCAGACAACGCTCTAGCAATGCCTGCTCCTCTTTTAAAAGATACAGTCCATTCTTCATTAAGGATTCTTTGCTTATCAGAATACCAAGGGTAACCATAGGATAACAAACAGCATCCCACTAGTTCATCTGCAGATTGACTATAGAAACCAATAATACGATAATCATATTGGTTATTATTCAATACTACATCTTTAACAAAAGACCTAATATAGTCTTTATCTAAGTTTCTTATGAAGGATAAATTATTAGGATTATCTATAATAGATTCCATACATTTATCTAGAACCTCCATAGCTGTCTTTAAGTCTACAATAGGTTTAACATAAAGTTTACCTATAGACCCCCTATAGTCCCCCATAGTATTCGTCATCCTTTTTTAATTTTTTACATTACATTAGTGCCTACACCCTTAGCTTTGTCTAAGGATACCTTAAGACCTTTCTTACCCTTACGAGCCTTCTGTTCTTCAGTCTCCTGAGCACCAAGCTCCGGTTCCTGAGGTTCAACTACAGGGTTGTCTAAGGCAGGTGCCTGAACTTTCACTTCAGGTGTCTTAGGCTTTGAAAACAGTGAACCGATTTTAATCACCTATATGGTTTTGTTCATTGAACTTATTTTCAAGGAAGTCAAGTACATCCTGTACACCACCACAGTAATCAATGGTAGGCTTATAGCGGATCATCTTGCGTACATCAAAGATCTTCTGAAGTCCCTCCAACAAGTCTTTCGGGACAGCCGGAAAGTTGTCGAAGAGGGGTTCATCAGGATCACTTTTAGTGGTATCTTTGATATCAATTTTCATAGATTCGTCTTTCACGATTATCTATCTCCTAGTGTGGTGAATTTATTATCAACTATCTGTCGTCTTAATAGGGACGATTTTATCAGGTGTCCAAAGGGTATCTTTAGTGTCCCCTTGTCGAAGAATATAGGCCATTCTAGCTTGCAGCAAAGCATCATCTTCAGTAAGGCCAGCTTTCTTGTAGGTATTAACTACAGTCTCCCATAGTTTATCCTGAGGGACATCCTTAAGGATCCTCTCTGCTCTTACTGCTCCAATACCGGGGCAACCTTTATAGCCATCAGCAGTGTCTCCTACTAGTGTCTGAAACATATGCCAATAGTTAGCTTTATCTTCGTCAAGCCAATAGATTTGATCTTCATTTACTCTATAGAAATGAGTAGGAAGAGTTTTGAAATCCTTATCCAGTGACACAATTAAGGTTGTATCAGGGGTACTATTAATACCTATTACATCATCAGCTTCTAGAGATTCACTAGATTTAGATTCATAGTTATTTCTGATCCAATCCACTAATCCATAGTAGCAAGTAGGCTTTCTTTTATCAAGCCTATTGTTTTTATAATCATGCATTAAGTGCTTCCTAAAGTTATCATTAGGATCACTAAAGGCAAACGAATAGTCATTCATTTCGACATTATGGTTTGTCTTTAGTATACCTTTAATACCACCAATAATCTCTTCAAATTGATCTATTGCGTCATCCAAATAAGCATGACAAGTATATAGACCATCTCCCCAATAGATATCCTTTTGGACAGCTGAAGAGGCTTTATAGGCCAATAGATCTCCATCTATCAGCCCAATGTATTCTTTAGTAGCGCTCATAGGATGATGCAAGCTCAGCGCCAGAACGAGTAAGCAGCCACCGATTGCCTGCCTGTCGAATGTACTTATTGATTGACGTAATGTGACCTCGAGAGGCCATCTCAGCAATCATTCGTGCATTGTATCGACAATAGTCTGACTGAAGTTTAGGATGGACTTCACCAATGTAAGCAAGAGCGCTGCAGTAGTTACTCATCTCAGCGTTACGCTTGTGAACAATAACCTCCCCAGTACTCTTCTCTGCTGTATAGAAATACTTAGGCATCTTCATAGCAGTCCTCCTCATAAGTAGCTGTATCAGAGATAACACTATAACCAAGCTTCATCAGGAGGTCATGAATAATCTCTTCAGGTGTCCAATCGTTTACCGTACAGGGCTCAGGATTGTAGTCAAGAATAGGCTCACCATTGAGTGTCACAAGAGCACCATAGGCAGGCATTGCACCATAGTGATCATGATGCACCTTCCACTTCCACATAATATGGATGTGCTTAACGTCATTCTTAGGAGCCTTATAGTCACGCAGCAGTGCTGCCTTAGTTTCTTTAGTCATACCAGTGTTTTCCATAGTAGTAATTAATGACAAGCTGCCCAGTTACAGCCAATCTTTCCTTCAGTATCAAGTTGACATTTAAAATTAAAGAATGCCTGAGTTTGTCTCATGGATTCCTGAGCAATCCTACAGCAATCTTCAGCGATTTCCTTAGTGCGACAAGCTATCTGACACTCATCATGAATCCATGCCATCATGGCAAAGTCTCCATCCCAGCTGTGCTTATAGCCAGCCTTACGCATATTCTCTTCTACAAGACACACCCATTTCTTACAAATGAGAGCACCTGCAGATTGCAATAGGGTATTCAAAGCTGAGTGCTCAGAGCGCACATAGATGACACGTCTGTCCAAACCTAAGACACAATGAGTAATCTCAAGAGAAGGGCTATCAGGATGGTCTCTCTCACGCCACTTCACTTTATGAGTACCACCTACCCACTCTGATGAGGAGATAAGACAATTAGAGATATCACTAATAAGCTCTTTAAGTGCCGGCAGAGACTTAAGGAACTTTTCTTTAAGTGCCTTTCCTTCTGCTACACTGCCTCCAACAATCTCACCAATCTTTTCATTCCCTGCCCCGTAGAGGAATCCATAGATAAACGTCTTTGCATTGTTTCTTGTTGCAAGCCCTGCCATCTTTTGATTATGCGTATGGATATCACCTGATAGGATCTCCTTTACATATGCCCCATTATCATAAGGAGATAGGAAATGACCGAGGCAACGCAACTCAAGCCCAGAAGCATCAATACCAGCTTCATACCAACCTTTCGGAACAGTAAATAGCTCCCTGCATAGTCTCCCGTAAGGAGCTCTATTGGCAGGAACTTGAGCAACATTAGGATAACTATGAGTTGCACGCCCAGTGACAGCACCATTAGGGTTAACGGAACCATGAATACGCCATAGGTGATCATTAGGATCCTCCTTCATCAGCTTTAGCCACGCATTACTACCCTCAGCAAGCTGACCAATACGTTTGTTTAACATGAGAAGCTCTAGGATCTTGCTAGTCATAGGGATATCTTTAGCAGTCTTTAGAGTTTCTTCATCAACCTTAGGCAACCCCGTATCAGTCACCTCCTGAGGCTCCCATCCTTGTTCAATGAGAACCTTAGCAATCTGTTGTCGACTATTGGGATTAAAGGTTTCATAAACAGGATACTGTACACCTGCTTTAATACCTTTCTTAGCGTTGTCTCTCTTGTAGACCTTATAGCCAGTCAATAGAGGAGGGACACTATCTTGCAGCTCTTTAGTCAACTCATCTCTGCGTCCCGCAAGTTCACTATAGAGAACTACAGCTTTATCTCTATCAAAGACAAAACCATTACGCTCCTGCTTAGCCATAACCCATGCAATATCGTGCTCAAGCTGTACGGCCTCCCAAGGATACCCTTTGCCTAAGAGTTTATCAAAGAGCATCTTAGTGACAACTACGTCCTGATGGTTGTACTTGTACATCTCTTCTGAGAAGCTGTCCCAAGCCTCCTCCTGTTCCCCATAGGTGCCCTTTAGTTCACGCATGCGATAGCCATAGGCTTTCAATGAATGGGAACCAAAGAGATCCTTAGGAAGCCTCCCAGAACGAATTAAGCCCATATCGAGATCTTTAATGTTGCTCCAAACTAGACGAGCAAAGACAAGCGTATCGATAACACAATCCCTAGGATCAAATACAAAGTCTTTACCTGATAGTCGCTTAAGACAAGGGACATCGTACTTGATACCATTGTGAAATACCAAGTTATAACCGCTAGTACCATATACATTAAGAGCATCAATGTATTCATCGAGATCCTTATATCCTTTGTACTCCTGAGAGGCACTATCGTAGATCCATGCGCACCAGAATTTAGTTACGGTATCCAATAGTCCATTGGTTTCGATATCAGTAATGATGTATTTGTCGTATAGTTGAAGCATTTTCTATTCCTTAAATAGCTTTGCTTATTTCTTAAATAGCCTTGCTAAAAAGATCCTACAGGATCACCAGAAGTGAGATACCTGTAATTGTGATAAGCCACATAGCAATCACGTAGATCTTGAATACCAGAGAGCTTAGGTCTCTGTACGTAACAGAATCCGCATACTCAGAGGCTAGAATCACAGGGGCAATAGGAAGCAACAGGATCATCCAAAAGCATGAGAGGGCACGATCCGTAAGAGACATGTCCTTGTCATAATACCAGAAAGTAAGTGGGGAAATAAACTCTTTAAAACTCATTTTCTTCATTAAATACCAAGAAGTGCTTTAGTAAACATAGCCCCTACTTGCGGAACAATGGCATTACCATATCCACGATATTTGAGAACTCTGTTGGGAACCCCATTAGCCACCAAGCCGTAGGCTCATCAAATTCATTGTAATAAACCATCAAAACTCCGATTCAAAAGGACAATCTTCAGACCCCTGTGGGCAATCCTTGAGCCTCCCTGTTTCGGGATCATAATAAAGATAACCACCTATACCAGTCAAACCACTGAAACGATTCTTAAGTACTCTAATGGTCATTACATTAGGATTATCTCCCTGTTGATTCCTCTCTAGGCCAATCACCATATCTGCAAGCTGAGCAATAGCACCGGAACCTCTAAGTTGACTTAAAGACACCTGAGCTCCTTCTTCGTGACCTTTCTTATCGGGGCGCTTAAGGTGACTAACGACATACATAGTACACCCTGTTTCTTCAACAAGGGATCTAAGGTTTGTCATTAGTTTGTCAATAGCTTTACGCTCCCCGCCATCGTCACTATTGTCCATACCAGAGACAACAATAGAGATATGGTCTAGGAAGATTCTCTTGCATCCTAAAGCTACGATCATGTATCTAAGCTTACTAAGCAGATTCCCAGAATCAAGTGATCCAAAGTGATCATAGAGGAAGAACTTTCCGTTGCCAATCGTGGCATCAAAAGCACTCTTGAGGTCTTCTTTAGAAACACTATCGGGATCCACGCTGATAATGAGACGTCTATTAAGAAATATGGACATAAGTTCAAGTCCCGTCTTTGCCGTAGATTCCTCAAGAGCAACCACGCCACAAGTCTCGCCTTTAGAGACACCAAAGAAATATTCAAGCTCTCTGAGTAGAGTGGATTTTCCCATACCTGATCCTGAGGTAATGACATAAAGCTCACCGTGTCTAGCACCGTTTGTCTTGCTTTGGAGAGCTTGAAAAGGATAGGCCACACTGTCTTTAAGACTATCAAGACCTTCCACACACTTCTCATAGAGATCTTGACCTGAAACAATTCCATCAGGTCTGTAAGGCTTAGCGTTCCATATGGCCGATACAAGGTCACCTGATCTCCCAGCCTTAAGACACTCATTAGGATCCTTAAGAGGTAGATTAGCAATGTACGCTTTACCCAATGGGAGAATCTTTGCACAATCTTCACATGCTTTACGTCCCGGATCATCCATATCAAACATTAGGATGATCTCTTCAAAGTTATTTAGATACTCTAGGTTAGCTTCAATGGCTTTCCTAGCAGCCTGAGCACCATTAGGGATAGATACTACAGGCCACTTATTGCCTTGCATTTGAGACACACTAAGGGCATCTATCTCACCTTCAGTGATTACTAGTTTCTTACCACTAGACCACAACTGAGAACCATAGAGGCACCCAGAGATCTTCCCTAGTACAGCAAAAGACTTATCAGGGAATCTAAGCTTTTGTCCTACAAGAGAACCCTTGTCATCATAGTAGCAAGCCACTTGACAAGGGTTACCCTTATACTCCCCCACGAAATACTTTAGCTTAGTACAAGTATCTTTAGTGATACCCCTAGCAGGCAAAGCAGAGATCTGTAGTTCCTCTAAAGGAATCATATTGGATGCTGACATCTTTACCCCCTTGGGTTTGTCCAAAGATCCATCAGGTCTAAAATAAGTGGTACAGCTATAGCAATACTTATGACCATCACTAAAAACAGCAAGAGCATCGCTAGAGCCGCAATTAGGACAAGGCTCATGACGCAGAAAGGTCGATTCCATGATCTAGCATATAACGTGCACTTTGGAAATCACGAAGATTATATTGAAAGCCTGCATCAAAGCTGTATCGGCACTGATGTTCAAAAGGTGTCATATGCCCACTATCAATAAGCCGCTTAGCAAGAGTAAGATCCTTTAGGATATCCGGCTTAGACCCATCGTGATTAAGGTAAGACACTCGGGCACAACGTGCAGCAGAGATAAGTGTGAGAATCCGCAGATCATCGATAGCATCCATCTCATCAAAGTTCACATAAGGAAGCGTACGCCCCCCGTGAGCATTGATATAAACGTAGGTGTTGCTAACGGCATCCATAGCCATCTTAATGGCCTTAGCGAGGTGCTGGATCTCTGGATCAGCATCAGGAGACAACCGGAGATCAAAGAAATTGCTCCACTCAGTAGCAGTGACAATAACTTTAATCTTAGTGAACGGCTCAAGGATGCGATTGATGTGCTGCTTATGAAACCCATTGTCAATCATCTTATGAGCAACCTCGATTGCCTTAAATGCAGCATCTTGCCACTCTTCACAAAAGATATCATAGTCATCTTCATTGACAATATCTTTGCCTTGCATGCCCTTGCAATTCTTATAGACATCCGAAGGCACCCAAGGATCATTCAAGATATTCTGAATAGTTCGCTCTACAGGTACCGCACGCGAGCTACTAGCATTGCGGCTGAAGCAATTATGAACCGTAATACCGTTTGCCAAGAAGTTGTGATAATCAGAGGAAACCGAAATATCGAAAACCTCTTCTTCACCAACGTATTCAATCGAATCAACCTCCACAGCCATGAGGTTGCACTGACTAGTGCCTTGCCAGCCTTGCTTACTATGCCTGATCTTATGGCAATCCTTGCAAAGAGCTACCACATTATCAATGTCAAAAGCAAGGTCAGGGTTTTCATGCCTAGGAATCACATGATGAATCTCTAAAGGCTTATTCTCAGCACCACAGTCGGCACATCTGAACCCCTGCCTTTCAGACACTTCAGTCTTAACCTCTGCATTCCAACGAGAAACCCATTCTCCATTAATCTTCTTGTAAGGATCAAAACGAGGTTCTGTATACTTCTTACGGGTATTACAGTACACCTTATCTCTACCTACAGCAATGTCTTGCAACTCCTTCCAACCACTATCAGTAAGAATTAGATGGTCTGCGGTGCAAGTGACGGAGAAATCTCCTGCTGTAATATTGTACACATGCTTAACCCCAACCTTCCAACAATCAGTAATGGTCGTGTGAGTAACTTCCATCGTAGACTCATCCACAGAACGAAGCCTCATCTTGTTCAAACGACCTTTCATGTCATATCGACGGACTCCACCCCATCGAGTAGCATGAGGAGAACTACCATTTTCCCACTTATCCCAAAAATCCCCAAGAGTCATTTGATAGGCTTTGCACTTACTACCTCTGCTACCACTAGGGAGATCAAAAGTCAGCACTGTATCTGCAGTGAGACAACGGTGTGTCATGAATTCACTATGGATGAAACGAGGATACTCCAATTCAAACGTATAGAGGTTATTCCAGCGTGCACGAATGATAGCTTTAGAGTTACCTACGCAATAGACCTTAGAGATAGGATCATCACTCATCTTCATCATCCTCCTCATCAATCTCATCATCTTCAGAATCTAGGAAGGCTTCATATTCATACTCCCACTTCTCTTTCTGATTGTTGTGAAGCTCATCACGATATGAATCTCCATCAGGATAATGCCAATCTGATTTACGTTCAATAGGTTCCATAATTATGGTTTCCTTAGTGTTTACTATGGTATAGCTTTGGTAGGTGATAGGGGATTCGAACCCCCACGCCTTAAGGCACTATGGTTTAAGCATAGAACGTCTGCCAATTCCGTCAATCACCTAAAATATTTGGTCTCTCCGGTAGGATTCGAACCTACATAAGCCACTTTAGAAGAATGGTATATTGTCCAATTATATTACGGAGAGGTAGAATTCAGTTTGATAAAAGCCTCTAGTCTCGTGTTGAGGTCTCTGAGTAATTCAACACCTTCTCTATGAAGTCCTGCACTCTCTGAGAGTAACTGTCTACACGCTTCGACTGACTTTGCATTAGCTCCTGAGGCATCCCTGAGAAGCTTTCTATCGGTGCTACTGAGGTTGTACTGCACCCGATTAACATGTTTAGTAAGGGCAGCCAAGTCAGCAGCATCAGAAGCTTTACTTTTAATGATAAGGCTAATTGTTTCATCTTTCCTAGCTGTTAGCTCCTTTAGTTTGACTTCATTCTGAGCTTGAATAGCTACAAGTTCTTCAATGTGCTTATTGCTTTCATATTTCCTGCCACCAATGACACCTGTAATGAAAGCTAAGACTACTGCTAGTATGGCTGCCTTCTCCCACATAGTTTATTCTTCTCTCTAGTAGTGGAGATTTTATGCGATACGAACTAAGTCACCTTTAGTGAACTCAAGTGTCCCATTGGCTTCCTTAAGATCAGCTTGAGACAACTTGCATCTATCAAGAGAACTTGCATCTTCATAGGTAACGTAGACAGCACCACGGCCGTACCACGACTGAACATCAAAGCAAGGGCAGTCTTTAGCTACCCCGGGGAAATCTCTATGCCCTAAGACCTTAGCTTTAGGATACTTACTCTTAAGCCAGTCTAAAAGTTTCTTAAGAGATTCCTTTTGCTTCTCTGTAAAGTTGTCTACAGACTTACCGTTACGATCAGTCCCCCCAATAAGGCAAATGCCAACACTGTCATCATTATAACCCAGAACGTGACTGCCAATAGCTTCAAGGGGTCTGCCATTTTGAATAGCTCCATCCGTAAGAAGGACAAAGTGATAGCCTATACCAAGCCATCCCTTTTGACGATGCATTTGATCAATAGTTTTCCAAGTGTACTCAGGCTTATTTTGAGTAGCGCTGCAGTGAACCACCAGATAATTCGTAGAACTGCGAGACTTGAACTTAACAAAGTTTCTATGGTAGTCAATCAGTGGTTCCTTAAAGGTAGTAGTCATTTATTAATTCTCTTGTTGTTATTGTTATTATTCTTGTTCTTCAAGATTCCCTCAGGGATATCTTTAGGTTTCTCTTTAAGCCATTCTTCGGGGATCAGCTTATCGGCAAACTTAATGCCGTTCTTGTTGCAGAAGCTAGCGTAAGTAGTAGACGATCCCTTATAAATGTACGTCTTACTTCTACTAAAGACAAACCGGATATCTAACTCAGGATGTTGCTCACGGATTAATAAATGCTTCTTCCTATCTTCAGCATCCCAGACACCTTTAGTTTCTATAATGATGCCATTAGGCAACACGAAATCAGGGGTATACTTGTGAGTACTCTGAGGAACGACATACTCTAAGTACTGTTCCTCATAGTGTGGCTCAATAGAAAAGGACTTGAGGAAGTCTGAATTCTTCTCCTCAAGTCCTGATCTGTAGGTACCCGCGTTGTGCCTTTTAGCTTTGCTGTATGCTGCACTGCGGGTGGTCATTAGATACCACCAAAGACGTACTTAAAGTAATAATTCTTAGGATCTCGCTTCTCTTCACTGCCCTTATCAAAGATAGGAGATCCATTAGCGTACTTGAAGGTAGGTTCAGCACCATTAAGCGAAAAGTACAAGTAACCAAGAAAGAGGCTACCATCTTGCACGCTAGAGGCATCTACAGGAATACTTTCTACATCTTCACAGTATTCCTTATAGACATCCTTATGCATCAGCATGACTGCAACAAAGTCACAATCGATATCTTGCAGCACATGATCAGGGAATTTAATGGTGCATGGGTTCCAATCATAGAGATCGAAAGTAGGTTCCTTTTGTTCCTCTTTAAGTTCCTCAATGTTAGTCTTAAGACCCTGCACAACATCCTGCATCGTAGCAAGAGTAGATTGAGCCATATCAATGCGGTTATCAAGTTCTTCCAAAGTAATCATCTTAGGTACTCCCTAGTATTTATTAAAAATCAGTGGCTCCAACAGCCTTACGTGATTCTACTTCATCTTCATCGAGGCTGTCAAATGGTGCCTCTTCCTTGAATGCCTCATAGCCTTCCTCTTCAGCAGAGAAGCCGTAGTCCTCTGCAGATGAACCACCGAACTCGTTAAGCTTAATCACTTGGACTGCAACCGGTCGGAGGCTAAGGCCAACCTGCTTAGTTGACTGCATGAAGTAAGGTGCTGCAGTGAAGCTAAGACGAATCACTGAATCACGACCTACATTGACGTCAATAGGCTTGCCCTTAGAATCAAAATGGGCAATCTTAGCGTTGACTGTAGATCCATCCTTTTTCTTGATTACAGCATTCTGCTTAAACTTGAGGTAGACATTACCTTCTTCATCTTCAAAGTAAAGATCAGACTTATGGATCTTTTTCTTGTTCATTGCATTGGCTTCAGAGACTGCTTCATCAAAAGCCTTGTCTTGAATAGCCTCAAGCTTCTCAATGAGCTTCTTAAGTTCATCAGTCATACCCTCAAAGCGCATAGTGACACTAAAGACACCTTCAGGATTGAACTTCATATCAGGCTCCTTCAGGTGAGGATACTGAGCAAAGCCCTTCGGAGTAGTGTAACGTTCGAGCATTTTAAAATGGTTTCCTTGTTTAATTAATTAATTAAGTAAAAGTTACTAGAGAGATTCCTTGGTTCTCTCTAGTAGTGGAGATTATATTAAGTTACTAGCAGAACGCATACATAGACTGTTTGACTACATCAAGATCTAATGTACCGTGATTAGGAATCGGAGGCAACTCCTTAGCTTTCTTAGGAGACAACATATTCTCTACTTGATCATGAAGATCCTGCAGCACGTCATTCTGTTTGTAAGTTTCAGCAAAGACCTCACGAACAAGAGAGAACATCAAATCACCTTGACCTGCAGGGCAGCCATAGGAATCATGAATCATAGCGAACTGATGGATACCTGCATCAACACAAGCGTCTACAGTTAACATGAGGTGACTAGCATCCATAGAGTGCACATAGTTAGGAGCGATACCCTGTTTCTGCTTACGTGAATCGATTTCCCCCAAGTCCTCAGAGACACTAATTTGAAAGGTCTCACCTTCAGTCTTAGCTTCATCAGGAGCACCAGATTCATCAGTAACATGGATAGTTCCGCTGCAGAAAGTCTTAAGTTTCTTCAGGCGAACCTTAGGATACCTTTGGCGAACCAAGAAACCACTAGGAGTTACCCACTGAGTAGGCAGGTTCTCACCATTGATATTCTTATCGGTAGCAAGTAAACCTGAGGCAGTCTGAAGCCAGTCCATAGCTTCTCTCGCTTTAACGACAACCTCACCTAATGAGTTCCAAATCTTGTCTGCCATATAGGTTGCAGCTTGTCGAGGCTTAGAGAATGCTAAGGGGTTGTGTTCTAAATGAGGGTAGATAGTATCTTCAAGAATCTGCTCAGTAAAGCCAAACTTCTTCGCTCCGTATGAAAGTGTCATAGTCGGTCTCTTGGTTACCTTACGGGTAATCCCATAGGCCAGCCACTCATTAGCAAGTGCCTTAGTACCCTTAGAGACATACTCAGCGCCATCTTCAGCAGTCTTTAGTTCATCTTCAGTACCCTCAGCAGCATCCTTCATCACAGCTTGTTTCACATGCTCAGCGACAATACCGTAAATATCGTGAACTTTGTCATCAGGCACGAGGTTAACTGCAGTACCCCCAATCTCATCCTTTAGCATAGCTGAGAAGTGCTGGATACCACTGCAGCTACCATCGAATGCTACTGGAATGTGAGACACATAATCTGTACCTTGGTCCATGAAATCAGCCCACTCAAAGCAGAATGCTAGGAACTCCCAAGGGCTATCTGTTTCATTCCATTCGAGGTCTGTAAGAGGATCTTTAGCTATCCTAAGAATCAACTCAGTGTTCTCATAGACCCACGCAATGCGTTCCTCTAAGGGTTTCTTATCAAGCCCATAGCAGTTAGCACCTTGGATAGCTAACCAGGCTACCCCTGAATCCCCCAAAGGAGCACCATCGGCAAACTCCAGCAAACTCTTGCAGAAATCAGTGCCTTGTGGGTTCAGCAAAGGCAGCGGATAGACACGACCACGGAAATCAAGATTATGAGGAAAGTAGATACGTTCATAGTCTTTATAGATATCCGCAAGGGCAAGCTGAGCATTCACTGCATAACGCTTAGACTTACGCTTATTGTCACGCTGAAAGTAGATAACCATAGACTTACGCCATTCCTTCTGAACGTTAGGATCCTTATCTGCTGCCTCAGGTCTAACTGGAGGTTCCTCAGGTTCCGCTAAAGGCATCTCAAGACCATCAGGGATATGCTTCCACTTAGAGATCTCCTGAGCTACCTTAAGTACCCTTTTGTTGATTCTCCAAGGTGTTTCTTGAATAGCATTAACAGCCTTATAAACGTCAGGCATATCGAGATCTCCATAGAGATCCATAACAGTCTTTTCATTAAGACGAACTAAAGGAATGGGGCGCTTGAGATTGATATAGTAGCCACCGTTGATAGGATTACTCCAAGGCTTAGGAGGGATGACCATAGGACGATTCTTAAAGAGAAGATCAGCCATCTCCCTATCATTATGGGCAATGTACTGAACAATCTCAGGAGCAATCTCAAATCGATAGGAAAGCTTGATACCTTGGGAGTACCTAGAGATCTTCCCTAGACCGGTAGACACAATAAAGATATCGATCAACTTCATACCTAGATTGCAGCGAACAGAATCAGTCCATTTCTCCCACTTCTCTTTACGTTCCTCATCAGCTAACCATTTATCTTTGGCGTTAACAAAGGCAGTCTTGAAAGACATACCTATACGTTTGTTGAGGTTGACCTGAAAGTAGGATCGTTCCTTCTCAGACAAAGTAGACAATACATCTTGGAACTTCATCTCCAGTTCTAACTCAGTTCCTAACTCTTTTGCAAGGGACGTAAGGTTAATCTGAGGGATAGCATTAGAAAGAATAGTTCTAAGAGACAAGAAAGCTACATGCTCAATCTCTAGCTGCTTTAAGACAACTGCACAAATATGGCGCTTACCCGGTTTACCTGAATCAGCTTTAGTGTAGAAATCTTTTAGACCCTTACAAAAGGCCGGAAGGGCTTCTTTAAGCAGCATTTTGGTTGTCCCCGTGTCTGCTAAAGTTTTATTCTCTCTGGCCTTATTAATTTTAGACATAAAAGCTTGATAAGCAAGATCCTTACTCTCTAACTCTAATTCTATTTCTTTATCGACTAAATGCTTTCCATATTTGAGACACAATTCATCATAACCACATTCATTAATCCGAATTGAATCAATAGCTGCTTTAGTGTCCATTTGGTTTCCTTTAGTTAACTTTAAGTTATCTTTAGTTAGTCTTTAGATTAGTATCTATAGTAATAACCTACTTGATTAATCATTATAGTTATATTCATTATTATAATCTTATAAGTTATTATTATAGTTATAATCATTAAAGTCAATATCTATAGTTCTCTATAGTTTATCTTTAGGTTATCTTTAAGTTAACTATAGTCCCTTGTCTCCCTGATTTGATCTACATCAATGTCTTATCCTACCTCTCTCTAGGAGAGGAGATTATATTTTTTTTCTTGACCTAGATCAATATTAATATAATCTCCCCTAATGACAACCTTATGTATCAGTTGTCTCCTTCATCATCCTCTCGTTAAATCAACGGTCTGCCATAAAGATACCTTTTGAGAAACCCCTTATAAGCCTCATATTTCTCTTTATCTTTCTTACCTGATTCACCATCTTTATGGCCTGCCCTATAGGCATATTTAATCATATTTCCTTTACAGAAACCAATAAATTCTTTGTGAGAAAGTAGCTCCTGCATTAATTCAATAGGCTGAATTAAGCCTTGATAATGGGCTTGATCTTCAGGCTTTCCACTATCATTGTTTCTCTTTTTATTGTACCCTTCTTCTTCAGAATCTATCATAGTTGTTTCCTTTTTGTTTGTCATTGAGTTTACTATTGATTTCCATAAGGGATCATTATTGTAATATGACATAGAATTCAGTTAAATTGATGTTGTCTTTATGTTCCTCATAGTGTTCTTTAGAATAAACTATGGAGGTTTCTTTGTGAATTAAATATTTAATATTCATGTTCGATACATCACATTTTATAGGGACGACCAACCATATAGTTGCCAAGCTGCTCATAAATGCTGAAGATCATACTCTCGCGCTGCTCATAGGTAACTTTGGAGTTCTCATAGAGTGAATCGATGTAGTCTACTGCAGGCTGCACTTGAGTAAAGACTGTAGCGCTCAGTGTGTTCTCATCAAAGCACTCTACGGGTACTTCTTTGCATAGATTGCAGCTGATCAATCTCATCTTGCCTCCTGGTGTTCTGTAATCGTGAATGACAATGTACATGTTGTGGTTTCCTATTTAAAATGGCCGTAGAGCCTTCAGATTTGCATCAGGTTAAACGATAGTGTACTTGGTGGTATGTTGGTACCCCTGAGCACCTATCGTTTAACTGAGGTGAAATTAGAGAGGTTTTAGAGAGCCTTCCAGTCACCAAGCCACTTCCATTTCTGAGAGTTGATATCGTACATCCTCAGCTGGACTTCGCTGCCCCTTGGGTATCCTGAGTTCTTCTTTAGGAACTCATATTTAATTAGTGCATCACAAAGGTTGCTGAAGGATGTTGCCCACATACGATAGCGCTTGCCATTGTATTTCTTGACAAAGAATGCATACACGATGTTCTCCTATTGCTTACTGAAGGTTGAAATTGCTTACTGAAGGTCGGTTGCGAGCCATGATGCTGACGACACCACCCTCTACATAGATTTCGGGAGATTCATTGCAGAATGCCTTGAAGCTTTTGCACTTCCAGAGATCTCTGGCTGCCCAAATGGCTTCACGCATTTCTGCGATATCTTCTCCAAAGGCTTCCAGCAGGAATGAGCGAATGTGCTTTGCTGTGGTAGCTGAGTACCAACCAAAGATTTTAAGTGTCTTGTCCGACAAGTCGAGGCAGGCAACTTGAGTGTCATAAGAGTACAGACGATGAGTGTTCTCATACTTATCGTTAGTGACTACGACAATAGCCTTGCCATAGAATGATTTTTGGCGGCCTTTAGGCTGAAGGTTGTATGCATAGCGTGACATGATGTTGCTCCTATGAGTTGCTATTTAGGTTAGTTCTAATTGTAGAGACCTAACATTATTTTGTCAAGTCTCTATGTATTAGGACTATCCCTTAGTGTACCCTTGGTTGATCTTTGGCTGCCCTTGGTGTTACTTAAGAAAATAAAGGTCTGCAAAGAACAGTTTCTTGTTATCTTCCTTTACCCAAAGGAGTTTTTCGTTAACATCTCGTTAAACGTTGTCATAATGTGTACCTCTTGGTAGTGACTTGGTGTTGATCATCAATGCTTACTTTAGCACACTCAAGAGAGCTTGTCAAGAATGTGCTATGTAAGTATTAATACCTACTTGGCAGCCGATTGCCACTTCCCCTCGAAGTTCTCAATGCTTTGCATGAGTGCATAATACTCAACTTCTCTGATGACTAGAAGAGTACTTTCTTCATCTCTGAAGTCTGAGTAGTGCATTGCATTCCACAGAAGATAAGCCTCAAACTCATGAAAATGATCATCATCAGTCGTAAACTGGATCACATACTGAGCACCATCAGGGCACACTATAGAAACCCTCTGTGTCTCTGCATTCGATCTGATGATCACTCTCTTTAATCTGAACTGTAGCATCTTTAGATTCTCCATGTGATCTGTTTGTTTAACTATGAGCACACTTTAACAAACCCACAAGCGATTGTCAAGCCCTCCCATATCCCCTGTTCATGGGATACCCTCGGTGCCCCAACGCTATTATAATAATAGTCATCGGGTAGGCATTCTGGCTTCCCAGGTTGATAATAAGTAGCAACAGATATGATATAAGTAGAAATACCTATGTTACCCCGAAAAAACATAGATGAACCAAATGTAAACAATAGCCCCCGAGGTTACCCTAAAGGCTCCCCTTGGGCGCCCTTACGCACACCTACACATATATACGTAAATTAGGCAGCAGGTGTATACGAGCAGCAACAGGGAATCTCAAGGCACCCTACGGGGGACACACGCCCGTGTCTGTCTTAAGGTGCCACCTTACAAATTTATTATAAAATTCTAATCAAGGTGACCCTGTTGTTACACTTAAGTTACCCTAGAGTTAACCACAAGTTATCGTCAAGAGATAGCAAGCTAACATAAGGAGGCGTACCCTAAGGGTTAACTTAAGGTACACCTTAAATGGTCTATAGGCTAACTATAGGCACCCCTTAAAGGGGCTATAGTAATCCACCTACAGCAGCTCTAAGTAGTGCATCAACTGTCCCTACATCACCATTCAATAAGGAAACCACTAAAAGGACAATAATAATGATGATCTTGATAGCTACTACTAGTTTATGATTCAATGGTCTCATATGGATACTTTGAGTTAACTAAAAGGGAACATAAAGAAAAATCTAAAGTCAGTCTTTACGATCCCCTTTAGAATATCTCAAAGGGTCTATAGGTAACCCCATTATTTTTTTAATTATTATTTTCTTATTTTTTGTCAGGAGATGGTCAGGTAGATATCTTATATATACCTTTTTCTGGCCCCTTCTGGGAGGGGAGATTTTATTCGGAGTAGTCACTTCACCCTTATAGGGATGATTTTATCTTGTAAACTTGTATCCCTCTGAATATTTGTATTTATTGAACCCCTTGGAAGTACCTGATTCTCTTACATTTTCTGTAATTGTATTTATTCCTATTTTTCTTGTAATAAATCCATGAAAGGCTTCCAAAGATTCCTCTAGCCATTCTGAAGTTACTTCATTTATTCCTTCATCAGCATCAATTCCCATGAAGTCTACTAAATATTTGACACCTATTGCTAAGGCATCCAATCTATCATCGTGAACTAGTGCTCCTCTGTCTGAGGTAATCCTAGTCATCTGATAGAACAGTGCATACTTGTAGTCACCTTCAGGGACACTATCGATATCCCTATTGATGCACTCAGGGGTAACTATCATCTTATGGTTACCTAGGACAGGCTCTAGGGTGTCTATGATACGTACTTCTTTCTGTCCTGTTGACTTAACTTCTTTAGTACCACATTCCTTATAGGTTTTCCTGAGGACAGGTTCAAATAGTTTGAGGTACATCCCGTCCCCGAAATTCCCTTCAATGACTACCTCATTAACCTTCCACTTCTTAGCGGTATTAGCTAGCTTATTTAGGACTACATCAGAGTATCCCCCTAGGAGACCTCCTGCTTCCATTACGTAGATATATCCATTGAGATAATAGAGTACACAATATCCCGTCTCATCACGTCCCCTGCCAGACGGATCAACACACATCATCTTATAGGTATACTTCTCCATCTCTGGGGAAGCTGTATGGCACATATAATAAGCATCTCCCTTTAATCCCATTACCTTTGGGATCTCCTGTAGTGAGACCTTACGAGCAGGGTCAGGCATCCACGTTAGTTTCATAGGTGCCTCATCTGTACTGAAGGTACCCACAATGAGATCTCTAAGTCTCAATGGATACTTATCAGCATCAGATAAGCTAGTGTCTAGCATGAACTGCAGCAGGAACCCAGCTCTTCTATAGGACAGCTCTCGTTTCTGTAGATCCTCTTCATTGAATCTAAGGGGATCTGTAGGCTTACCTGCGTACTTCTCAGGATCACTGTCATACTTGTCTGCAATGAACTTAGCTAGGCGTGTACCATAGTTAGCTCTCTGGATATCGTCATAAGGATATCTTGCAGGGTAGATGATAGCAGTGTACCCTCTCTCCTGAAGCTCATTATAGAGAGACATTTCATTCTGAGGAGTACCAAGGTAAATGATGGTGCCATTAGGTTTGATAACAGCGTCAAACTCCTTCACCAACTCGAATAGCTGATCTCTCAATACCTGAGTGAAACTGTTGCTCGGTACCTCTACGTCATCACTAACAATGATATCTGCACGAGAACCTGTAAGCTGTCCTTTGATACCTACGGATTTAACTGAGGGGCTATGATCGGGTTTACTCGGGCCAACGTCAAAGAGATTCTGAGTATCCCGTTGCCCCTCTCGTGCCTTTAGGTGCTCTAAGAATGGCAGCTCATTAATGATCTTCTTAATAAAGGTAGCGTTTGCATCAGCTCTTTCTTTATTAGCTGAGACAACCATAATCTTGAGCTGAGGGTTCTTCCATAGGCACCATACAACATAGGCACATGTAATGAAACTCTTAGCTACACCACGGAACCCCATAAGAATGAATCGATCATTGGGGGGATGCTGCAGTGTCTTAGCAATATCTACCTGAATAGGCGTAGTCTGTGGCAACCCGATTGTCTGCCAAACTAAGCTACAGAACAGTGGAAAACTGTTAAAGTATGGAACCAATGCTTTAGTTGACAAGGCCATTAGCTCCATAGTCTAACTCAAAGTTCTCCTTAGTAGCCTTCAGCAGGGATGCCAATGCATTGTCTCCATCTTCGCCAGCCTTAGGGACACAATTGATGCCATTTCTCTGCAGCTCCTTGATAATCGCATTGTATAGCTGAGGGTTACGTTTCTCTGGGTCTTTAAGATCGTTCAGCATGTTCTCCAACATGTTGTCCTGAATCAAGCTCAGCAAGCTCTCTCTGTCTAATGGTTCTTTGTTCTTCATTGATTCTCACTCTCCTAGCAGCTAGGTATGGATCTACCCAGTGCTTCTTTATCATTGTTATAACGCCTACTATAGTGTACACAATGGTACCTATGTAAACCCAGTCACTAAGGGCTACCCCTAAAAATGTAACCCCTGTGACAGCTATAGGGGGAGACATACTAATAATATCCTTTACTCTGGATCCCCCATCTTCAACTGTAGATCCTATATCTAGAAATCTCATGAAGCTACACCTAAGAGCTTCCTAAAGTCTGCTTTGTGGAAGTGCTTTCCCTTAAGCATCTTACCATCAGCTCTATAGGTAGGACAGAGGTTACCGTTGTCATCAACCATCTTGCTAACGAACTCCTCCCCTAGAGCCTTCATGCCTAACTCAAGAGGATACTTATGTTCGATAGTATACATAATGCATACCCAGATAAGGTCACAAATCTCTTTGAAGTCCTCAGGGGTACCAGATTCTTCCTGCAGCCACTCTTCAAACTCCTCTCTAATAAGATCCGTATAAAGTCGACCGCTAGTTCCTGAAGGGTGAACCTTGTCGAACAACCGTTGCATCGTGTCCGCAAGATCCCCTGTGGAATATTCTAAAGACTCGCTGATTGCTAGAGCCATGGTATTCATGTTTTTCCTTTTTATCTAATTCAAATTTACCATCAATGAGGACATCAACATAATCCAAGATAGGTTCATCTTTGATATCCTCATAGGTACGTCCTGTCCATAACCAGATTCTCTTAGTGTCTCCATAGACATCCCTCACACGCTTCAGGATTTGCTCTACAGCGTGTTTGTTATAGGGCTCTAAGGGGTCACCACCTAAGATACTCAATCGTTCAATATAGGGCGATTTAAGAGCATCTAGGAGGGTGTCTAGAGTATCTTCAGTGAACTCTTGACCATATTGGGGATCCTGAGCTTTCTTGTTGAAGCACCCACGGCAGCATAAGGAGCAACCTGAGACAAACAGGTCTACTCCTATGCCATCACCATTGGTCATACTACAGGTATCTATCTTAGCGTAGTTCATAGTTACATTGACACTCGGTCTTTAATTTCAGCTAACTTAGCATCGTTCATACGAGTACTTCCGTTAGCTTTGGTGTACCCCAAGTATCCGCAAACACGACTAATGACAGACAGGTTAGTAGATCCACAATGGGGACACTTATTCATGACATTAGTTGAATGCTCACCGCAGTTCTCACAATAGGCACTATCAAAGTTAATACCCTGATAGAACCCTTTATCCATCCCACGGAGGATCAGTGCCTTAAGTGCCTGAAGGTTCTCAGGGTTAGTCACTCGATTATAGACAATGTGGCCTCCGTTGCACAAATGAAACATCTCATATTCAGCATCTTGTTTCTCGAAGGGAGTGATGTTTTCATTGACATGCATATGGAAGCTGTTAGTGAAGTATTCTCCAAACTGATGGTCACCTGTATAGTCAGCATATTGTTTAGCTTGAACCCCACAAAGGTTCTCTGCAGGGGTACCATAGACAGCATAAAGGTATCCATCTTCTTTCTTGAACTGCTCTACCTTATCGTTAATACGCTTAAGTACAGTTCGGGCAAACCAAGGATCCTGATAGAGTGTCTTACCTGAACCAAGAATATTAAGTTCATTCAGTGCAGTGACACCAAAGGAAGCAGTCATGTAGTTTACCAAATCGCCAATCTCATCGTCTGCCTTAAGATTCCCCTTATAGAAACCTCCTTGCATGAATGCCATAGGATTGGTGCATGCCTTAGTGTGTCTAATGAGAGCATAGCGTTTCTTAAAGAAATTACGGATAGTCTCAAGTCGTGCATCAACAACACTGAAGAAATCTACATTATTCTTTTGAGAATAAGCCAAAATAAGGGGAAGATTAAGAGACACCGCCCCAATGTTACATCGACCATTAGTGATCCATTGGTTAGTCTCAGGATCCTTCCAAGGACTGAGATAAGCTCTGCAGCCCATCGGGGTCACTACTTGCCCATTCTTTAGATACTGCTTAGCTACAGCATTGTTAACCCAATCCCCAGTCAAACTAAGGAAATCAGGATACATGCACTTACTGGAGCACTTAATGGCTGAATCAAAGATCTCATGAGCTTCCTTAATGAAACGTACAGAATCTTCTACATACAAGTAGACAAGCTTAGGGAACACTACAGGTTTATGATTCTCCCCATGCCCATTCATACGGGTATTAAGGATAGCACTGCAGATTTCCTTAAGAATCCAAAGGTCTGTATCATTCAAGTAACGACCAAGCCATTGAGGAGCATTCCAGCAACCAAAGGAAATAGTAGTGAATGCAAAGTCTCCTCGTGAGCAAGGGACAGTATTAAGCTTCAACTCAAGAGACTGGAAGCCCTGCTTAAGTTCATCCTTAAGTACACGTCTAGCATAGAGATCCCAACTAGAAGGATCAGAATCAGGGAAGCAATGTTTTGCATGCTTATAGGCTTTCTTCAAAGTCTTTTCACAATATGGAAGAAGAACCATATCAAGCTGACTTAGCGAGAATCCGCCAAACTGTTGAGCTGTAGCAACTAAGGTGATATCTCCAATTACCTGAAGAGCACTTAAGACACTCGTAGGTTCCGTGTAGTCAACATTGGACATACTAAAGCCACCCCTAAGTACATTCCCAATATCAAACAGGCAGCAGTTGACAGAACCCATAAGCATATCTCGCATATCGTGAATGTAGATATCACCACGCTTAGTTAACTCTTTTTCTTCCTTGCTAAGATAGAATTGTCGATAGAGCTCTTTTGTAAGGTATCCCTTAATGAGCGAGCCTTTTGTTGACACCAGAGAGCTATCGAAGTTAGCATTCTCTCTGTCCCCAAGTAGAAGCACGTTATCAGCTTCATCTTTAACTTTCTCAAATGATTTAGCATAAGTATTCTTATAGTCTCTATATTCTTGATATGAATTCGCTACATCAGTCAACCCAAAGTACTTCAAGTAATGAATTACTTCCTTATGAAGGTCTTTAGTTGGAGCATCTCTATCAATAATTAAACAAGAGTGAACTTTCTCAACCAGTTTGTTAAGAACATCAGGCTCCACATATTGATTCACTCTAGCAGCCGCCTTATAGACAGCTTCTTTGATCTTCTCTCCATTCCAACCTTCTACGGTACCGTCTTTCTTAATAATTTTCATGATAGCAGTTTCCTTATTATATGCCTAGACTTTTGTCTTTTGACCAAATGCCCCAAGGTACACCTATGGCATACCTCAGGGCATCTTTAGTTAATAATTTCCTTGTTTATGTTAAGAATTAAATTGAACAACTTCAGGTGTCCACTTGCCGGTCACAATGCCTTCATTAGCAAGCTCAGCAGAGTTACCGCTAGTGAACAAAAGGATAAACCTACAGGAAATCGAGTTATAAGTAACCGTCAGGAGGGGGATCAAAGAAGATGCCTACGGAATCACCTTGGCCTAGGTCATGGAAGAAGGGGGCCGGTGACTTTGATGTATAAAAAGTGGTCAGGTTATAATCCCCTGTAAATAATTCGATTACTTCTTTGGTATCCGCTCTAGTGAGCCTAAAAGAATCCCCTGACGTAAAATAGGAAGAGCCGTTCTTGAAATTGAGGCCAGTACCGAAGAAAGATGGTTTATTGTCTTTGTAGTCAATTAACATGTTAAATGTCAGCTTATTTCCACTGCCTTTTGTCCAGTAAGGCTTTCTATTAACAGCACCCGGACGATAGGTACCTTCGTTATAACCCCAGTATATGAAAAAGTTATCACTCGTATAATCTATAGTCATCATTACATGAGGTTCAGCATCTACTCTTCCTCCACTCAATAAAAGTTCTTTATTAAACATTACTTAACCCCTCCAGACTTCTCAATACTCATAAGGCAATAGATAGTCTTAGCTGCATTCTTATAGGCTTCTACCTCAGAGTTATTTAAGCACTCCTCCTTATTCAACTCTTCCATCTTCTCTAGCATCTTATGTTTAACCATATCTAAGACATTCTTTGCCCACTCTTCAGTCCCCATTGTATTTCTCCATGATATTAATTAAAGCTTCACCATCAGACTTATCGAACTTGAACCCGAGGTATTCCACAGTGCCACTCTTATCGAATGCACTGTTGATGAATCCCTTGGCAACATCGATGTCTATCTTGTTGTTCTCATCGACGATACCTACCTGTTTCAGCATAGGCAGATACTTACCGATGAGGGTATCCGCCTGATGCAGAATCAAGAACGTACTCCCTCCAAGAATCCATTTCATCGTGGAGGGAGCACTAGGCATCAGTCGAGTATCAACGAACTCAGGGAGAACCTGAGAGATTTTACTCAAACTGATTTTCATAAGGAATTATTATGCTCCAGTAGCAGGAGTATTCGTAGGAGCAGTCCACGAATTGTACTTAGCCATAGGAGTCGGGCAGATTGCACTCATAGGCACAATGGTATCCGTGATCTTACCAAGAGTACCCATCATGTTGGCAATAGTACCATCGATACAGCCGAACTTCGCCTGAGTCGTCAGAGCGAGTTCATTGACCTTACCGAGGACAATCTGCTCACAGAGTTCCTGCTTCTCACAGCAACACTTAAGTTCTGCCTGAAGCTTAGCGAGTTCAACACGGTTGCTTGCGGATTCGTCGGCAAGAGGCTTGAGGTAAGCAAAGGTTTCATCACGGAGTCTACGGTTGTCAGTCAAAGACTGCATATAGACTTCTTTGGCATTCTTGTCGGAGTAGTTCTCAGCCTTCAACTGAGAGTTCTCAGCCTGAAGAGCAGAGATGGTAGCCTGATTGTTGTTACCAAAGAGACCACCAAGGACACCACCGCCGTTACCTCCGTTATTGAGGAGACCAAGGGCCGTACCTGCGATACCAAGACCGAGACCTGAGCCTGCAACACCCTTAGAAGCAAACTCTGCCATAATATATTTCCTTTCTAGCATAAAGCTAGTGTTAATAGTTTAGTAGCTTAGGTTAAACTAGAATGCTATAAGGCTATAGCTACTGAAAAGCCTAGCATTCTGAGAGGTAATTTAGAGTGAACCTCTCGAGCACTATAGCAAACTACGCTAGCGATATACTAGCGGACTGTGTCCTGTCCCTTATACGGAAGGACTCCAACATAATTGATGGTGCCCGCTCAGCCCCTCCACTGTAGGATGCAAACGCTGGCATTAAATTGTGGGTGGAAAGTTGCGCATCCTCGTAGTATCTGATTTAGATACTTGCAGTTAGTTCTATCTCGAAGAACTTGAATGTCGTCTCACCAGCGTTACTTACATAAAAAGATTCCCCAGAAGAAAGCATACCAGATACGGATGGCGAATAACTGATATCTGGTGATATATATAGATAGACAACACAGGCTCTAAAGATTCACTCCCCACCATAAGAAGCTCTTTATTCAGCATATTACACCCCCACCTTAGCAAGACCAATAGTAGTCAAACCCTTGGCTCTACTAAGGGCACTCGGAAGGGAAGGCCACTGGACATTCCTAGGGAACCCGCTCTGAAGAGTAATGTCCCTAAGATCCTGTCTGTACCGCTTCACAGCTTCAATACCGTCAGGGGTACTGGGGTAATCAGGGAGGATGTAGTAGTCCGTACCAGAGATCATAGAGTCTCTCTTTCTACGAACCATATCAGCCCACTGATCATCCGTCCACTCATCACGAGGATCGTATTCTTCTTCGGTAATGCTAAATCGAGTCTTAAGCTCGTCAGTGAGATCACCAAAGATAGTGTGATCGTTATTCCAAATAGCCTGACGGAGAGTGTACAGACTAGTGTACTTCTTATCTTTGTATGTGTATCTAATCATAGTTAAT
>ERZ791753.386-NODE-386-length-43409-cov-9.889376_pt1 | contig 43409 bp, 44 predicted proteins | sample MGYA00509951_ERZ791753 | MGnify/ENA primary metagenome ERZ791753 (study PRJEB30046, sample SAMN00792026) | human gut metagenome | study: EMG produced TPA metagenomics assembly of the A metagenome-wide association study of gut microbiota in type 2... | reverse complement strand
AATACTTCAAAGTATTCTTCTTAAAGGAATTTATTGTTTATTTTTCAATGTACTTTTGCGTTCTTTGTCAAACGCAAGATTTATTTTAGCACAGGTTTATATTCCATGTCAACACTTTTTTTTAAAAAAATTTAAAAAAATTACAAGAATTTTTTTCTTGTAATTTTTTATGTTGTTTTTAAGCCATTTTTCGGCTTTTTTTACTTAATTTTATTCTTCCACTTTGTAATATTTGTATCTATAAATTTTATTCATTTATTGTTGATATGCATAATGTTATTTCCTCTAATACATCTAGCAATACCCTTACTGTATCTAAAGCTGTAAACATTGCTATATTATTTTCTACTGCACACCTTCTTATTATGCTACCATCTGTTTCTTGGTCTATTGCATCTACATCTCTTGTGCTTATTACGTAATTTACATATCCTTTTCTCATTGAGTCTAGTATCTCTTCACTACCTTCACTTATTTTTTTCTTTACTCTTGTTCTAATTCCATGTTCTTTTAAGAATATTGCTGTTCCTTTTGTCGCTTCTATATTAAATCCTAGATTATAAAATCTTCTTATTAAAGGTAAAGCTTCTCCTTTGTCTTTATCGGCAATTGTTACAAGTATTGTTCCATAATTTGCTAAATTCATTCCTGATGATTGAAGTGCTTTGTATAATGCTCTTGTAAGTTTTGTATCATATCCTATTGCTTCTCCTGTTGATTTCATTTCTGGTGATAGATATGTATCCATTCCATTTAATTTAGAAAAAGAAAATGCAGGAGCTTTTACATACCATTTTTTCTTTTCTTCTGGATACGTTTTTTCTATTCCTTGTTCTTTTAATGTTTTACCTAGCATTACTAGTGTTCCTATATCTGCTAACGAATATCCTGTTGCTTTTGATATAAAAGGTACTGTTCTAGATGATCTTGGATTTACTTCTATTACATATACATTTTCATCTTTGTCTACTATAAATTGAATATTGTACAATCCCACAATTCCAATTCCTAGCCCTAATTTTATTGTGTAATCTAGTATCTTTTCCTTTGCTTTATCACTTACACTAAATGTTGGATATATACTTATACTATCTCCAGAGTGTATTCCTGTTTTTTCAACATGTTCCATTATACCTGGTACAAATACATCTTTTCCATCGCAAACTGCATCTACTTCTAGTTCTTTTCCTATTATATATTTATCTACTAATACTGGTTGTTTTGTATTAATTTCAACCGCTGTTTTTAAATATTTTTCTAGTGCCTTTTTATTAGAAACAATTTGCATTGCTCTTCCTCCTAGTACATAACTTGGTCTTACTAATACTGGATATCCAATTTCTTCTGCAACTCTTATTCCATCTTTTATATTAGTTACTGCTTGTCCTTTTGGTTGTAATAGTTTTAATTCTTCCATCACTTTTTCAAAACTGTCACGATTTTCTGCTCTTTCTATTGCATTTACATCTGTTCCTATTATTTTTACTCCTAATTTAGAAAGTGGCATTGCAAGATTTATTGCTGTTTGACCACCTAAAGCTGCAACAACACCTTCTGGTTTTTCTAGTTCAATTATATTCATTACATCTTCTACTGTTAATGGCTCAAAATATAACTTGTCACTTGTTGTATAGTCTGTTGAAACTGTTTCTGGATTATTATTAATTATTATTGCTTCATATCCCGCTTCTTTTATTGTTTTTACTGCGTGAACAGTTGAGTAGTCAAATTCTACACCTTGCCCTATTCTTATTGGTCCTGCTCCTAAAACTATTATTTTCTTTTTATTGCTTACTATTGATTCATTTTCTTCTTCGTATGTCGAGTAAAAATATGGTACATAACTTTCAAATTCACTTGCGCATGTATCTATCATTTTGTATGTTGGATAAATATTTTCTTCTTTTCTTAAAAGATATATTTCTTCTTCTGTTTTATTCCAAATCTCTCCAATGTATTTATCACTAAATCCCATTTTCTTTGCTTTTTTTAATATTTCTATATTTTCAGCATTATCTTTTAATTTATTTTCCATTTTTATAATATGTTTGATTTTTTCTAGAAAGAACATATCAATTTTTGTAGTATTATAAATTAAGCCTAAATCTACATTTCTTCTAATCAATTCAGCTACTGCATATATTCTGTCATCTCTTCCATCTTTTATATATTCCATTAATTCTTCTGTTTCTATGCTGTCAAATTTCTTCATATATATATGACATACGCCTATTTCTAGTGACCTTACAGCTTTAAGTAGACTTTCTTCAAAAGTTCTTCCTACACTCATAACTTCTCCAGTAGCTTTCATTTGCGTACTTAATTTATTTGATGCAAGAACAAATTTATCAAATGGAAATCTTGCAATTTTTGTTACAATATAGTCAAGAGTTGGTTCAAAACTTGCTGGTGTATTTGCAAGTTTTATTTCATCTAGCCTCATTCCGACTGCAATTTTAGCTGATACTCTTGCTATTGGATAGCCACTTGCTTTTGAAGCTAGTGCAGATGAACGTGACACTCTTGGATTTACTTCTATTAGATAGTATTGGAATGAGTGTGGATCTAAAGCAAATTGAACATTACATCCTCCTTCTATTTTTAAGGCTCTTATTATTTTTAAAGCACTATCTCTTAGCATTTGATATTCTTTATTTGTTAATGTTTGACTTGGAGCTACCACTATTGAATCTCCTGTATGTACTCCAACTGGATCTAAATTTTCCATATTACATACCGTTATTGCTGTATCATTACTGTCTCTTATAACTTCATATTCTATTTCTTTATATCCTTTTATACTCTTTTCTACTAGTACTTGTCCTACTGGTGAAAGTTTTAATGCATGTTTTATTATTTCTCTTAATTCGTTATCATCATCTGCAAATCCGCCACCTGTTCCTCCTAGTGTAAATGCTGGTCTTAGAACTACTGGATAACCTATTTTATTTGCTGCTTCTACGCCCTCTTCTATTGTGTGTGCTATTATAGATTCCAATATTGGTTCTCCTAGTTGTTCACATAGCTCTTTAAATTTTTCTCTATCTTCTGCTTTTTCTATACTTTCACTACTTGTTCCAAGTAATTCTACTTGACATTCTTGTAAAACTCCCTTTTTATATAATTGCATTGCTATATTTAAACCTGTTTGTCCTCCTATTCCCGGAAGTATAGCATCTGGTCTTTCATATCTTATTATCTTTGCAACATACTCTAGTGTTAATGGTTCCATGTATACTTTATCTGCTATAGCAGTATCTGTCATTATTGTTGCAGGATTTGAATTTACAAGTATTACTTTATATCCTTCTTCTTTTAGTGCTAAACATGCTTGTGTGCCTGCATAATCAAATTCTGCAGCTTGCCCTATTACTATTGGTCCTGACCCTATTACTAATACTGTTTTTATATCTTTTCTTTTTGGCATATTATTCTTCTCCTTTCATTATATTTATAAATTTGTCAAATAAATATCCACTATCTTGTGGCCCTGGTGCACTTTCTGGATGATATTGGACACTAAATATTCTGTCCTTTTTGCATTCAACACCTTCTATTGTGTTATCTAAAATATTTTTATGCGTTGCCTCCAACTTTGTACTTTTTAAGGATCCTTCGTCAACTGCGTAACTATGGTTCTGGCTTGTTATTTCTATTTTATCTGTTTTTAAATTTAGTACAGGATGATTTCCTCCTCTATGCCCAAATTTTAACTTATATGTTTTTGCTCCATATGCTAGGCTTATCATTTGATGTCCTAAGCAAATTCCAAATATAGGGTATTTTCCTTTTAGTTCTTTTACTAAACTTATCACTTCTTTAACATCTTCTGGATCTCCTGGTCCATTTGACAAAAACACTCCATCTGGTTTTAAACTTATTACTTCTTCTGCTGTTGTATTATATGGAACTACTGTTACATTACATTTTCTTTTATTTAAATTTCTAACTATATTTAGTTTTATTCCGCAGTCTACTGCAACTACATTGTATTTTGCATTTGCTGTTCTCGCATACCATTTTTTCTTACAACTTACTTTTGAAACAGCATCTTTCGGAATCTGATAATTTTTCATTTTTTCTATTGCCTCTTCTTTAGTTGTAGATATATCTGTTATTATAACTTTTCTACTTCCTTCGTCTCTAATACTTCTTGTTATTTTTCTTGTATCTACTCCATATATTCCAGGAATATTATTTTCTTCTAGATATTCTGATAATGTTTTTGTGTATCTAAAATTGCTAGGGTGATCATTATATTCTCTTACTACTAATCCTCCTATTGAAGGTTTACCTGTTTCATAATCATCATCTGTTATCCCATAATTTCCAATTAAAGGATATGTCATAACTACCATTTGGTATGTGTATGACGGATCTGAAACTATTTCTTGATATCCAACCATAGATGTATTAAAAACTATTTCGCAAATACTTTCCACATTTGCTCCAAAGCCATATCCTAAATATTCTTCGCCATCTTCTAGCACAATCTTTTTGTTAAATTCTTTCATTTTTTTCATCCTTTCTTTATTTTATATTGTTCTAAGCAAAAGGGATTGTCCCATTTTGTTTAGTTTTAATGGGCAAAAAAAAATAAGGAATAAATTCCTTATTTAAAATATAAATGAAAATGAAACAATTATTAAGAAAACTGCCACAACAATTATTAAGTTAGTTTTCCTTAAATAATTCTTCATTTTTTACCTCTTTAATTTTATATTTTGAATATTATACAAAAATAAAATTAATATTGCAATAGTTTTTAAGATTTTTCTTGTATTTTTTTATTCTCTCTTTATAATGCAAACCACTTGTTTTATCTAAACTGGAATTATATATTCTATTGCTTCTTTATTGTTTTTTATTTCTATTTTGTTTTTACGTCCTCCATATTCTCCGGTCTAGTGTCCAAGTTAATTTTTTATCAGATTCAATTTCTATTTTATCTGTTTGGAAATAGTAGAAGTATTTACTTTTGTGTTTTTTTATTGCTAATAGTACTAGAGTGTTTATCCATCCAATTATATTTTTGGGTCTTTTTATAAATAGTACTTCAAATTTTCCGTCATTAATTTTTACGCCCTTCCTTTTAAACCACTCAAATCCTCCTATGGATTTAGAATTACTAACTGAGCCATATATTACTCTATCTTTATATTCTTCTCCATTTACTTTTATCTTTACATTATAGCTTCTTATTTTTCCTATATAAATTATTCCAACTATAAAATATGCTATTTTACCAAAAACTTTTTTTAACTTATGTGGGGTTACATAAGGCACTGCTGTAAAAGCCCCAAATGCTGCAACATAATTAAAGTATACATTATTAAATGAGCCTATATCAGATTTTATTAGTCTTGATTCGTTTATGTGCTTTGATAAAAATATTTTATTTGTAGACATTCTAATTGTTCTCGCAAAATCATTCATTGTCCCAAGTGGTATAAAGCTTATTTGTGGTTTGTTTTCCATTTTCATTACTGTGTTTATTAGTTCATTTAATGTTCCATCTCCTCCACAGCACACTACTAAATCAAGTTTTACATCTTTATGGTCTTTCAATATATCTTTTGGTTTGTAGTCTTTTCTAGTATAGCAAGTTTCAATAAAGTATCCCTCATCAGAAAAATTCTTAATTATTTTTGGAAGTTTTCTTTTTATTGTGCCTTTACCTGCTTTTGGGTTTACTATTAACAACATATTTTTTTGCATGGTTTACTCCTTTTCTCTAAAAAAATGTCACACTAAACTCACATTCAAATTCTTCTTTAGGTCTTAAATTTATTATCCCCTCTTTATCTTTAAAGTAAGCTGTTTCTTTTACTCTGTCTGCATAATTAAACCATGGCTCCAAACATATATATGGTGCTCCTGGTAATGACCAAATTGCAAGTATTGGAAAATCTTTAAAATTAAATTCTAATATTTTTTTATTACCTTTCTTTTGTTTTAGAGTAATTTTATTTGATTTTAGTTTCTTCATCATTATTGCATCATTTAAGAAGCTCTCTTTTGTAATTTCAATTATTTTATTTTCTTTTAATATGTTTTTAGCTAGTTTGTTAGATATATAGTTTCCTTCTACCTCCATAAATTCTACTTCTGGTTCTTCTGCTTCTAGTTCAAAATAGTATTCTTCTTGTGGCATTTCTAGTTTGAAACCAGGATGTCCGCCTAGTCCAAATATCATATTTTTGTCATCTTTGTTTATTACTCTTATCTTAGTTGTTAATATATCTTCTGTAAATTCATATTCTATATTTAGTACAAATTTAAATGGATATTTTTTTAGCGTTTCTTCATTGCTTTTTAATTCGTATATTTCTTTATTTTTTGTTTTTTCTATTAGCTCAAAATCCATATCTTTTGCAAATCCGTGCTGTGGTATTTTGTATTCTTTTCCTTCTATTACAGTTTTATTATCTCTTAATCTTCCTACCGTTGGAAATAAAATTGGAGCTTGCCTATCCCAAAAAGTTTTCCCATCATGCAATCTTTCTTTTCCATTAAACTTCACACTTGTAAGTTCTGCCCCTGGATTTCTAACCTTAATCTCTAACATAGTTTTCTCCTTTTTGTTTGGATTTTATCATATTATTAAATTCTTTACAATAAAACATATAAATATCTTCCTGCCACCTTAATTAAAAAACTAAATCCCGCCTTCCTACTTTATATAAAAAATGTAACCTAAAAGATTACATTTTTTCTCTGGTACCGATGGTGGGACTCGAACCCACATGGTTTCCCGCTAGATTTTGAGTCTTTTAAGCTATTTTATACTTACTTATTTTTAGTATTAAATATTACTTTTTAAAAAGCTCAAAACTATGGATTTCCTAGCTCTCATCTTTGTTTTTCTTACTTGTTTAACTATAACATAATTTTTATGTTTTTTGCAAGTTTTTTGAAAAAATGTTAGATGTTTTGTTAGATATGTTAGATGTAATAGACTATTTATTATTGATTTTATTTTTTACGAAAATATGATATAATTAGGAAAATTTCATAGTATGGAGGAATAAATATGTTTATTTATAATTTACAAGAAATGTCAAAGAATTTACAAAGTGATTATCAAAAATTAAGTAGTAAAATTGAGCATAATGGATTAAAAGGAACAATTAGAGAGGATAAATTAAAAGAATATTTATCTAAACTTTTTCCAACTAAATATGCTATAGGAAATGGAGTTATTGTTGATGCTAATGAAACTCAAAGTAGGCAACAAGATTTTATAATTTATGATAACTTTAATAGCCCTAAATTAATGGAAACTGAAAGTGTACAAGTAATTCCTATTGAGAGTGTCTATGCTACTATTGAAGTAAAATCAACACTAACAGTTGATGAACTAGAGAAAAGTATTAAAAATATAGAAAGTGTAAAAAAGTTAGAAAAAACAAAACCTTTCTCATCTCCTTTAATAATTTCTTCTATTATTCCACCAATATGCATGATATTTGCATATACTAGTGACACCAGTTTAAATAACATTGTTAAAAAAATTGATGAGTTTAATAATAGTATAGATATAAAAAATAGGTTAAGCATTGTATGCATTTTGGATAAAGGATTAATTTTTGGTATAAATAGACATGGTTTTAAAGAAATTGAAATTGTTCCTACTGATAATACCATATTGGTTACACATGAAGATAAATTAGAAAATAATTTATATTTATTTTATTTATTAATGATGACAGCAATTAATAATATTGTTATGCCTCCTGTTAATTTAATGGGATATGCTGAAAAAATAAAGAAGGCTGATTATTCTGGAACAGTCTCAAATGATAGAATAATCCCTGATGATGCGTATTTAGATTTAGGAAATGGTATTCATACAAACTTAAAATTAATGAAAGAAATCTTTTTCAAGACATCACCATTATTAGAAAAATTCAAACAAGGAGCCTTCACCAAAAATGAATTATTAGAATATATAGTAACAGTTTTATATGAAAGAAGTATTGATCCAAATTTTACTGGTAATCCAAATGAAAGCTATTGTCAAGGATTGACTTTTCTTGATATACAAGTAAGTAATCATGAATTAAAACTTATTAAACAATACTACTACAAAGAAATTGAAATGACAGAAGAATTAGATACTTTAATAAATAAACTTTACAATCGATATACTGAAATTAAAAATTTAAATTAAACTAATTATATTTGAAGATTCTATTAGTAATTGTCTAAATTGCTAATGGAGTCTTTTTATTATGCAGAGAAATGCAGTACCTCTATAAAAGTACTAGGTTTGGCAAGCCGTTGCTATAAAGTTTGCCCGTATTCGTATAAACGGTCTATTTATACAAAATGCGTGAGTGAGATTTTACAACCACAGACTCACAATAATAAAAGAGTTCTTGGGAGGCAAGGCTTGGATGTGGATTTGCAATTGTTAAAAGTGTGGACAAGTATGCACCTTGATAATTAAATAATTATCTGCAATTGTAGTAGTTCTTCTACTTACTAGACTACCTATAAAACGAAGCGACCGACTGACGGTTTCTTATTTCTTAGGTGTAATAATCCTTTTTAAGTATTGGGATTATTACGCCTAATTATCTTCGCTCTCTCCCTCTGGTTTCTATAAATAAAAATGAAAGGAATTGATTTAATATGAAAATTGAATATACAAAAGTTGGTGATTACTATTTACCTAATTTAGTTGCACCAGAAAATATGAAAAATTTTGAAATAGGAAAATACGGAAAATTAAGATTAAGATATTTAAAAGAACATAAAAAAGCTGAATACACTATTTTATTAATGGATAATGAATTACAAAAACATTTAATGGAAATTGATAAAATCGCTACTGAAAGATTTGAATTATTAATGAAACAATTTGCAGAAAAAGAAAATATTACTGAAGAATTAAAAGCAAAAGACCAACTAAAATGGGTTGGATTAATGAACAATATAAAACACTCTGCTGAAGAAATTATATTAAAAGAATTGATATATGTTTAGGAGGAATTGTTATGTTGGAAATAAAATCATTTTACAAAGATTATGAAGATATGTTTGAAGAATATTTAGATGATGTTAAAAGAATTTTAAGAAAGAAAAATCAAAAATATATAAAATTACAAGAAAAATATCACAAAATTTTAGATGAAAATGAAAATCTAGTTTGGGTTTTAGAAGGTCAAACTGAAGGCAGAAATTTATCAAATAAAGAGTGTGTTGCACTCGCAAAATTAGTACAAATTTATTACGATATGCAATCAATAGAAGAAAAAGAAATATTCTTTTTAGGTGGTAAAGAAGCTTACTTTTTCTTCAAAAAAATTGGAATTTTAAGATAAAAATATAAGATTGTAGCAGGAGTAACTAAAGCTTTTTATGTATTAGCAAGCACTGAATTGTTACTCCCGCCACAATTCTGGATGGGACTTTAGTCCCAAACCCTACTATAAAAGAAATGGAGGTAATTTTTATGAGAAATAGAACAATAAAAAAACAAATTTGGTTAAATGAAACAGAGGATAATTTATTAAAAGAGAAATGTAAAAAAGCAAATATATCTGAAGCAGAATTTTTTAGAAATTGTATAAATGGATTTGAAGTAAGAGAAAAACCTGATGATAATTTTTATTATATTTTAAGAGATTTAAGAGGCATTGCAACAAACATAAATCAATTAGCTAGAAATGCAAATAGATATGGCTATTATTCTGATGCAGAAAAATATAAAAAAGATTTTCAAAAGGTATCAGATTTTATTGTTGATATACAGGAAATGTATTTAAATCCTGTTAGAAAGGAATTCTATGGCTACTACTAAGATATGGAAAATAAAAAATAGATTTGATAATGTTATTGATTATGTTTCAAATAAAGATAAAACAGATAATAAAAAATATGTATCAGGATTAAATTGTTTGCCAGAAACAGCTTTTAAAGAAATGTCTATTGTAAAAAAACAATATAATAAAACAAATGGTATTTTAGGATTTCATGCTTATCAATCTTTCAAAGGTTATGAAGTAACAAGTGATGAAGCTCACGAAATTGGAATAAGACTTGCTGAAGAATTATGGGGCAATAGATTTCAAGTTATAGTTGCAACACATACTAATACAAAAAATATTCATAATCACTTTTTTATAAACTCTGTTTCTTTTGTAGATGGAAAGAAATATTATGATAATAAAGTAAATTATGCAATTATGAGAAGAACATCAGATAATATCTGCAAAGAATATGAACTGCAAACCTTAGAAGAAAAAAGCTTTTATAAAAACATTTCTAATAGATATGCTAGAAGTAGTAAATATTTAGAGTGTATTCGTGTAGATATAGATTATGCTATATCTCAAGCAAGTATTTATAATGATTTTACGAAGATATTAACTAAAATGGGTTATGAATTAAATCATGAACATAACAAAATGAGTATTAGGAAACCACCTTATAAAAGATATACCAGAGTAGAAAAAACTTTTGGAGAAGAATATTCAAGAAAAAGTATTTTATTTAGAATAAAGCACACACAAGCATTTAAAGTACCTTTTCCAGAATGTCACACTTTAACAGGAAGATATAAAAGAAAAAACAAAACTTCTATAAGAAATAAGCCAAAAGCTAAAGGCTTACGAGCATTATATTATTACTATTGTTATTTACTAAAGGTTTTTCCAAAGCAAAAATATCCCCCTAAATACTAAAAAGCTATGAAAGAAGAAATTAAGAAAATGGATAACTATTCAAATTCTGCAAGATTTTTAGTAAAATATAATATAACTACACTTACTGAAATTAAAGAATATAAATCTTCAGCTATAAATAAAATAGTTGAATTAAAAGGATTAAGAGAAAATTTATGGAGAAAGCACAAAAGAATTAAAACTGATGAAGAAGGACAATTTATTTGCTCCGAAATTCAAAAATTAGCCACTAAAATAGATGAGCTAAACAAAGATATTAAACTATGTAATTTTATTGAAGATAACACTTTAAAGATGAAGAATAGTATTAAAGAAATCAGTGAAGAAGAACATAATATTAAAGTAAAAAATAAAAATAGATATGAAAGATAAAAATTTAATATTAATTATATTGTTTATTTATAAATATCCACCGGTATAACCGGTGGATTTTCATATGAGCCTATAAGGCTCTGTTACTAGCCACCACTTAAGTGGTACAGTTTGACAGCTTTCAGCCACCTTCGCTCGCGTTTTTGTTACTTACTACCCTTTAAAAGGGTCTTTATATTCTTTTATTGTTACTTGGTCCGACATCATATCTTCTTTTAATTGATTTTCTACATAATTATATACTGCTACCTTGTTATTTCCTACCGTACTTACATAATATCCTCTACACCAAAATACTCTATTTCCATATTTATATTTTAAATTTGCGTGTCTCTCAAATATTATTAATGTACTTTTTCCTTTTAAATATCCCATAAATGATGACACACTTAATTTGGGTGGTATACTTACATACATGTGTATATGGTCTGGACACGCTTCTGCATTTATTACTTCTACATCTTTTCTTTTGCATAATTCTCTCAATATCATTCCTATTTCTCTTCTTAATGTTCCATATATCTCTTTTCTTCTAAATTTTGGGGCAAATACTATATTATATTTGCATTCAAATGTTGTATGTGCTAAACTATCTGTGTATGAACTTTTCATACGAATCACTCCTTTATTATTTTAATTTTTAAGCCGTCAAACTTAAAATTATTATAACATTGAGAGTGATTTTTTGTTACATTAATCACAACTATAAGTTTTATGGGACTCCCCAGCATAGCTGGGGATTTAACGCTAAAGTTAATAAAAAAATCCCCCTAAGAAAACTTAGAGGGATTTTTTCTAACCATTCAAATCTGAATAGTCGATGGATAGTTATTTTACCTTGACAACAATAACTTGTGCATCCATTGTGTTCAAACGTTTAAATACATTGGAAATTTTGGCATTCCGAACAGTCTGAGAAATCTTTTCGTCAGGATACGCGTTTCTGACAATAAGAAATTCATCAGCCGAACTTACAAACTCATTTTTTCTAACAAGCTCATAAATCAATTCCGGAATGTCTTCGTTATCCACATTAGGATAGAAATTACTTGTATCACAAGCAAATTTCATTAATGTTTCAAACATTCTAGAGTTATGCGTTTTGGCTGTAAGAAATGTAGGATTTTCGTTCTTAATAACTGTTTCAATCATTTTAGAACTAAGTCCTTTTCCTTGCGCTCTAGGATGCAATACAATTCCATGTAAATGGAGAGTATCAATATCCTTAAGCTTAGCAAAAATAGAAAAACCACCGAGTACGCCATTTTCATCAAATGCCATACAAATTTTGTAGTCCTCATTGCCGAAAAGATGAGAAAATACATCATCAAAATCGGTTGAAAATTGAGCTGCATTTGCAACATCTAAACATTGCAGTGCAATCTCCTCTTTGTTCCGAAAATTATTCGGAACGCCAAAACAGATTCGCCAACCACACCAGTCCATAGCTATTCCTCCTTATGATATTAGGTTCATCTTTGTTACCAACTGACATCACTGCTTGATTAGTCTCTGCCAATAAAACCGACCGCATTATAGACCTGTTCAAGCTTTCCTCTTGCGATTTCATGTGCTTCCTTTGCTCCTTTTGCATAAATTTCTTTTAAGAAAGTGTCGTACTCTGGGGAATTCAATTCGTTATATTTTGCCTGAATTCTTTCCAAAGTATCAGCAACAATTTCGCCAACCGCTACTTTAAACTTTCCGTAGCCAAATCCTTCAAACTCTTTTTCAATTTCAGGAATAGTTTCTCCAGTAATTGAAGAATAAATATTGATAAGGTTCTGAATACCCGGCTGCTCATCAGAATATCTTACGATATTTTCAGAATCAGTAACAGCCTTCTTAAACTTTTTGATGATAACATCTCTTGGGTCTAACAAAGAAATGTATCCATTCGGATTTGGGTCCGATTTAGACATTTTCTTTGTTGGGTCCTGCAGACTCATAATTCTTGCACCTGTTTCAGAAATAAAAGGCTCAGGAATTTTAAAGATATTCTGCTTGTAAGTAGAATTGAATCTTCTAGCAAGATCTCTTGTAATTTCCAAATGCTGCCTCTGGTCTTCTCCAACAGGAACATAATCAGAATCGTACAAAAGAATGTCTGCTGCCATCAGAACAGGATAATCAAACAGTCCAACACCAACGTTTTCCTGTTTCTGAGATTTGTCCTTGAACTGAGTCATTCTGCTAAGCTCTCCCATATAGGTAGAACAATTCAGAATCCATGCAAGTTCTGCATGTTCGTGCACATGAGACTGGACGAAAATTGTATTGATGTGAGGATCAATCCCACATGCAATATACTGCATCACAGCTTTTTTCGTGTTTTCACGTAACACATTAGGATCCTGACGAACTGTAATTGAGTGCAAATCAGCAATAAAAAACTTACAGTCATACTCATGCTGAATTTTTACCCAATTTCTCAAGGCACCTAAATAGTTGCCAAGAGTAAGAACGCCTGATGGTTGAATGCCGCTTAAGATTGTTTTTTTGTTCATATTGAACGCTCCTTCCATGAAGTTTGTAATATTGATTTGTCAATGTGCTATAAACTATCCTCCTAATAGCTTACACCAATATTTTACAACTTTTTATGTTAACTGTCAATCTTTCCTTCTGATTATATTGAATTTTTGCACATATTTCCTACTTTTTTTACAAAAAACATTGACAAAGTAAAAATATTATGTTATCGTATCAATACAAGTGCTTTTACAGCGGGGGAGTATAGTTCAACGGTTAGAATAACGAGCCTCATTCTTATTTTTAGGGGTATAGTGTTAATGGTAGCACATCGGTCTCCAAAACCGCTTGTGTGGGTTCGAATCCTACTACCCCTGCCATCAAAACAAAAAAGAAAGAAAAATTTTCTTTCTTTTTTGTTTTATTATACTAATTACTAATGCATATTATAACTTGTTAAGAAATCCTACTGCATCATATACTTCATTTAATTTAGTTTCAGCTATTTTATGTGCTTCTTCAGCTCCTTTATTAAGTATTTCAGTTATATATGAATTATATTCTGGTGAATTCAATTTATTATATTTTTGTTGTATAATATCAAGTTCATCAGCAACAACTTCTCCAACTGCTACCTTAAACTTTCCATATCCAACTCCTTGAAACTCTTTTTCGATATCTGTATAAGATTTTCCTGTTATAGCTGAATAAATATTAATAAGATTTTTTATTCCAGGCTGTTCATCAGAATATCTTACGACATTCTCTGAATCAGTAACAGCTTTTTTAAATTTCTTTATAATAGTATCTCTATCATCTAATAAAGATATATACCCCATAGGGTTTGAATCTGATTTAGACATTTTTTTTGTTGGGTCTTGCAAACTCATAATTCTTGCACCAGTTTCAGGTATAAATGCTTCTGGAATTTTAAAAACTTCTTTTCCATATGTCGAATTAAATCTTTGTGCAATATCTCTTGTAATTTCTAAATGTTGTCTTTGATCTTCTCCAACAGGAACATAATCAGAATTATATAATAAAATATCTGCAGCCATTAAAACAGGATAGTCAAATAACCCCACTCCAACATTAACTTGTTTATGTGATTTATCTTTAAATTGTGTCATTCTACTTAATTCTCCCATATATGTGTGACAATTTAGAATCCATCCTAGTTCTGCATGTTCATGCACATGTGATTGTGCAAATATAGTATTAATTTCTGGATCAATCCCACATGCTATATATTGCATTATTGTTTTTTTAGTATTTTCTCTTAATACACTAGGATCTTGATGTACTGTAATAGCATGTAAATCTGCAATAAAGAATTTACAATCATATTCAGTTTGGATTTTTACCCAATTTTTTAAAGCTCCTAAATAATTACCTAATGTTAATATTCCTGATGGTTGAATACCACTAAGAATAATTTTTTTGTTCATATTAAACACTCCTCTCAAATTTCAATTTTTCTAAATAACATAACCCTTTTTCTAATTATAACTTAATCAAAATTATAGCTATAAAAATAATTATTGCTGCTACTATTTTTTTTGGTAGTTTTTCCCTATCTTTCAAAAATATATAACTTGCAATTACATTAACCAAAACACTTAATGCCGCAATAGGTGCAACTGTAGTCACGTTTCCTAATTGATAAGCTTTTAATAAAGCTACCATCATAAATCCCCAACCTAAACCGCATAAGACAATTGATTTTTTATCACCCTGTACATATTCTTCTTTTATTTCTGAAAATTTAATTCTTCCAAATCCCCAAGTTAAAAAAGCAGGTCCTAATAAAACTAAAGAGCTATATATTGGCAAACTCATATTGTCGGATATACTAATATCAAGCATTCTACCTATAGAAGTAAATAAATTAGATAATATTCCAACTAATAAATATTTATTTACACTAAAGCTTCCTTTAGTAAAAGATATAATTATATTACTTAATACAATTAATCCTGCTCCAATAAACCTAGTTACAATAAAATTCTCTCCAAAAAATAATACTCCTCCGACAGTTGTAAACACTGTTGGAATTTGGCGTAGTACGCAATATGTCGAAATATCAACATTTTTTATAACAATTGTATTTAATCTTCCTGCAATAGTATAAAAAATAATTGCTAAAACTAAAAATACCCAAATTTTATAATCAGAAGGAAAATCCCATCCCATTAATGGACACAAAATTAGAACAGAGAAACCTCCTATTAATTCTAAAAGAACTGTTAATGCACCATTGTTTTTTACATTTTTTGTTGCTTTTTTATAATTTTGATTATATAAAGTTTCTAATACTAAATATAAGGCTATGAAAGTTATCCAAGAATTAAGAATATTCATATTATTCCTCCTCTTATAACATATCACATTCTACATTAATTTTAAATTTAATTACCTAATTTTTTTTCTAATACTTCATCTAATATTGTCATAGCATTAGTCAATTCTTCTTCATTTATTATTAACGGTGGTGCTATCATAATTAAGTTTCTTCTACTTAATGTCCAAAAGCCTCTTTCGATTAAATCTGGTATAATTTTCGAAATATCATTGTATGGTTGCTTTGTTTCTCTATCTGTTACAAATTCAATACACGCAAATAATCCTTTTACTCTTACATCCCCAATATTCTTATATTTTTCCTTAAACTTATTTAAAATTTCACCAAGTTTAATTCCTAATTCCATAGAATTCTTGATTAAATCTTTTTCTTTATATTCTTTAATGTTTGCCACTGTAGCAGCACATCCTAGTAAATGTCCATAATTTGTAGAACCACACATTAATGGATGTTCTATAAAAAATTCCGAAATTTCTTTATTTACGATAACAGCACCAAAAGCAATATATGAACTTGTTATTCCTTTCGAAGTAGTAATTATATCAGGAGTTATATCCCAATTTTCTATACCAAACCATTTTCCAGTTCTTCCCCATCCAGTCATTACCTCATCACATACCATTAAAATTCCATATTTATCACATATTTTTCTAACTCCTTGTAAGTAACCTTCTGGTGGTATAATAACTCCATTACCACCTATTATTGGTTCAACAAAAATAGCCGCAATATCTTTTGGATTTTCATTAATAATTTGATTTTCTAACATTTTTATATATATTTCACTCATTTCATTTTCATTTGAAAATTTTAAAATAGAATGATATTTGTCTGGAAATTCAAATTTTACAAATCCTGCAACATCTTTCTCACTACTGAATCTTCTAGCATCTCCTGTAAGTGTTCCAGCTCCAATTGTAGAACCATGATAAGAGTTATATGCCGAAAAAATTTTAGTTCTTCCTTTAAACATTCTTGCTATTTTAATTGCATTTTCATTCGCTTCTGCACCAGATGCTGTAAAATATACCTTTTCCATTCCTAATGGTGCTACACTTAATATTTCTTCTGCAGCTAATTCTCTTATTTCATTTTTAAAAGCTGACGCTATAAACGGCAATCTATCACATTGCTCTTTTATTGCATTTATAATTCTTGTATTCTTGTGTCCTATATTTACATTTATTGCTTGAGATGACATATCATAGCATTTTTTTTCATTAATCCATATATAAATTCCGTCTGCATCAGTTACTTCATAATGGTTATTATCTTTTTGCATACTCCAAGGGTAAAAATATTTTTCATACATATTTATTCTTCTCCTTCATTATAAAAATAATCTTCGTATATTAATTTACATTTTTGTCTTTGAACTTTTCTACTTTCTGTTCTAGGAATTTTATTTCCTTTTAAAAATATTATATCATACACATCTAAATTCATTTTTTTCTTAATTTCATCTTTTATAGCTTTAAAAATAACATCTTTCTGTCCTTTTTGTTTTTCAGTTATCTCTTGAAATATTATTACTCTTTCCTCTCCTTTTTTTTCGATTGAAAAAGCAACATTACTTTTCATTTTATATGGTAGATCATTTGCTATTATATTCTCTATATCATATGGAGAATACTTTTTACCTTTTATATTTATAACGTCTTTAATTCTACCTGTTATAATCAACTCTCCTTTGTGAAATCCACCTAAATCACCTGTTCTAAAAAATCGTCTATATTTTCCATCCTCTTGACATTGAAAATCAAAATAAGCATCATTATCTTCTTGATTAATATATCCAATACTTAAACCTGGACTGCTTATTACAATTTCACCTAATCTATCTTCTTTCAATATATTATTTTTTTCATTTAATATGTAAATATATGTACCTTTTGTTGGCTTCCCTACGCTTAAAACTTTATAACCCTTAAATGAATTATCCTCTGTTAATACTCCGAATTCCAAATCATCCATATTAAGTTTAAAATTCCAATATTCATCATCTTTAGTTACAGAACAAACTACTCCAGAATTTTCAGTCATTCCATACGATGGAGAAAAACATTTGTCCTTCAAGTTAAATTTCGAATATATGCTATAGAATTTTTCTAAAACATCACATTTTACTCTTTCTCCACCAATTGCAATATATTTAATTGAATCCAAATTTAATTCTTTCAGCTTATTTTCATCATATAAACGGTTACATGCCTCTATACCAAAAAGTGTTGTAGAACAATTGGTAACTTTATATTTATCTATAATTTCTAACCATGATAAAGGATTGGTAGAAAAATCCTTTGGGCTCATTATTATTGATTTTCCTCCACTATACATTGGCAATAAAAATCCTGTAATTAGTCCCAAAACATGTGAATGAGGAGCCCAAGATAAAGTTGTTGAATTTTCATCTAATTCCCACATTTTTTTGCAATTTTCTAAACAATGTCTAACATTTTCAAAACTCAATTTTACTGCTTTACATGATTTAGTTGAACCAGATGTCATGATAATCAAATCTGCTTTCTTTTCTAAATCTTCAATATCAAATTGAAATATATTGTTTTTATCATCTTTATAATCATAGTAATTAATATTGTTTTTTAAACATTTTTCCTTTAAATCAAATCTCTCTTTATCTGTAATAATTAAATCTATTTTTTTTACTGCTTTTAACATTTCTTCAAATTGATAGTCAAATCTTTCTTTTTCAATATTATCTGAAATTGTTTTAAATATCGGCGTAATATTAGCATAAATACATGTCATTTCTAATATTGATATATCTATTGTTGCTGGAACAAAAATTACAGCCACAGAATTTTTCATGCCGTTATTTATTAAAATCTTTGACATATCCTTTGATTTTTTTACAATCTCTTTAAATGTTAAAGTATTTATTTCTTTTTTATTATCTAATTCTATAAATGCTACTTTATCTGATTGGTTCGCTAATTGTTCAATTCTTTTTAGAAAAAAGTTTTCCATAATATCCTCCAACTAATTATTCTATCATTATAACACTATTACCACCTGGCTGTTTATTTTTAGCCATGTCATCATGGGCTTTAATTGCATCTTTAAATTTATATACTTTACCTATGCAAGATTCAATCTTTTTTTCACCTAACAAATTAATTACTTCTTTACATTCGTCTAAAGAAGCAAAATGTGATCCCTGAACTCTTTTTTGATAAACCCAAAGTTGTCTTAAATCGAAATTGCCATAATATCCACTGGTTCCCCCACACGTTACAACCATACCAAATTTATCTACAACTGCTAAAGATGTAGAAAATGTATTTTCACCCGGATGTTCAAAAACAATAAGAGGACTTTTTTTCTCTCCTAATGCTTCAAAGAATGCATATCTAAACTTTTTGACATGTTCTCTCCATTTTGCAAATTCTACAGTATCATTTATATCTGGCATTTTGCCCCAATTCTCAAAATCATTTCTATTTATTATTCCAATAGCCCCAATAGACTTACAATAATCTGCTTTTTCTTCTGTTGATACTACTGCAATTGGTCTTGCTCCTTTCATTTTAGCAATTTGTATCGCCATACTTCCAATTCCACTAGCTCCTCCCCAAATTAAAACAGGATCATTTTCTTTAATATCGTTTGGTTTCCAATGACATAGCATTCTGTATGAAGTTGCTGCTCCAACTAAACAGCCACCAGCTTCTTCCCATGTTAAACTAGAAGGTTTCTTTATACATTGATATGATTGTACTTTTGTAAATTGTGCCAAAGTCCCTCCATTAACCTCGTATCCCCATGCTCTAATATTAGGAATTTCACTTCTTTTAACCATATCACTTTCTTTGCCAAGATATCCACTTTGTATAATAACTTCATCTCCAACATTTACATTCGTTACTTTTTTTCCTATTTTCCAAACAATACCTGCACCATCACTTCCCGGAATAAAATAATCACGTTGGTCCAAATCAAGTTTTTTACAATTTTGAATTACATTTAATGGTCTACCTCTTCCAGCCCATATTACATTATGGTTTATTCCCGCAACCACAACTTTTATTAGAACTTCATACTCATCGATATAATCTGGAACTTTTACTTTTTCTATTCTCATAGACTCATTAGGTTCTCCAAATCTTTCCTCTCTTAAAGTTACCGCATACATAAACTCTGGAATAACACCTAATTCAATTTTTTCTCCAATTTCATAAATATCTTTATTCATTTTAACCTCCTAAAAATTCTGATAAATCTCTTAATAATTCACCACATTCAATAGGACACCCCTCATATAATTTACAATCTCTTATGTCCCATTCATCATTCGAAAGTGCATTCATAATATTATCTTTTAACAAAATAACAGGATTACTAAATTCTTCATCGGTTGTTTTTAATAAAACCCAATTTATAAACGATGCTGACTGCTCTGGCGATAGAATTCTTATTTGTTTATTATTATGTAAAAATTCTTTCATTTTTTTTCGTAATTCTAATATTTCTGGAATTTCAGAATCAGCCATTCCTTTTGCAGTTTTGGTTCCAAAAATAGTGCCTGGATACAAACTTGAAACTAAATATTGGTTGTTGTATTCTTTTTTCATCACATTCGTTAACGCAAATGATGCTGCCTTTGATATTGAATATAATCCCATACCCTTTTGAATATTATATCTGCTTGTTGAACTAATAAATAAAATTCTTCCTTTCTCCATTAAAATCTTTTGTTCTACTATCTTACTTATAATTTTTAATGGAGCTTTTACATTAACATTCATTGATTCATCAAATATTTCATCTGTTATATCATTTAACATAGATAAATTTTGTACAGTAGCAGAATTTACAATTGCACTTATAATATATTTATTTTTAAGTTGTTTTATTAACTCTTCTATTTCATTATTATTTGTAATATCTGTTTTTATATATTCTATTCTGCAATTTTCTTTTGCTATTGTTTTCATTTTTTCTTCGTTTCTTCCTATTATTACTACATCTTTTTCATATGCATTAGCAATCTCCTTAGCAACAGCTTCTCCAATTCCAGCACTTCCACCAATAACTAATATTACTTTTTTCATTCTTTTCCTCCTATCTTTTCGATTATCCTTAGAATTACTTCATATAAATCACCTATAATCCCATAATCTGCAATTTCAAAAATAGGAGCATTTTTATCTTTATTTATTGCTATTATATAATTAGCATTTTTTACTCCTGCCACATGCTGTATAGCTCCTGAAATTCCACAGGCTATATATATCTTAGGACTTACATTAATTCCAGTTTGTCCAATTTGATATTTAGAGTCTATCCAACCTTCTTCAACGCATGCCCTAGTGGTAGCAATCTGTCCATTTAAAGAGTTAGCTAATTTCTTAATCAAATCAAACCCTTCCTTTTTTCCTAATCCCATTCCTCCTGCAACTATTATTTCAGCATTCTCTAGTTCAGAGTCTCTTTTTACTTTATTAATTTTTTTCAATATTTCTTTATTTTCATTTTTATTAAATACAACATTTTCTTTTATGTATTTAGCTGCTTTTTTTTCAGTTAGCCTAACTTCTTCAAAAACTCCCGGTCTAACAGTACATATTTGTGGTCTATGATTTGGCATTGTTATAGTTGCCAACATTTTTCCACCAAATGTAGGTCTTGTTTGTTTCAGCAATTTATTACTTTCATCAATATCTAGCTTAGTACAATCTGCTGTAATACCAGTCTCACATTGTGAGGCTAAATACGGAGCTAATTCTCTTCCCATTGACGTTGCAGAAAATAACAGAATATTCGGTTTATTCTTTTCTACAAAATTTTTCAAACAATTCGAATATGTTTTACAATCATAATTTTTATCGTTTATATTAAATAAATATATATCATCTATTCCATATTCCATAAGTTTGTTTTTTTCTTCATCGCATACATTTCCTATAATTATTAATCCTAAATTTTCTTCTAACTTTTCAGCTAACTCTCCACCTTTAGTAAGTAATTCATATGTTGCATTATGTAATTTATCTTCTTCTAATTCACCAAAAATGTATACGCCTTTAAAGTCCTCTAATTTTTTATCTATTTTATCTATTTTTTCTTGTATTATTGCCTTTTGAGGGCAATTTTTCAAACATATCATACATTCTTTACAATTTTCATTAATTTCTAAACGGTTATCTTTATTTTCTATAGCTCCAAATGGACATTTTTCTTTACATATATTACAATTTATACATTTTTCTCTTATTATCTTTACCATACAAATCTCCAATCAAATATTTTTAATTAAATCTATTATTTTTTCTTCATAGTTTTCTTTTAAAATAATGCATTCTTTATTTTTACTAGGAATGTATGTTTCAACAACTTTTGTAGGAGATTCATCCAATGCGCAACTATTTTCATAGAGTTTGATATCATCTGCTCTCATTATTTCAATTTTCTTGTTTTTTAGATTCATAATATCAAATAAATTCATAATTCTAGGCTCATTAATATCTTTTGATATCGTTAACAGACATGGTAATCTCATTTTTATATCAATACTACTAAAATCTGTTTCTTTTTGAATAATCAATGTCTTTTCCTTAAAATTAATACTAGTTACACACGTTTCAAATTCATAATCCAGTTTTTGTGCAAGCTGTGGTCCTACTTGAGCTGTTTCTCCATCAACTGCTTGTTTACCAGTAAGTATTAAATCAGGTTTTCCTATTTTCTTTATTGCTTCAGATAATATATAAGATGTGGCATATGTGTCCGAACCAGAAAATTTCTTATCAGATATTAATATTCCAGAATCAGCTCCCATAGAAACCGCTTCCTTTATAGCATCTAACGCCTGAGGTGGTCCCATAGAAATAACTGTAATCTCCACATCTTTATAAACTTCTTTTATTTTCAAAGCTTCCTCCAGTGCATTTTTATCAGCAGGATTTATTATGTTTTCACAATTTTCTCTTATTAAAGTACCTCTTTCTTTATCTATTCTTACTTCATTTGTATTAGGTACTTGTTTTATACATACATAGATTTTCATAATCTATCTCCTTATTTTAATAATTCTCTAGATATAATCATTTGTTGAATTTGAGATGTTCCTTCATATATCGTAAAAACTCTACAATCTCTATATAGTCTCTCTATTTTATATCCTTTTATAAATCCATATCCACCATGTATCTGCAACGCTTTACCACAGACTTCATTACATATCTCTGCACAATAATATTTCGCCATAGCAACTAATTTTCGATCTTGAATTTTTGCAGCTCTATATAATAAACTTCTAGCACATTCTATTTTCGTTGCCATATCAGCTATTGTAAAACTAATCGATTGAAATTCACAAATTGGTTTTCCAAATTGCTGCCTATCCTTTGAATATTGTATTGTCTCATTCAATGCAGCTTGTGCCACACCTACTGATTGAGCTGCAACCCCCAATCTTCCAGTATTTAATGTTTTCATAGCTGTTCTAAATCCATCGTTTTCTTTACCCAATAAATTAGTTACCGGAACTTTTACATTCTTTAATATTATATCTCCTGTTGGACAACCAATAACTCCCATTTTATCTTCTTCTTTTCCTACTGTTACTCCATCACTTTTCAAATCTACTATAAATGCTGATATTCCTTTTGTCCCCATTGTTACATCTGTTTTTGCATACACAATAGCATAATCAGCTATAGGTGCCATTGTAATGAATGTTTTTCTTCCATTCAATATATAATAATTTCCTTCTTTTTTAGCTGTTGTTGTTACTCCACCAGCATCTGATCCAGCCTGTGATTCAGTTAATGCAAAAGACAATTTTTTTTCACCACTTGCTATTTCTTTTATATATTTTTGTTTTTGTTCATCTGTACCATCCATCAATAATGGACCTGTAGACAAAGAATTTGGCGTAGCAAGATATATGCTTGCTACTGCACTATACTTAGACATTTCTTCCATAGCAAGAACATATGTTAATGTATCTACTCCAACTCCACCATATTCTTTTGGTGCTTTTAATGCAAACAATCCCAATTTAGACATTTCATTGATAATTTCCTCAGGAAAAATTCCAGTTTCATCTATTTGTTTTAAAACCTCTCTTGTTAATTTTTTTTCACTAAAATCAACTATCATTTTTTTTATTAATTTTTGTTCATCTGTAAATTCTATGATAACCATCTCCTATCTTTCTTGTTCTAAATTTTGTTCTATTTCTTCTGCAATATCTATAACAACTGTTCTATCTAAACTTATTATATCTTCTGATTTTAGTTCGATAGTTTTATCTCTTCTTCCGGAACCGCAAAAAATAATATCTCTATCATTAATTTTTCTATCAAAAATGACAGCAATATCCTTAGAAACAGATATAGGCGCAATTCCACCCGATTCATATCCGTATTTATCTTCTAATTCTTTGCTGTCAATTCTTTTTAAATTTTTTCTTTTTATATTTAAACTTGTGCATAATTTAGAATATTTTAATTTATCCTCCGCTAATAAAGATATAAATAATATCTTATCTTCATATTTAAAGGCTAAAGTTTTAAAACATTGTTCTATATTAAAATCTACTTTTTCTTTAGCTTCTGCAACAGTTGGTATTTCAGCATGACTATGTATTTTATATTCAATATTTGTAGCATTTAATTGTTCTATTATTTTTTGATATGCATCCATTTTTTCTCCTTCATTTTTCATAGAGAACAAACTTTTTATTTCTTCTCTGTTTTTTATTGTTAAAATCCATTATAGATTATCACAAAATGCTAATTTTGTCAATATTTACACATTATTTAAAAATATTATATTATTCTATCATTACAATAAAAAAAAGATATAAATTTATTAAAAACTTATATCTTTTTTATTATATATTAAAACTATACTTAGATATCTTTTAATATTAATATAATATAATTATATATCTTTTTCAATGATGAAATTGAACAACGTTCTTTTGGACTATGTGCATCATATATATTAGGTGCTATAGCTATAAAGTCCAAATTTGGTATCTTACTTCCAAAAAAACCAGCTTCTAAACATATATGCACATTAATTACTCTAGGTTTTTTTTCAAAATAATAATTATATACTTTTTTACACTTCTCTATAAACGGTGATTCTTCTATATGCTCATATCCTACCAATTCGCTTTCAGCATATTTTATTTTATATTTAGTTAGTAATTTACTTAATTCTTTTTCTAGTTGTTCTTCTAATATTCTTTTGTTATATCTTATAGAAAAATATAAATTTATTTTTTTAGCATCATTATCTATTTTTCCAATATTTAATGAAATTATTGGATTATCATATTTATCTTTAAAATAAACTCCATTTGGAATATCATTTATAATATCTATGATTTTTTTTGTAGTGTCTATATCAAAACTACTATAATCAACATCTGAAACTTCTTCTAAACCTATTATTATATTTTCATTATCTTGTAATATTTTTTCTTTTATTTTTTCATTATAATTAGTAATTTCTTGCTTTATTTTATTAAAATCTTTATTGTTAATATATATTTCACAATAACATTCTCTTGGAATAACGTTTACTTTTTTTCCACCATATATATTTCTCAATGTAATATTATATTTATTAAATATATTTTCCAAAAAGTGTCCCATCTCTTTTATGGGATTTCCTCTTTCTTTAGATATATCTTTTCCAGAATGTCCTCCTCTAAATCCGTTCATTGCAATTTTTATCAACTTATATTCATTAGTATCTTTTTCTATTTTTTCACCAACTATTTCATAATTAAAAATTTTTGCTCCTGCACATCCAATAATTAATTCTTCTTCATTCATATTATCTAAACATATCATTTTATTTCCTTTTAACATACTTGTGTCTAATTGTTTTGCTCCCCCCATAGTAGTTTCTTCTTGAACTGTAAATATCGCTTCAATTCTTGGATGACATATTTTAGTTGAACTTAAGATTGAAAGGGCAATAGCCACACCGATTCCATTGTCAGCTCCCAAACTAGTACCTTTGGCTTTTATATAATCACCATCTATATACAACTCTAGGCTATCCGTTTCAAAATTATGATTACTATTTTCATCTTTTTCACATACCATATCCAAATGGCATTGCAATATAATACTATTTTGATTTCCGTTTCTATTCGCTTCTTTAATAACTATAATATTATTATATATATCCCTAAAATATTGTAAATTGTTTTCTTTAGCAAAGTTTTCTACGTAATCAGCTATTTTATCTTCTTTCCCCGACATTCTAGGTATTTTACTTATTTCATAGAAATATTTCATAACATCATTTATATCATAATTTAACTTTTCCATAAATTTCTCCTATTTTTTATATAACAAACTTTCTTATTTTAATAAAGCTAATACTTTTATTTATATTCTAATATTGTATTTATATCTTTATCTCCTCTTCCTGATAAATTAACAATTATACTATCTTCTTTATTATATTTTTTCGCGATTTTAATACTATATGCAATAGCATGACTACTTTCAAGTGCTGGAATAATCCCTTCTAATTTACTAAATAATTTAAACGTATCTATAGCTTCTTTGTCTGTTATACTATCATATTTTACCCTTCCTATAGATTTTAAATATGCATGTTCTGGTCCGATTCCTGGATAATCTAATCCAGCTGATATCGAATATGCATCTTTGATATTTCCTTTCTTATCCTGCATTATATATGTTTTCATTCCATGCATTATACCTATTGTGTTATTTGTTATTGCAGATGCATGTTTACCAGTTTCTAAACCTAATCCAGCTCCTTCAACGCCAAATATCTCTACGTCATCTTCTTTTATAAAATCTGTAAATAATCCTATACTATTACTGCCTCCACCTATTGGGGCAATTATAGCTTTTGGCAATTTTCCTTCTAATTCTAAAATTTGTTTTTTAGCTTCTTCTCCTATAATCTTCTGAAAATATTTTACCATTTCCGGATATGGACTAGGACCAACTGCTGAACCTATTAAATAAAATGAATCCTTATTATTAATCAAATAATCAAATGCTTCATCTACAGCTTCTTTTAATGTTCCTGTCCCACTTATTACTTCTTTAATCTCTGCACCTAATAATTTCATTTTTTCAACATTTACCTTTTGTCTTTTTATATCTTCTTTTCCCATAAATATTGTACATCTAACATTAAATAAACTACATACAGTTGCAGTTGCCACACCATGTTGACCAGCTCCTGTTTCTGCTATTATATGCGTTTTTCCCATTCTTTTTGCTAGTAATATTTGACCTATTGCGTTATTTATTTTATGTGCACCAGTATGATTCAAATCTTCTCTTTTCAAATAAATTTTTGCACCACCTACGTATTTAGTCAAATTTTCTGCAAAATACAAAGGAGTTGGCCTTCCTATGTAATTTTTCAAATAATATAAATATTCTTTTCTAAATTCATTATCCTTACTAATTTTTTGAAATTCACTTTCAATCTCCAATAACTTTTCTTTTAATTCTTGTGGCACATATTGTCCACCAAATTCCCCATAATTCATAATAAAACTTCCTTTCAATTTTAATTTTTCTTGTTGATTACATATCCAATCTACATCCATAATACACCACCTCTCAAAAAACACTCTTATCCTAATAAAGGACAAGAGTGTCATCTTGCTATGCCACCTTTAACATAGAAGTAGTACACACAGGTATAAAAACAAAAAACTCTTATCCTAATAAAAGGACAAGAGTAATAATCTTGCTATGCCACCTTTAACATAGAAGTAGTACACACAGGTATAAAAACAAAAAACTCTTATCCTAATAAAAGGACAAGAGTAATAATCTTGCTATGCCACCTAATATCTATGTACCAACATACATGCCCATTTATAACGGGTTGGATTCCCGTCAACGCCTACTTTTTTCTTATAATTTCGGGTTGCTCTCATCAGTCCATTCAGTAAAATCTCCATTGTAATATTTCCACCATCAATTACTCTCTATTAATTTCAATAATACTTACTACTCTGAATCAACGATTTGATTAAATTACTATTTATGCTAACATTCTTTTTATAAAAAGTCAATACTTTTTATACTATTTTATGAATTTTTTCTTGAAAAAGTGATACTTATTCTCCAGCATAGCCGGAGGATTTTCATTCGCCCTATAAGGGCTTCTTACTAGCCACCGCTTAAGCGGTACTTGTTCAACGGCTTTTGCATTTATTACTTACTCCCCTTTAAAAGGGTCTATATATTCTTTTATTGTTATTTGGTCTGTTACCATATCTTCTTTTAATTGATTCTCTACATATTTTTCTACTGCTTGTTTATTATTTCCTACTGTACTTATATAGTAGCCTCGACCTCAAAATACTCTGTTCCCATATTTATATTTTAGATTTCCATGACTTTCAAATATTAGTAGCGTACTCTTACCCTTCAAATATCCCATAAAACTTGAAATACTTATCTTAGATGGAATACTCACATACATATGTATATGGTCTGGGCAATCCTCCGCTTTTATTATCTTCACAACTTTTCTTCTACATAGCTCTCTCAGTATCATTCCTATCTCTTTTTTCAAATTTCCGTGTACTTCTTTTCTCCTATATTTAGGCTCAAACACTATGTGGTACTTGCATTCCCATGTTGTATGTGATAAACTGTCTGTGTATGGATTTTTCATACATCTCACTCCTCTCATATTTAATATTTATAGCCGTCAAACTTTAAATATTATACCATGTTTGAGTGGGATTTTTTTGTTACTCTGTTCAAAACTATAAGTTTTTTGTGAGGGGGTCCTAAAATAGAACCCCTAAAACCACCTGTGTGGGTTCGAGTTCTACTACCCCTGCCAATTAAAATTATAAAAGGTAGATAAGTTTTGAACTCATCTACCTTTTTTTGGATTACTGCAAATTTTCTTTAAAACATTTTAAATTTAAATGAAGTCTAGAATTGTATTCTACAACATCTCCGTCTTCATCTCTTTCAATCAATTTTGAAGTAATGCTGTCAGTCGAAATTATACATTCGATAGATGATCCATTTGAAACATTGAAAATAAAGATTAAGTAATCAGTTAAAGAACTCTTACTTTTTGTAGAAAACACTTCCACAAAAGCATCTTTATCAATTTCTTTTAAAGTCTCAATACAAGAACTTTCAAGAAACTTTTCCAAAGTTTCATCGATTATCGAACGGATAATATCTCTGCCCTCTTGTTTTGTACCCGTGTCATTCAACGAGATAGTTAAGAACAATCTGTTATTTGATTCTCTTTTTCTAGACCGCTGAATATATTTGCTAATTCTTAAGTTAGCAAATTGACATTCTTGGTTTGCCTCGTTCTTGATGTAACTGCTTACATCAAACGATAATTTATATTCCGTTGTAAAGAAGTTAATTATCGAATAAACAAACCGAGTGTACGTTACCTTACCTGAACTCTTCGCCATAGTAGTACCTCCTAAATTTAAGTAATCCAAGTGTTTTTTAGAATTGCAATTAGCAATTCCACATTCCATCAAATTATTTAATGGAATATATATTTACCCCCAAAGGGAGGGAAAACAAAATAAAACATCTCATTGCATTCTATTTTATCATTTTTTATCAATTTATGTCAACTCAATGTTTGTTGCTTTTTTCGCTCTACTTTTATAAACATTAGCTTGATTTCTACATTGTGGGCTACAGTATTCTGCTTTCAAGTTATCTGAAGCAAAAGGTTTACCACAATGTTTACACATTTTTACTGTTTGTCTTTCAGTTGTTTCATTTAAAGCAAACATTGTATCTATTGCTAATTTTAAAGAATTGAAATTCCATTCTATAACTGGTGGATTTTCTTTGTTCGGATCCATTAATATTCTACATGCAATTTTAGAAGGATTAAAATTTTTAATTCTTCTATCATATAATTGTTTTGTATAAGCATCTTCAACCTTATTATAATTTTCAATAGCTTCAAATACAGAATATAAATCTCTAGCATACTGCATTATCCAAATAATTCTTTCTGAATAAGCTTTTGAAAAGACTACTGCATATTCTGCAGGTCTATCAATAGCAGCAATTGGATTCATCTCATTTTCTACTGTTAATTCAATACTACCATCAGACAATTTATTTATGTTGATTTTTTGTTTTTTCTCACATTTCAAAAATAGTTTTATATAGTCTTCAGTAGACATTTCTTCTTCTTTTTCAGTAATAACATTATCGCTTGGTAAAAATACTTTTTGTTGAACTACTAAATTGCTGTTTATAGGGGCATATGTTAATTCTCCTAATAGTCCATAATTATGTACAAACTCCATAACTCTATTTTCTGCTGATAGCATATCTGTTTTCTTTATATCTAGTCCTATTGTTAATATATCTACTAAAATGTTATCTGCCACATCAAAAGGGTCATACATTGTTACTTTAGAGTTTTCTTTTGGTGTTATATAGTATTTTTCATCTAAATCTACTTTATCATAAGCACTATACTTAAACCAAAAAGTTCTGAAATTTCCTTCATTATTTTTCTTCATTTTCATTCTCCTAAAAAAATTTTTAAAATTTCAATTGTAATACTTGACAAGTGTGAGTAATTACTTTATAATGTAATTAGTGATTAATAGCAAGTATTACATTATATAATTATTACTCCCTAGTTATCTATTACTATTATATCGTTTTTATAGACAATAGTCAAGTTTTGGTTGAAAAATCAACAAAAAAGTCCTTAGGATTATTGTATCTAAAAATCAACAAACAAAAATACAACCAAATGAAAGGAGGAAATTTTTTTGAATAAGAAAGAGCGAATATTAGATTTATATTTTAATAAGCATTTAAAACAAATAGAAATTGCCGAAATAGTTGATGCTTCTCAACAATATATTTCTAAATTAATTAAGAAAGATGAAAGATATGAAAATGAAAAAAGTTCTAGAAAATCTATTAATGCAGAAAAACGAAAAATTGCTCAAGCTGAATATCAGAAGAATTATGTTAGAAAAAAAGAAAGAGATATCGCTTATGAACAATTATTAGCACAACAAAGACAAGATTCAATAGAGCTTTCTTATAACCCTCATCCTCTTTCTGACTATGCCTTTAAGAAAGCTAATTCTAGTATTTACACTTATGATGTTATAAAAAATCAATTTGTTATGCTAAAAGGGATTAAAGCAGGATTTGATGCACCAAAAAGAATTAGTATGAATGCTTTTTAAAGAATTTAAACCAAGTAAGAGATTTACCTTTCTCAAAATCCAATACGCAATACATATAGCGAAAATTATTTAGCTATTGAGATTATTGAAAAAGGAGGTCATCGTATGAAAGATTTAAAACAAAATTACCCTACTATGTTTACTGCATATAAAGATGTAGTAAATGTAAATCAATTAGCAGAAATGCTAGGCATAGGAATTACTCTTGCTTATAGATTAGTAAAGCAAAATACTATTAAGTCTATAAAAGTTGGTAGACAATATAAAATTCCTAAACAAAATATTATTTTTTATTTATTAAATCAAAATGTTGTTTAGGCTAAATTTTATATTTACTACAAAACAAAATCAATAGTAAATTAATTTAGTCTGTTACATCAGAAAGGAGTTTATATGGTAACAGAAAATTTACAACAAATTAAAGTATCTGTAAGTAGTCTTGTTGTTCGAAACGGAATATATCAAGCAGTTTTAGAATACTATGATGAAAGCGGAAAAAGACAACAACCTTGGCGTTCTACTGGTTTAAAAGAACGTGGTAATAAAAAGCAAGCTATGTTAAAGGCTGAAGAAATTAGAGATAATTTAGAAAAAGAACTAAATTTAAAAGCTCTAAACAATTCAAAATCAAATAAAAATCCAACTGATATTCTTTTTATAGAATATCTTTTTTATTGGCTAGAAATTATTAGACATTCTGTAGAGAATTCTACTTTCACATCATATAGGCAAATAGCTAATAATCATATAAAAAAATATTTTACAAAAAATCCTATAAAGTTAGTTGAAATAACTCATGTTCATATTCAAGATTTTTATAATGAATTAATGGTAGAAAAACATCTTTCTGCTAACACAGTAGTTCATCATCATGCTATTATAAGAAAATGTTTAGAATATGCTTTTACAATGGATGTTATTCCTAATAATCCAGCTGATAAAGTTCAAAAACCTAAAGTTGAACAATATATAGGAAGTTATTATACTCAAACCGAATTAAATACTTTGTTTGAGAAATCTAAAGGAGATCCTTTAGAAGTTGTTGTTTTAATAACTGCTTTTTATGGTTTAAGAAGAAGTGAAGTTTTAGGGTTAAAATGGGACTCATTTGATTTTGATAATTTAACATTTACTATAAAGCATACTGTTACAATAACAAATACAGAAGGTAATAATAGAAAACTAGAATGTAAAGACAAAACAAAAAACAAATCAAGTTATAGGTCATTGCCTTTATTAGATGATATTGCAGAAAAACTTTTAGAACTCAAAGAAAAACAAGAAGCATTTAAAAAGGCTTTTGGCAAAAGTTATAACAAACAATATTTAGATTATGTGTTTGTTAATCCTCAAGGCAGATTAATTAGACCTGACTATATTACTCAACATTTTAGTCTGTTGCTAGAAAAAATCGGTATGAAACATATTCGTTTTCACGATTTAAGACATTCTTGTGCAAGTCTATTACTTGCTAAAGGTATTCCAATGAAAGCTATACAAGAATGGTTAGGACATTCTAATTTCTCTACTACAGCTAATTTATATGCTCATTTAGATGTTAATTCTAAAAAGGCTTCAGCAGATGCATTAGTCAATGCATTAAAATTTACAGATACAAAAAAAGAAAATGAAGAAAGCATATCTTCATCTTCTCAAAAATAATTAGTTATATGGTGCCGTTGGTGGGACTCGAACCCACATGGATGTTATCCGCAGCATTTTGAGTGCTGTGTGTCTGCCAATTCCACCACAACGGCATATTTTATTAAATTTTGGCGATTTACAATTTTGTTAGATATTTGTTAGATGTTTGAAGATTTTTCGCATCTAGCAAATACCTAAACATTACTATTTTCAATACTTATAAGTTTTAACACGAAAAAAATCCATTTAGATTTTGAGTCTAGTGCGTCTGCCAATTCCACCACATCGGCTTATTTAATTTGCAATTTGTATTATACAATATGTTTTTTAAAATTACAACTGTTTTTTTAGAAATTAGTTGGGTGGACCAATTCGTCCACCCATACCTATATGTTTTTTACATGGATTTTTTTAATTTCTATTTTAGACATTTCATCATCTGGATTTTTATAGCATACAAGATTTATTGTTTTTGCTTCTTTTATTTTCTCTTCTGCTTTGTCCTTCTCTAATAGTAATCCCGCTTCTACATCCATTCCTAATGGTAATGTTTTATTATTATTAAAGTAATATATAATATTTGTTAACGCAACTGCCTTGTCATCTTCTTTTAAATTTATTTTATACAAATTTGTTTCTTCTTCTTCTGAATTCTTAAATCTAGCTATTGCGTCTTCTGGGTTTATACTAAAAATATTAAACTTATCTAAATCTTTTGCTTCTTTATATACTGGTATTTGAATTTCTATTTTTATTTTCTTTATTGCATTTTTTATGTCTTTAATTATATTGTTGATAGTTTCTGTATATTCTTCTACTGTTGTATTTGGGCTTATGTCTAGTATTCTAAACAATTCTTTTTTTATTTCCCTATGTTTTTTGTTTGCTAATGTTTTTACATAATTATTGTTAGATTCTATTGCGCCAAATATATCGAATGGTTCATTTTCAAATAGTATCTTTTCTTTTGACGCTACTTCTTTTACTTTCTCTAGTCTTTCTTCTGTAATTTTTTCCCCATTTGCTACTGTATTTATATCATTTATAATGTCTGTTGTTGCAATATATATACTATTTGTTTCTGCTTGAGTAAGTTCTAGTCTTTGTTTTTTGTCTAGCTGTTTTGATAAATCTTCAAAATCTAGTTCGTAATTAAATACTTTTTTTAATTTCTTAGTATTTTCTTCTTTTATTTCTCCTCCAACTAGTTCTGCCTTTTTGTCCTTATTGGTAAATTTCCAAAATTCGAAAATGCTTTTTTTATGTTCATCTATTTCTTTTATATATAACTCTGCATTTTCTATTTTTTTATTTAAATTATTTAATCTATTAGTTAAAGCTTTTTCATCAAGTCTTAGGTTTTTAACTCTAATTTCATTTTCATTTACTTTTTTATATAGTGCAATTAATTCTTCTAATGTATAGTATTTTTTTATTTCATCATATTCTTCTTGTTCTATTAACGTATTTGGCTTTGTTTCTTCTTCCTTTTTTTGTTCTTGTTTTGGCTTTGTTAATTTTTTATTTTTGAAGAAATATTTTACTCTGCCAAAAAATGTTTTTTTACATTCTAAAAATGTTGATATTTGTTTTTCTTTTTCTAAATATATTTGTTCTTTTTGTTTAGAGTCTTCTTTTATTTTACTTAATGATTTTTCTAACTTTGCTAGTTCTTTTTTTATTTTTACATCTTTTTCTTCTGCTTTTAGATATTCTTGTTTTATAAAACTTGATAAAATTTCATAAATTATTTTTTTACCTTCTAAGCTAAATTGCAAGCTTCCTTTTTCGTCTATACTAATTTCAAAATTATAGTAATGTGGCGCTTCTGTTTGCATTATAAATAATGCTTTTAATAATTTATAGAACTTCTCTGCCTCTTGTTTGCTTTTTAGTTTTATTTTGTAATCACTTTTTATTTCATCAAAAATATTTGTTTTGCCTGTTATATGAACAGTAAGATTATTTTCTTTATCATATACTTCATAAACTAATGGCCATTCTTTTGTAGAATACCATAAATAGTTTTCTATGTCTGTTTCTTGAGTTCTTGTTAAGTACTCTCTACTATAATCGGTATAACTTATTGGCACAAATATTTTACCTTTATTTCCTGCTAGTTGTTGTTTTAAAAGATAGAAAAATGCACTGTATTCTAAATCTTCTATTGTGACTAACATAAAGTATTTATTTGTATATTCTGAATAATATATTTGCCATAAATAATCTTTTGGATATTTTATTTTAAATGGTACTTGTTTATTTAGAATTTTTTGTTCTTCTGATATTTCTTCTATTTTATCTGCTTCCAAGTTTTTAACCATTTCTAAAAACTTAGTATGTCTTTCTATGCTTTCTTCCTTTTCTGGTATTAAATATTCATATAAGGGAACTGCTTTACCGATATTTTTCTGATATGTCACATAGTCTATTTGTTGGAGTAAGTAATATTTGAATATCTTCTACATTTACATATTTATATACTTTGTAATTGTGTTCATCATTAAATTTTGATGGTCTATAATCTAATGGCACAAATTCTTTTATTGAATTTGGTACATTTTCTAAGTCTAGACCTAAGTATTTTAAGTTGTTTACAATATTTTCATTAGTATTCAAGATATTAATTCCTCCTATTTGTTTTATTGTTTTTTAGTATATCACAACGCTTTTTTTAAAACAAGGGGGAAAAAGGGGTCTGACCCCTTTTTCCCCCTTGCTGCATTTTATCTTGCAAATGTTTTTATTTCTTCTTCTATTTTATTTATAAAGTCTTCTACGCTCATTGCTCCTATGTCTCCATCTTTTCTTGAACGAACTCCTACTGCGTTTGCTTCTATTTCTTTGTCTCCTATAATTAGCATATATGGTATTTTCTGAAGTTGTGCTTCTCTTATTTTATATCCTATTTTTTCTTCTCTTTCGTCTAATTCAACTCTTAAATTTAATTTGTCAAATTGTTCTTTTAATTTTTCTGAATATTCTTTATGTTTATCTGAAATTGGAAGTATTTTTATTTGTACTGGTGCAATCCATGTTGGTAATGCTCCTTTTGTTTCTTCTAATATATAGGCTATAAATCTGTCAATTGAACCTAATATTGCTCTGTGCAATACTACTGGAGTCTTCTTTTGACCATGTTCATCTATATATGAAAGTTCAAACTTTTGTGGTAGGCAAAAATCTAATTGGCATGTACTTAATGTATAAGAATTTCCAACCGCTGGATTTACTTGAACATCTAGTTTTGGTCCATAAAAAGCAGCTTCTCCAATATCTTCAGTATATTCTATTCCTATGTTGTCTAAAACTTCTCTTAGTTTGTTTTCTGCATTATTCCACATTTCATCATCAGGATAATATTTTACTTTGTCCTCTGGATCTCTTAATGATAGCCTAAACTCAAAGTCTTGTATATCAAAGTCCTTGTATACATCTAGTATTAATTTTACTACTGATTCAAATTCATCTTTTATTTGTTCTGGTGTTACAAATAGGTGAGCATCATTTTGACAGAATGACCTAGCTCTTTCTATTCCTTTTAATGCTCCAGAGTCTTCATATCTCATATCTCTTGCTATTTCACCAATTCTAATAGGTAGATCTTTGTATGAATGCAACGAATTTTTGTATAATATCATATGGTGTGGGCAATTCATTGGTCTTAATACAAAAGTTTCTCCTTCTAATTCCATTGCCGGAAACATATTCTCTTTATAATGTTCCCAATGTCCTGATGTCTTATATAATTCTACACTTCCTATTGGTGGTGTCATTACATGTTTGTATCCTAGTTTTCTTTCTTTATTTTTTATATAGTCTTCTAGTATTTGCCACAAAACATAACCTTTTGGCAAATACATTGGTAATCCTTTTCCAACTAATTCATCTACTGTAAATATTCCTAATTCTTTTCCTAATTTTCTGTGGTCTCTTTGTTTTGCTTCTTCTAGTTTTGCTAAATAATCATCTAATTGGCTTGCTTTAGGGAATGATATGCCATATATTCTTTGTAGCATTTTGTTCTTTTCGTTTCCTCTCCAATATGCACCTGATGATTTAAGTAGTTTTACTGCTTTTATTTTGCCTGTACTTGATACGTGAGGTCCTGCACAAAGGTCTGTAAATTCTCCTTGTTTGTAGAAAGATATTATTGCATCTTCTGGCAAATCATTGATTAATTCTACTTTGTATGGTTCTTCCTTTTCTTCCATAAATTTTATTGCTTCTTTTCTTGGAAGTTCAAATCTTTCTATTGGTAAGTCTTCTTTTATTATTTTTTTCATTTCTTTTTCTATTGCTTCTAACATTTCTGGTGTAAATGGTTTTTCTGTATCAAAATCATAATAGAATCCGTTATCTATTGATGGTCCTATTGCTAGCTTTATTTCTGGATATAATCTTTTTATTGCTTGTGCCATTATGTGTGATGTTGTATGCCAATATGCTTTTTTACCATTTAAGCTGCTTTCAAATGTTAATATGTTTAGTGAACAGTCCTTTTTTACTATTGTTCTTAAGTCTACAACTTCTCCATCTATTTCTGCACATGTTGCTACTCTTGCTAATCCTTCGCTTATTTTTTTTGCTATTTCTATTACACTTAATCCTTCTTCTACTTCTAACTCTGAATTGTCTTTTAATTTAATTTTTAACATAATCTTTCTCTCCTTTTTTAATTTTATATTTTAAAATTCCTAATATCTTACTTTGCATATATTTCTTTTGAAACAATTTTGGTTAGTGCCATTATTACTGCATATTCTTCTAGCTCATCTCTATATACTCTTCCATTTGTTAGAACTCCTATTGCCCCTTTTCTTCCCTTTGCAGTATTTCCGAACACATCTTCCATATAGCCTATTTCTTCTCCCTGCAAAGTTCTATCTACTACTATTTGAGGATATTCAAATGATGGGCTAAATCCTATATAGTATCTTTCTCCATCATATATTGCGCAAATGCTTGAGTCCATATATTTAGTTTCTACTTCTGGTACACTAAACATTCCTGCTTCTATTCCTACTCCAAAACTACATGTGCCGTGTTCTTTCTTTTGCATGTTCATAAGCATTTTTTGCTCTATTTTTTGCTCCTTTTATTGTTTCTGAAAGAGACATTGGGTTACACGAAACTCCTGAAAATTTATCTTGTTCTTGTCCACTTTTTTCATCTTTTCTTACTTCTTGTGGCATAATCATATATTCAATTTTGTCAGAACTATTAACCCATAATTCTGGGTATCTAGAAAAAGCTCTTGTTATTGCTGTAATTTTAGGTATGCTTCTGCTTCCTATTGATACTAACATATTATCTTCCTTTCTTTTTAATATTAATATTTCAACAAAAAATCCCCTAATAGACTTTTAAATCTATTAGGGGTATTTTTATAAAACACGGTTCCACCCTTTATTTTACTTAATTAAAGACTTTATCGCATCTTGCGCGTCTAACTTTTAATTAGAAACTCCGAGGTAGTTTTTCAAATATGTTTACTTAGATTAGCTTTCAGCGCAGTCACTAACCCTCTCTTTAAGCAACCTTTATTTTACTTTGTCTCTTCTACGTTTATATTTATCTTACTTTTTTATTATACTCTTGTTGTAAGGCTGTTGTCAATTGTTTTTGCTTATTTTTCATATCCCGGTTTTCCAAGTAGCCTAAACATATTCTTTTTATATGCTTCTACTCCTGGTTGGTCAAATGGATTTACCCCTAGTATGTTTCCTGATATTGCACATGCTAGTTCAAAGAAATATATTAATTCTCCAATTGTTTCTTCATTTAACTTTTTAATATTTATTATAATGTTTGGAACTCCCCCTGATGCATGGGCTTCAATAGTTCCTTGCATTGCCTGTTTATTCACATAATCCATTGTTTTTCCTGCTAAAAAGTTTAGTCCATCTAAATTATCTTCATCTTTTTTTATCTTTATATCTGTTTTTGATTCTTCTACATTTATAACTGTTTCAAACAAATTTCTTCTTCCATCTTGTATATATTGACCCATAGAATGTAGATCAGTCGTTAAATCTACTCCTGCTGGAAAAATCCCCTTATGTTCTTTTCCTTCGCTTTCTCCATATAACTGTTTCCACCATTCTGTGAAGTAATGAAGCTTTGGCTCATAATTTGCAAGTATTTCTATGTTTTTATCTTTTTTGTATAATATGTTTCTTACTACTGCGTATTTAAAACATTGATTATATTTTATATTTTCTTCCAAGTAATCATCTTGTGCTGTTTTTGCTCCTGCCATTAGTTTATCTATGCTTATTCCTGCCACAGCTATTGGAAGCAGTCCAACTGCTGTTAATACAGAAAATCTTCCACCTACATTATCTGGTATTACAAATGTTTCATATTCTTCCTCATCTGCAAGTTCTTTTAATGCTCCTCTTTTTTTATCTGTTGTTATATAGATTCTATCTCTTGCTTCATCTGCTCCATATTTGCCCTCTAAGTATTCTCTAAAAATTCTAAATGCAATTGCTGGTTCTGTTGTTGTTCCTGATTTTGATATAACATTTATTGATACGTCTTTGTCTCCTATGCAATCTATTAATTCATTTATATAATTTGGACTTATGCTATTCCCTACAAAAAATATTTGAGGTGATTTTCTTATATTGTCTGGCATAATATTCGCAAAATTGCTTGTTAATCCTTCTATTACAGCTCTTGCACCTAAATATGATCCACCTATTCCAATTACAACAAACACTTCTGAGTTTTTTCTAATTCTTTTTGCAGCTTTTTTTATTCTGTCAAATTCCTTTTTATTATAATTTGTTGGTAAGTTTAACCAACCTACAAATTCATTCTCATCATCTGCTTTTTTCATTAAATTGTCACATATTTTTGTTATTTTTGTACCATATCTTGATATTTCTTTATCTGAAACTCCTGAATAGCTTAAATCTAATTTTATATTTGCCATTTAAACTCACTCCATTCTTTTGTACATTTATTGCTTATATATTATCATAACAAAAAAATTTATTAAATAGTTTTCTATAATTTGCACAAAAAAAAATATTATAATTCTTTTGCTAATTGATTATTTAGTTTTCCTATTGCCTTTTTTTCTATTCTTGACACATAGCTTCTAGATATTCCAAGCATACTTGCTATTTGATTTTGTGTTTTTGGTTTTTCTCCTCCGAAGTCCGAATCTAAGTTCTATAATTGTTTGTTCCCTGCCTTTTAATATATCTTTCATTCTAGTATATAATTTTTTAGTTTTAATTTTTAAATCGATTTCATCTTCTATGTTTTTTTCATCATTTTCTAATATATCTATTAATGCAATTTCATTATCATCTTTATCCTTTCCTATCGGTTCATTTAAATATACTTCTGCTCCTAATTTTTTTATACTTCTTAAATGCATTAATATTTCATTTTCTATACATCTTGATGCATATGTTGCAAGTCTTACTCCTTTATTTGTATTAAATGTATTTATTCCTTTTATTAAACCTATTGTTCCTATTGAAATAAGGTCATCATTATCTACATTTGGTATGTTATATTTTTTACAAATATGTGCCACTAATCTTAAATTTCTTTCAATTAATATATTTCTCGCTTCTTCATCTCCTTCCATATACTTTTCTAAATACATGGCTTCTTCTTCTGGAGAAAGCGGTTCTGGAAACAAAGCATTATTTGATATGTATCCAAAAGCAAAAATTGCCGTTCTTAAAAACGCTACTAGTCCAGTAATACTGAGTACTGGCATAAATGCACCTCCATTTTTTCTATACCAAAGTATATGTTACAGAAAAATAAAAGTGCCTGACCTCTAATAAAAATATTTTTTTGCTATTGACTTAATATCATAATTTGTATATAATTTGTACATAATAATTGAAGGAGGAATTTTTATGGCACAAATAAGACCCTGCGCTGATTTAAGAAATAATTATAATGAAATTTCTAAAATTTGTCATGAAACTAATGAACCTGTTTATATTACTAAAAATGGTTTTAGTGATTTAGTGGTTTTAAGTAATGCAACCTATGAAACGTTAACCAAAAAAACATTACAAATAGAAGAAGAACGAATTGACAAACTTGTTGCCAAACATTTTGACAAGCACTATTCTGATTTTAAAGAGTTTAAGAAAGATTTTTTTTCTAAAATCAATCAAGCTCTTAAAGATGTAGATAAAGGTAATTATAAAACGCTAGAAAATTTCTGTGCAGAAATGGAGGAAAAATATGACTTTTTACAATAAGTATGTAATCGTTTATACCTCTTTATTTCAAAACGAACTAGAAAAAATACTTAGGTATATAGCTTTTAATTTGGATTCGCCTAATATTGCTAGGTCTTTTTATAAAAAAATCACAAACAAGCTGTATTCTCTCCAGCATTTTCCTGAAAGGTATACAAAAATCAATTACAAGAATAAATCGCTAAGAAAATTACTAGTACATAGATATGTTATTATTTATGAAGTTAATAGTAATACTCGGTCAAGTTTTTATTCTACATATATTCCATGGATCTCAAAATTATTTAAATCTATTATAAATTTCTATAGATGTTAATTTCTTAATTTATTCCAAAAACAAAACTTTATTTTTTAATATTTGTATAAATTTCTATTCTATAAAATATATTTATATTAATAGAAAGGGTGTGTTTATGAATAAGGTTATAACTTATGCTAAATCTATTGTTGTTCCATTACTAATTAGTGGATTAGTTGGTGTTATTACATCTAAATATATTGATTACACTTCATTATCTCAACCTAGTTGGGCACCGCCAAGTTTTTTGTTTCCAATTGTATGGACTATTCTTTATATTTTAATGGGAATATCTTATGGGATACTAAAATCAAATTCATTATTAGATACTAAATCTATTAATATTTATTATTTACAATTGTTTGTAAACGCTTTATGGTCAATATTCTTTTTTGTCTTTAAATGGAGATTATTTGCTTTTGTTTGGATTTTATTACTTATAATTTTAGTGTATTTAATGATAAAAGATTTTTATTCTAAAAACAAAGTAGCAGGGTTGCTTCAATTGCCATATTTGTTATGGATTATTTTTGCTTCATTTTTAAATTTGGCTGTTTATTTGTTAAATAGTTAAAGAGGAACACTGTGCAATGTTCCTCTTTTTTATTGAATCGGCGAGAAGAAAAGTGTAAGCAAAGCCACCTTTTCTTATTAGTTGTTTTTCGCAACTAACATAGCTACAATTCTTTTAAATTCCCTTTTAGAACGGCATTCATATTCTGCATCCATATAAACGCCTTCTTCTGCAAGAAATAACGTGTTTCCCATAAATTCTTCTATTGGCTTTATAAAGCTCAATTTTCCTGGTGTTTCAAGACAGGTTACCACCAGTCTTTTTGCGAATGGTTTATAGCACAATTCAAACCTTTCTCCAGTCTTAGTCGAAATTTCAACCAGATTTTTCACGTTGAAATTCTCCTTTCATAATATGGATTTATAGAACTTCTTTATTATACACTGTTTCTACATAATATACAATATTTCTACACAATATACAAAATTTCGCTATTCGGAAGATATTTTTTCATAGTTTTTCTTAAAAATTCTTCGCCTTTTTCTCTTGTTTCTTTTTTGTACATATATTTTCCTCTTCCTCTACCTGTCATTATTTCCGGATTAAACAAATTTATTGCATTTGGAAAAGCTTCTTTATTTATCATTTTATGAACATAGCTATATGTCATAAATATAAGTTCAAACACTGCATCATTTTTTATTTCTTCGCTTAATTCTTCTGATAGTTTTTTTATTAATTCTTCATAAAGTTCTTCCCAATTATCTACTAGGATAATTGGAGCAATTAATATTCCTACTTTGTAGCCTGCTTCTTTTAGCTTGTTTATTGCTTTTATTCTTTCTTCTAATCTCGAGGTTCCAAACTCTACTCTATTTATTATTTCTTCTGGATTCATACTCATTCTTATTATTATTTTTTCTTTGTTTCTTAGGTTTAAAAGTGGATCTACCATATCAAATTTAGTTGGAAATGTAAGATAGCCTTTATCTGCATTAAAATTCTCTATTGTCCATTCTAAATTATGAGTTATAGTGTTTTCTAGGATAAGGTCACTATTACTTCCTATTTCGAATGTTAATTCTTTATCACTTTGATTTGCTACTTTTATTATTTTATCTAACATTTCTTCTCTATTTACAAATATTCTTAAATATGAGCATTTGTTATAATTGCATACTAAATAGCAATACATGCACATTGCTATACAACCAGATGATGTATATGGTACTAAAAAATCTGAAACTTTATGGTTTGGAACAAATTTATGAGTCTTTCTAACTCCAATAATTATATTTTGTTTCATATTTGCAAATTCTGAATTTGGATTTGTCCTTAATTCTTCTATATTATTATGGTTTTCTATTGGAATTAATTTAACACCTTCTTCTCTATACTTATCTAGCAATTCTTTACCTAATTTATAATTTTCTGCATTTGGTTCATAATATACTAATTTGGGTTTAAACATAAATACACCTCTTGTATTTAGATTAACCTTAAATTAGAATATTATAATATTTTTTTTAAAAAAGCATAGAATTATATAAATTGGAATTTGTTTAGTTCCGGATGAATTCAGGACAGTCCCCA
>ERZ791753.383-NODE-383-length-43544-cov-5.694474_pt1 | contig 43544 bp, 47 predicted proteins | sample MGYA00509951_ERZ791753 | MGnify/ENA primary metagenome ERZ791753 (study PRJEB30046, sample SAMN00792026) | human gut metagenome | study: EMG produced TPA metagenomics assembly of the A metagenome-wide association study of gut microbiota in type 2... | reverse complement strand
TGGCAGTAGACCGCCGCGGGATTGGGCATGCCGATGGTTTTCGTCGGCGCGGTGGGCTGCGGCTGGGCACAGCCGGCCAGCGCCAGGGGCAAAATAGCCAGTAACTTTTTCATCTTTTCTCCCTTTCTCCAATTCCCGGGGATTTTAGCCTGAATCTCCATGGTTTCTCCATCTTGCCTGCACTTTTCCCCCGTAGAGTAGCCCCTGTTCTCGAACTGACCAGAGAACAGATCATTCCATAATCAATGAGTTTTTCCCCGTCGCCCCCGACGGGGCTTTTTTTTGGGATTTAATAAATTGAAATAAAAGGATTTATTTCAAAAATGTCCACATATCGACCACATTGACAAGAATAGCCCCCTTTCCAGGGGGCTATTTTTATACTGCAAGACTAAGTTGACTGTTCCCGTAATGAGAAGCAGGGAAAGCGTCGCCGGGGATAAATCCTGGCGGCAAAGGATCTGCGCTGGTTGAGCGCTTTGTTACTCTGCGCTCTACGGTGTTAAGTGTCGTGAATGACTCGCTGCATTCAAGATTCTGGCATTGATGGTATTGCCGGATGGTGAACTCGCTTAACCGGCGGCTGGTGCGGGTGCGGGCATTTGCGCCGCAGTAGGGACAAACAAACATGATGATCTCCCATAGGGAGTTGAACTCACGCCTATTATGGCCGCTACTGTTCAGTTTCTGCAATCCAGTCGCTTATTTTCGCCTCAAGCTCCATTTTCGTGGTAAATCCGTTATCACCTATCACATGTTCCGCTCTGGCAATGATCCAATCCTGAGTATCGATTTCAGGCTTAAAGCCCGACACGTTCAGATGCATACCCGGATATAAATCGGCGCGGCCGCGCGCCAGGGTTATCGAAAACTGTGCCGCGCCTTTCTGGAGCTGTATCCATTTTGCCGCAGCTGCGCGCCTGGCCGCCGTTTCGTTCTGATAGGTTTTACGCAAAACATACACGTTACCTTCAGCGCCCTCCATGTAATCCCCCTCCGGCCGGCTGCTTTTCTCCTCAGGCTTTTTTCTGGCAGTATTTGTTTTGCGCTTAGTGACCTTGACCGGTTTTTTCTTGCCGAAATTAAGATCCAGCCAGTACGCCCGCACGCCGGTGTAAGCATCGCGATCGGCAATGCGGAACCTGTGGCGATCTCCGCTGGCACGGGTTATCTCAGCCGATGGCAGCGCCCTGCCGGATGCACTGACGCCGCCCCCAGGCAGGATAAACAGCAGACAGCCATTTTTCACGGTGGCAATGGCCCCCAACATCTCCGCCATGCGCGTTAAAAACGACATGTCACTCTCTTCTGTCTGATCCGCATGGTCGATCTCAATGTCGATTAGGGCCTCGCTAATCATCGGCTTCAGGTCATAGCGCCGGGCTATGGCCGATACCACCCGCTCTACCGTCAAATCATGCCAGGACACCTCCCGCCTGACGTTCATCTCTTCGCGAAAATCAGCGCTGTGCGCGGTGATGTCGATAACATCAGGCGGCCCGCTATGCCCCACCTCGTCAACGGTGTAGAGACCTTTGTAGATCAACGCCTCACCCAGCCAGCCGATGGACACCGCCAGCTCCGCACCACGTGGGGGTAAATCTGTTACCCCGTCAGAGTCATCTACTGACAGGGTTAGCTGGTCAGCATCAAAACCGTTGTTATCTGTAACAGATAGCGAGGTGATGCGGTCAGCCAGTTCGGTCAGGGCAACCCCACCCAGCGTGATACTAAAATCCGGTGTTTTTACGACCTCACTTAATTTTTCTACATATGCTTCGGCTGCTGTTGTCAGCGTGTCTGCTATCGACATAACTCCCCCGTTTTTTGCTGATGATTCCATGCCCGCGCGCGGGGCTGAATCCCTTTTTGTTGTCAGCGAACGGGAAGACCGGCAACCAGGCGACGCCAGCAGACTTAACGTTGAATATTGCCCTGAACTCAAAGAGCAACATGATGGTGAACTTATGTCTGAAACTCGTTTTCACGGCGTCCGCTCTCGCGAAAATACCGACCTACAGCAGGCAATCAATGACATTGATTCCAGCGTAATCGGTATTGTTGCGGTTGCTGATGACGCCGATCCGGAAACCTTCCCGCTCAATACGCCGGTTCTGCTGACACGGGTACGTAACGTCCTCGGCAAGGCAGGTAAAACCGGTTCACTTTACAAAACCCTTAAAGCCATTTCCGATCAGTGCAGTCCGCGTGTTGTGATTGTCCGGGTGGAAGAGGCTGCCGATAACGGCCCCAGCCAGTCCCAGGCCATTATTGGCGGAACAGATGGCGACAGCTATACGGGAATGTATGCCCTGCTGACGGCGGAAGCCAAAACCGGCTATCGCCCGCGCATCCTGGCGGTACCGGACTACGATACCGAAGAGGTAACGTCACAGCTTTGCGTGATTGCCCAGAATCTTCGGGCTTTTGTTTATGCCGGTTGTAACGGCTGCGCGACCATGGCGGAGGCTATTGCTTATCGCAAAACCTTCGCTTACCGCGAGCTGATGCTGATCTGGCCGGACTTCATCGCTTACAACCCCCTGACGGATGATAACGAAACGTTTCCTGCCCCGGCTTACGCCTGCGGCCTGCGCGCCGCTATCGATAACAGCCAGGGCTGGCACAAATCGCTGTCGAATGTTGTGGTGAATAACGTTCTCGGTATTTCGAAGGATGTTTTCTGGGCATTGCAGGCAGAAGACAGCGACGCCAACGAGCTTAACAACAACGAAATCACGACGCTTATCAAGCGTGACGGTTTCCGCTTCTGGGGTAACCGCACCACGGACACCGAAACCTACACTTTCGAGGTGTTCACCCGTACCGCGCAGATCCTGGCGGACAGTATCGCGGAGGCGCAATTTACCTCTGTTGACAGCCCGCTCACTCCGGCCAACGTGAAAGATGTGGTAAGCGGCATCCGCTCTGCTCTCAGCAAAAAAGTCACTGCCGGTCAGCTTATCGGCGCTGACTGCTGGTATGACACGCTGGACAACGGCACCACGGATTTGCGCCAGGGAAAACTGATTGTGCGCTATAGCTACAGCCCGGTCCCACCACTTGAAGATCTGACGCTATACCAGACCTTTACTGATGATTTTTACGAACCGGCGTTCGCGTCGCTCGGGGGTGAATAATGGCTATTCCTCACAAACTGCGGCTTTTTAGCTGCTTTGTTAACGGCGACAACTATCTGGGAAAAGTGACCTCTTTCACTCGCCCCAAACTGTCACGAAAGGTAGAGGACTATCAGGGCGGTGGCATGCTGGGTGCGGTCGGTGTTGATCTCGGCCTTGAGGCTGGCGCGCTGGATTCCACCATTATTTTTGGCGGCGTCATTAAGGCTCTGTTTCTCGAATACGGAGCAGAAATTGACGGCACGCGGCTGCGCTTTGCGGGTGAATATTTCACTGATGGCGAAAGCCAGCTTGTCGAGGTGGAGCTGCGCGGGCGATTTACTGAACTCGACGGTGGAGACTCAAAACAGGGAGAAGACACGGAGGAAAGCTACACCTTTAAATCCACCTACTACAAATTCTCCATTGATGATCAGCCCATTATCGAAATCGATCTGCTGAATTTCATCTACAAAAAGAACGGTCAGAACATGTTCCCGGACCGCATCACCTCCGCCCTTGGTATGGGCAATTGATAACCTTTCATAGGGTGGCAAAGATGCCGCCCGGAGATTTTAAACATGGCTAAAAAAACTAAAAACCTGTTCACACTGATGCAGCCGGTAGTTCGTAAAGACAGTGAGATCGGTCAGGTGGAAATCACCGGCGCCATCAGTCAGGCCGGATCGTTGCGCGGCCTGAATCTTATCCGCGTTGCCAATATGGATGCAGACTCAATTGCCACGCTGTTGACGCGAGTCACCGCGCCTGCGCTGACACAAAAAGAAATCAACGAGATGCACACTCTGGACTTTATCGGGCTGGCAGAGCTTCTGGTCCCTTTCTTGAATCCGCCGGAGCCTGGAGCGTCGAACGTGGCGGAGACGGAGAGCGAGTAATCACCGTTGCGTTTGACCAGATAGACGATCTGGTTGCTGATATTGCCGTTATTTTTAACTGGCCGCCCTCTGAAGTTTTCGGCATGGATCTTGGCGAGGTGATAGCCTGGCGCAAGCGGGCGGCGCTTCGAAGTGGTGCCACTGATGAAGAGTCTTGATATCCGCGTTGCTTTCAGCGCTATCGACAGATTTACCCGCCCCGTTAATGCTGCCCGCCAGAGTGCGGGCGGCCTTTCCGACTCCCTCAGAAAAACACAATCCACCCTGAAAGGGCTCGATAAGAGCAGTGCCACTTTTCAGCGAATGACCGCGGCCGTCGGCAAAACCGACCGTTCCATCTCACGTGCCCGTGCCCGCTTTGATGGCTTGTCAGAAGCGCAACGTAAAAACGGGACGCTGACGGAAAAACAGCAAATACTGATGTCGCGACTGGGTGAGCGGCTTGATCGGTTGACCGCAAAACGCGTGACGGAAGTGGCCCGCCTCCGTGATAGTGCATCAGCCCTGCGCCAGCATGGCGTCATGCTTTCCGGTAGTAGCGCCACCATCGGTAACGCGATACGCCGCACAGAACAATACAACCAATCCCTTGAACGGGAAAAACGGCAACTTGCTGCGGTCACTCAAGCTCGTAAACGTTACGAGGGTGCGCAGCAGATGGCCGGAAAGTTGCGCTCTGGCGGTGCCATAGCATTAGGTACAGCAACCGCTGCCGGGTACGGCGCCGGACGCTTCCTGTCGCCTGCGGTTGGTTTTGATGAGGAAATGTCAAACGTCCAGGCGTTGACGCGGCTCGATAAAAGCGATTCGCAGCTAGCCGCCTTGCGTACTCAGGCAAAAAAACTCGGTGCTGAAACCGCCTTCACCACACGTGACGCCGCCAGCGGCCAGGCCTTTCTGGCAATGGCGGGCTTCACGCCAGATGCTATCCGTGCCGCACTGCCCGGCGTACTCAATATGGCACTAGCGGGCAGTATGGAATTGGGTGAAACGGCAGACATCGGCTCAAATATTCTTTCACAGTTCGCCCTCGACGCCGGGGAAATGGACCGCGTCAGCGATGTGCTGACAGGTACATTTACCCGTACCAACACCACGCTTAGCAGCCTCGGCGAGACAATGAAAGTTGTCGGGCCGGTAGCCGCGGGACTAGGGATTAGCCTGGAAGAAGCCGCAGCTATGACCGGCACGCTGGCGCGCGTGGGTATTCGCGGTAGCGAGGCCGGTACTGCAATGCGTCGCTCCCTCTCCCGCCTGGCCTCCCCTACTACGGCAGCCAAAAAGGCACTCAAAGAGCTGGGAGTGGAAACTGCCGACGCGAGCGGAAAAATGCGACGTCCGTTCGATATTCTTCTCGATCTACAAAAACGCGTTTCCCGCTTTGGCGAGGTGGATCAGGTTTCATTTTTCAAAGATATCGCCGGAGAAGAGGGTTTTACGAGCCTCCAGTCTTTGGTCAACGGCGCAGGTGATGGTTACCTCCAGTCACTCTATGAACAAATTGCAGAAGCACATAAAAATCAGGAGGCGTTCGCCGTCGCTAACAAGAAGAAAGACAACCTGGGCGGCGATTTGAAGGAACTGGACAGCGCGTGGGAGGCGTTCCGCATTTCTGTGGCGGAGACAGTAGACGGCCCATTGCGCAGACTGACACAGGGGCTTAGCCGGGTTATTGGCACTGTTCAAAGCTGGGTAGAGGAAAACCCCAGACTTTCACAAACGTTGTTACTCGCCGGCGGGACTGCACTGGCACTGACCGCAGTAATTGGCGGTATGTCATTGGCTGCTGGTCTGCTGATAGGTCCGCTGACGAAGCTCAGACTGGGGTTTGCGCTGCTGTCCGGCGGGAGAGGAATCGGAGGTACGGTATCAGCGTTCCGCATGTTGAGTGCTGCGGGCGGTAGCTCACTGGTAAAAATTAGCGGATGGGGTGCTTTACTCAGCGGCCTGGTCGGACGCCTCGGCGTATTAACCAGATTGATGGTACCACTGCGCGGTGCGTTACTTGGCGCCTTTACCTCTCCGGTGACTGCTATTGGCGCCCTGTCAAAAAGCATTGGCGGGCTGGCACTGCGGCTAACCGGGATCCCTGCTCTCTTCGGCATTGTGAAAGGCGGAATTGCGGCGCTGAGTGGCGGCTTATCAATGCTATTGAGCCCAATCGGCTTAGTGGGTGCTGCGTTTGTAGCGGCTGGGGTACTGATCTGGAAATACTGGGGACCAATTAAGGCCTTCTTTAGCGGTTTTTTTACAGGCGTCATCCAGGGGTTAGCGCCAGTTTATAACGCATTTTCCCGGCTGGCGCCCGTTTTCGGGGTCATTGGGGATGGCGTCAAAAACGTCTGGAACTGGTTTAAAAAAGTATTAACGCCCGTTGAGGAGAGTCGCGAGGCGCTAAACAAATGCGCCAGCGCCGGGCAGACTTTTGGCGAAGTCCTGGGGACCGCACTTAGCGTTCTGCTTTGGCCGCTTCAGAAGTTAATGGAAGGCGTCGGCTGGTTACTGGAGAAGCTCGATCTCATCCCCGATGGCATTGAAAGAGCCAGGCTGGAAGCGGCCAGACTCAGGGCTATTCCGGTTATGTGGGAATGGGATGAAAAATCCGGGCGCATGGTTAAAAGGGAGTGGCAATGGTCATCTGAAAAGCCTGCAAGCAAAGGCAGCGCCCCGCCGCCCAATGTGCTCGGGGGCAACTCTGGAACAGAGCGGCGGCTGGGCCAAATCGCGGATAACACCAAAGGCCTTTTAGATGAGGAAAAGCGCAAACGTATCGGGCCGGGTGACATTGTATTTAAAAATCTCCCTCCAGCCCTTGCAGTACGTGGTGAATGGCAGGAGTCGAAGCTTGTCCGCCAGTCTATCAGCGCTCGCCCGGTTATTGCCGCTGGCGAACCATTGATAAAACAGACGCAGGCATGGCAACCGGTACGCCGAAATCAAAGCACCCACACGGCGGCTGCGGCTCAAGGTAATAGTTTTTCCGGTGATATTCACATCCATCTGCACGGCATTCAGAACAGCAATCCGCGCGAACTGGCGCGACTTGTTGGCGAAGCGATACGCGCAGAAATTGACAAACAGCAACGCGCTGCCCGGGGTTCGTTCCGGGACCATGATTAACAGGAGTTATAGCTATGATGATGGTATTCGGACTTTTTGTATTTGAACTCAGGACGCTGCCCTATCAGCAATTGCAGCTGTCTCGTAACTGGCGGCACGTTAAAAATGATCGTGTGGGCCGTAGTGCAAAATGGCAGTACGTTGGCGCTGGTGAGAACCAGCTGACGCTGGGTGGATTGCTGTATCCTGAAATCACTGGCGGCAACCTGTCTTTGGGTGCAGTTTCAACGATGGCCTACACCGGGCTAGCCTGGCCTCTGATTGATGGCGTCGGGTCCATTTACGGGATGTATGTCATCACGGGGTTACAGGAAACGCATCGAGAGTTTGATCGCTACGGTAAGGCGAAAAAAATTGAGTTCACACTCTCGTTGCAGCGGGTTGATGAAGATATCAGGGAGCGACTGCAAAGTGTTTCAATAAGTAATCTTATGGCGACTCTTAAGGATGGTGCTGTTATCATACAGGAAAAGATTGATAATTTAGCGTTGTGAGTAGAAACTAATTATTATTGCTAAGCCCTAATAATTTAAACATACATGACCGACCTTATATTTTAGTGGTTATGTCACTTTGAGACCATAACTAATTTTGACTCATAACTTAATGTAAAAATACAGAAAAAGCCCATTCAAGATATTATCAAATAATATTTGACAAATGAGCCAAATGTAATCACAACAACTCCAAATAAAAAATGCTGTGGCATTACAGCTCTAAATATTATAAAATCCCCATCTTTGATTAACTTTGGAGATTGCAATTATGTCTAGAGTAGTAACAAAAGATGATTGCCTTGCTGAAATAAAACGTTTTCTTAAATATTACTTTCATTTTTGCAAAAGTCCAGATCCAGACTCTGTTCGTGAAGTACTTGCATCCGCCTACAGTATTAATGACAAGTTTCGTAAAGCTGGTTATCAGGATTTTTTTGATGATAATAATTTCTTGGCCATTAAAGCAATACGTAATTATGCAATTCATCAATCTGAAATATATAATGAAGCCAAATCATTACCATTAATTTCTAAAGAACCTATTCAGGCAGATCTCAGTATACTATGCCTGCTACCCTTGGAAGTCATTTCTAGAATCACTGCAAGTGTTAGTGTCGCAAGTCAATCAGCAATAAAAAAAACTTGTGTTTTCTATAAAAAATATGTCGACATCTATCCTTGTATATTTAATTTCGGCGTAACTCTTTTCCTTTACACTGAAGAAAATGGGTTAGGGGTTGATTCTTTAGAATATGAAAACTTTAAAAATTCAATTAACTATGAAAGAATTAACAATTTACCACATCACATAAATGGTGGTTTTACTTTACCCAGTGGGCGTGATATAGATGAATTCATCGATAACAATCTAACTCTTTTAAAAGAAAGGGATAGGTTGTTAGATGAATATTACGAAGAAGAAAATGGAATGTATACATTTAAAGGGAAGATATAATGTCCTTTGTTCAACTAAAACTTGACGTTACATATAAAACCCGACTCATAGACAACTAAATTGAGGTTTTAAATGATCATTCATTTTACTAATAATTTTAATATAATTAAATCAATTTTAACTTCTCATTCCTTTAAGCTAAGGTATTGCGGAGAATATTTTAGTGATAAAGAAGGAAAGATAATATCAAATTCTGCTCACCCAATGGTTTCTTTTAGTGATTATGACGACTCTGAACTGAATAAAAAACGCATAACATATGGTAAATATGGAGTTGCCCTAAGCAAAAAATGGGCTATAGCTAATGGATTAAGTCCTGTAAATTATGTTGAAAAAAACTCCCCTGTAGCTGAAGGGTTGGTTTCTTTACTTAAAGCACGTCAAAAAAATACTATACCAGACTCACTTCGTTTACCTATTATCCAATTAAAATGCTTCACTAAACATGTTTACGGATTTAACAGTTATTTTGATGACCCGAACTTTAACTTTAAGTCAGAAAACGAATGGCGATTTGTTCCAAGCTTGAAGCAAATAGACAAAAACCGTATATCTGAAAACTTTTCAACTTATAAAAAAAACAAAGATAAATACAATAAGCGCCTAGAAAAATACCCATTACGATTTACTAATGATGATGTAGTTTTCATTTATGTCACATCAGAAATTGAGCGAAATGAAGTTATTAGAATGACATCCCTCCCTTCTAGCCAAGTAAAAATAAGCACATGGGAATATAAACCATATAAAAAAACATTCTAAAAATTATCGAGTAGGGCATTAAATAAAACACATCTCATGGCTTATTAACTCATAAAAAATTACACACCCAATTCAAACATCATGAATTTCAGACAAAACCCATAACAAACATAATTAATAAAGGCCTTCCATTCGACAGGCCTTATACTTTCAATTAAACAGAACCAATATAAATCAAGAAATGAAATCCAATACAGTCCCAACAAATATTTATTTCTTCACTCCATCATCATTAGCCTTAGAATGGAAATAGGTTATGCCACTAGCAAGATAGGCCTGAGTTATCATAACAAAAAAACCGACTAACTCTGCTGGATTGTCTTTATCAATAAAATCTTCACGATCATCACCCCCTTTTATTTTTTTGTAAAAATCTAAAAACTTAGAAATATCCTTCTCACATAAATGATAGTTAAGATTATGACTTATTTTATTTCTAATATTATTGAAGTCTTTAATTTTAATGAAAATCTCATTGTATGGTGGCTTAGCAGGCTCATTCTGGAGCAATGCTATTTTCTGGGAAAAAGTTAACCTTGCATCATCCCAACATAAATTTGGATATTTCAATCGCAAATAATCAGTGATATATTTTTCTAGACTAAGATGTGCTGTAAGAAAAGCACCTATAAATTCAATATCAATACCGTCCACCGTCTTCCAGATACTATCTGGTGATTTTTCATTGCTAGAATATATGGCAGTACGAGCTAGATTTTTCCAAGGCATCTGAGTCCCCTTAAATTCATTCAGTTGAATTCATTATACAGACTATAATCTATAGACATTAGAATGTCTTTCCTTTCTTGATAGTCCAACATCTGTAATCATACGCAGTATAAGGGTTCTGCCTACTCTAATTTGACGTATTAAAACGATTATACCGTGCGTATCCACATGCGTAGTGTGACATATTCGTTAGTCACATCTATCTCTTTGTTTGCGGACTCCACCTGGCCTAACGCATCAATATAGGTTCCCTCCGTAAGCGCCAGCGGGCCGCTTTTCTGGTTATCTGTGCCATGAGTTGTATTAGGATCCCACGTTGCCCCCGGAGACCTGTCTCCTGAACGGTGCCAGTGTGGGGGGAGATTATCAGCTTCGAGTTTTACCTTGTTACTGCCGCCGGTTACGCCATACTGAAAACCAACCCTGACAACCCTGTCAGCAAATGTTTCGCTTAAATCAGCCCATGTCTGCCAGGAGAACCGCTCAGCCGGGCTTTGCTCACCTGAGATAACGATCCCAACGTAAAAAATAGCGTCAACAATTGCCCTATAGGCCGCTCCGTCGCTGTTGAGTCCCAGCGCCTTCAGGGCTTCGGATGTATCGCTCAGATCGGAAAGATTATTCTCTTTCTGAAGTGCACCGGTGATCCGCGAGTCATCCCCCGCAGCTACCATTCCCGTCTCGGTGCCCACGTCCCGCGTAGCTGAGTTACCCAGTTCAAGATTATCCCTGGCCTCTTTGGGATCGTTTAAATCAGAAAGATTTTGTGCTCGCCGCAGATAGCGTTTATCACCTGTTTCCTGCGTGAGTGTGGCAAGCGCCGGATCGATAACAAGCTGCACGTTTGAGCTGTGCGTCAGCGTCAACACCAGCGTCAGAATGATCTCTTTGATAATGGAATCCGATTGCGCCGGGAGGTATGTCGCCGGGTATGTGCCGTAAGCGATGAGCGTACCCTTAGCGCTGACCAGCCCCGCTTCTCTGAGCGTTTTACCCGGATAATCTTGGCAGTTGATAACGATCTGCCCGCTGATAAACCCCTCATAGCTTGAATCAGAGTCAAAGGTTTCACGGCCAAACTGTCCAAAAAGCGCCGTCACAGCCGCCAGCTCATCGGGATCGGTCGGCAATGTCACGCCGCCACCATCGCCGATCAGCACGGAGGTAATATCCACCACCTCCCCCGCCTGATACGCGGCCTCGATTTCGGCGGCGCCCGCCGTGGTTAGTGTCAGTCCCGTGGCCATTATACCTCCTCACTTTTTGTTTCTGGCTCAATGCCGTACACGCTGGCAAGTTGATCATAAAAATCATCACTCACGGTCTTGCGGTCAGCATCGATATCGCCTTCATCAAGATAAATCACACCAGCGATCTGAAGCCGGTTCAGGTGTTCCAGGAAAAACGCATCGGTCTGACAAAAGTCGATCAGGCTTTTTAATTGATTGAATGTTTTCATAATTTATTCGTTATCCAATTGCCGGGTAAATCGTCGTAATCGTCCAAACCTGCACAGGCATAAAACGCGTAATAGTGCGCGGAGACGTTCGGCACCTTGCCCATAAATACCAGGCCTTTGCCGGCCAGTAATGCGCAGCTCCTGAATATTGCCGTTGTGGTGACAATCTCCGGGTAACTCGCAAGATTAAATATCGCATTAACGTCGCTGCGTAATGACGCACAGCCATCAAACAGATAACCCACCGTCGTGACCGCCGTAGTGTTGAGTAATCCCGCCCCGACGACTTCCAGCGCACTACATCCCGAAAAGACATTCGTGAATACCGTGGCACTTATGCTGGCAGCAAAAAGACCGGCAGGCACTGAGCGCAGGTTTTTACAGCCACTGAAAGTCTGGCCGTAAGAGGTCACCAGCGGGTTGCCGCTGAAGAGGTTTTCCGGTATTTCCTCCACGCCGGTATTCTGGAACGTGGCGCCAAACGAGGTAATAAGCGAACAGGACGCGAACAGCGTCGGGGGAATATTTACCAGTGAGGTGCAACCGTAGAACGTTGATCCGGCACTGGTCAGCAATGTGTTGTTTTTCAGTAAATCGCCAGGCAATACCGCCAGTGAGGTACAGCCCGAAAATGTCAGCGTTAACGAAGTAAGATTGATGCAACCATCAAGCAGGCCGGACGGTAGCGCGATCAGTGCGCTGCAATCACGGAATGTCGATCCCATACCTTTCAGAGATACCATGTCACTGAACAGTTCTTTTGGCAGTCCAGCCAACGCGGAGCACTTGTCGAACAAGAAATCGACGGCTGTCACTTTGGCGCAACCGGCAAACATATCTCCCGCGAGAGAAACCAGAGAGCGGCAACCTGAAAACGTATAGCCCAGGCTGGTTAACGCGCTACATCCCCGAAATGCGCCGTCCCCCACAGAAACCAGCGAAGTACAGTTTACAAAAGCGTATGTGAATGTCGTTACCAGCGCTTTCTCAGCAAAAGCATCATCATCAATTTTCGTGAGCGATCCACAGTTAGCAAAAGCGTATGAGAAAGTGGTGACTTTCGCGCAGTCAGTAAAAGACGGGAGCGCCGTCAGGCTGCTGCACCCATAAAACGTACTGGCAAAGGTCGTCACCTCTACGCAGCCGCTGAAAATATCTTTCGCTACAGTTTCAAGAGAGCGGCAGCTGTAAAATGCAGAGGCGAATGTCTGCGCCTGGCTGCACCCGGCAAATAAACCCGCGCCGACCGTTTTCAGCGAACTGCAACCAGAAAAGACCGTGCCGAAATAGGTCACTTTCGACAGACCAGCAAACAGACCGGCAGGAACAGAAAGAAGCTGCGAACAGCCAGTGAATGCACCGCCAAAATGATTCGCTTCAGAACATGTTTTAAACAGGTTGGCGGGAATTGCCGTCAGTGCCGTGCAGTTCTGAAATACGCCGGTGAATGCGCCGCCCGGAACATCCGCAAACATATCAGCAGGCAAGGCAAGAAGATTTTTACACCCCCTGAAGCTATAAGAGAATGCCCTTGCTGAACCGCATCCTGTAAATATTCCCGTGCCGATATTTGCAAGCATTGAGCAACCATCAAACGCGTAACTGAAATTCACCGCAGATACACAGCTGTGGAACAGATTATTGCCGATACTGATCAGGCCGGTGCAGCCTGCAAATACCGATGAGAAGTCGATCGCATCGGGCTGGTTTGCAAATAGCCCCGATGGAACCTCAGTAAGCGATGTACACCCTCTGAATGCGTCTGAAAAATCCTCTATCTTCATGCGAGAAAACAACGATGCCGGAATACCTGCAAGCGACGAGCAGTTGGTAAAAATATTTTTGCAGTTATTCACGTTTGGCAAATCGTCAAATGCTCCGGGACGAATAGCCATTAATCCGGTGGTATCCAAAGCGAACCCTGAAAGATGACCTCTTTCCCCTGTAACACTAATCAATTCCACAACAGGGTTCAGTTTCGAAGAATAGTTAGATAAACGGCTGCGCAGACAGGCGGTATCCGTGTTCTTAACCGTGATGGTGTATTCCTTTCCCTGTACTAATTCACGTGTAGGAATAACCCAACCTGAAGCTTCACTGGCGGGATCGAAACGGTAGTCCCGGCTGTCAATGCCGTCGCCATAGTCAACCGTGAAACCCTCGTCCATATGAGCAAAGAATATTGGCCTGGTTGCACTGTCGATGCGGGTAATGAACTTCATTACCGCGACCACTTTTATGCTGATCACCGCACTGACGCCATTAGTCGTCGTAACGGTGACCGAACAGGTACCTCGCTTCATGCCCGTAACCAGAATATCGCCGTTTACTATCCGGGCGGTCGCGATTGTTTGATCCGATGTAGTTACCGTAAAGGTTTTATCTTCCGCGTATTCGGGGAGAATTGTCACCGTGACCGTTTCCGCGTCCCCGGGGGCCAGATTCAGCTCGTAGCGGGATAAAACCACCTGCAACGGGACAAAGCGCGGCGTGATTTTCTCCGTGGCGTACATGTAACCGGCCGCATACGAGGTTCCCTGAAGTCGGCCAAATACATGAACGGAAAACCAGCTGCGCAGATTCCTGGCGCGCAGCACCGCCAGTTTTAGATCCTGCTGGTCGTATTCCGTCACCGGCAAATCGTTCTGATACACGTTCAGGCGAAAGGTATACGGATCCCCTTTCGGGTTCTGATTGAACCATTCAACAATATCCGTCCCGAAAGGACTGTCCACCAGGGCATGACGGACGGCGGCGACCGTACCACGATGGCGGTGGATGTAGTGGGCGCGCTTGATCGCATCGCGTTTCTTTTGTTCTGACCAGTTAATATTCCAGGTATCAACCTGATATTCCCACGCCAGCCACGGCAGCAGCGCCAGCGGGCAACTGTCCGGATCTTTAACCCAACGGATCAGATATACCGGCAACCTCTCCAGTGCGGCGGCGCTGGCCCTGTCTATGGCCCGTTCCACGGCGGTGGCGTTGGGTGGCAGAATGCTGGCGGGATAATTAGCGGTCATAGTCCATCACCACAAGATTGATTTTCACAGAGGTGCAATGAGGCGCTTCGCCCATCGTCGCAACGACGTCGGCGGCCGGTGAATGCAAATCGACGGTAACAACGCCGTCCTGATGCAGCGCCCCGTCTATGCCCGACCGTGCAGCGGTGGCGTTGATAAGATGCACAGAGGCGGTGTATTCGTTCAGTGCTGCGGTGGCTTTTTCCAGCACCGTGGCGGTGTCCACGCCGTAAGGGACGTAAATGTCAGCAACCACCTGATAATTCACAATCACGGCGGAACGGACATAATCAGCCACATAATCCGTAATCGGGCGCACGTCCTCCGGGTTCACCGCTGCCAGGACTTTATCGAGCAGCGCCTGCGGGGCGGTTCCATCCCCGGTGCGTGACAGCACGTAGAGGAAAACGCGGCCCTCCTGGTTATGTGTTTCAGGGCCATAGGCGCGCACGTCGAGCACATCCGCATCAGCCCCGCGCGCAAAATAGTGATAGGCATTACGGGCACCCGCCGTGCTCAGGCGCGCCCATGAGAGCAGCGCGCGGGCGCGCAACTCTTCGTCGCTTTCGTATACGGCGTCTGCCTCGTCGGTGGCTTCAGTAATCAGCAGACGTTCAGTGTCAAAATTACCCGCGACCTGATCGAGATCCGCCCCCAGGGCGCTGGAAAGCAGCACCGCGCGCACGGCTTCATTGATACGTTGCAGCAGATTGATCTCGCGATAGGTGAATGCCTGAGCCAGCGCGGCCATCGGTTCAGATTCAAGCAACAGCGCAGCAGACACAGAAGCCTGAAGTTCCGCAGGCATGGCCGCCACGATAAGCGCCCGGATATCAGCCAGCACCGTTTCAAAATCCGGCACCTCGACGATATCAGGCTGCGGGATCTGAGATAAATCGACGGACGTTTGCACGCTAGCTCCTTAACCTGATGGTGTTGCTGGTATCTGTCATGGTTTCCGTGATAGTGCCGGCCAGTTCAGCAGTCACCGCGCCTGTTTCTGAAAACACCACATTGACGGTGGTCAGACTGATCCGCGGCTCCCACTGCGCCAGCGCAATAGCGGTGGCGCCCATCAGCTGCATGCGGGTGACGGTGTTCTGTGGCGCATCGAGTAAATCAGGTACCACGCTGCCAAAGTCCCGGCGCATCACACGGGAGCCTGTTGGCGTGGTGAGGATTTTTGTCACAGACTGCCAGAGCTGATCGTGATCGGTCAGCGAACCGGTGCCTTCCGGGTTCATCCCCGTGTAACTGGCTGTCACTGCGGGCCTCCTGTAGTACTCCCACCAGACTGTACGCCACCGTGTTTATGTTCATGTACGGTGATCCCGTTTGACTGCAACACGCCGTCGGAATGGAACACATCACCAGCCATCGTGCCGCCGTGGGTCAGTTCGAAAGTGCGCGTTTTGAGGTGTTCCGTGCATTCCACCTCCGGAGTGTCCAGCGTGACGCGGGTCTCTGCCTGGATATGCGCGGTTTTAATACCGGTCACGGACAGTGCTCCGGCATCGGCGGCGGCGTCGTAATGCAGGCGCGCGCCATCCGGTGCGGTGATGCTGATTTCCAGCAGGTTGCTGCCCGTTGGCGGATTATCTGCGCTGTATGCAGAGCCAATCACAAAGGCGTTTTCAGGGTTGCCGCCCGGACAACCGATCCAGACCTGCTCCCCTATCGAGGGCGGCAGCCAGATGCTGAATGCCCCTGCGCGGGTGACGTTCCAGCGGATCCAGGTGGTCAGCAACCTGCCGGAGCGAACGCGCACCGCTTTCTTGTCGGCGCTGATCTGCTCCACGACGCCCTGGCGCAAAATGTTTTCCAGCAGGCGCATCAGCTCGGCATTCATGACACACCGCCCAGACTGCTGATAACGGCGTTTTCCGTAGCGATCAGGTCTGCCGGGGTCATGCCCAGCAGTTCGCGCGCAGGGTACTGCGCGTAAGCGCCCGGGCCAACTTCATCCTGGAGGCCGTACTGGTGAATACGGGCAATGCGCGCGGCGATGCCATCAAATCCTACGGTGACGCCGCCCGCGTCCGGTCTGACTTTCATAAAACGCAGGGTGCGCAGGCGGGTAAACATCGGCGCTTTTTTTGTCTCTGTCTGCGTCGCTGATTGCGTTTTGATTTCCAGATAGCGCTCGATATCGGCCCGGTAGAAGGTGCGTATACCGCTGCGTTTCTCATCAAAGCCCGTGATTGTCCGGCCATATTTACCGCGCCCGCCCCGCCAGTTTTTCAGCGCCCGGACCTCATTATTCCAGACGAACTTGATCCCCTGCTGGGTGCGGTAAACTTTGCGGCGGCGTGCCGTGTAGCGCCTGCCGTCCGGGTTTTTCTGTGATGCGATGCGGCGTTGTTGACTACGGCGCAATGCCAGACCAATTTTGCGCGCAGTACGGGTGCGCCCCGCCGGGCTGACGCCGTCGAGAATGTCCTGAAAGACCTGATCCAGCTCGCTGAACATCCGATCGCTCACGCTCCGGCCTCCTGAAGCATGCCTTCAAATACCAGCCCCCAGCCTGTGGCGTGGGGGGCCAGCACGCGCGGGCGCGGCTCCGGCAAATGCTCGGCGCACGGCACGCCGTTTTCATCCAGTTGAACCAGTACCCGCTGACGCACCGGCAGCTCAAACATCAGATCGGCGGTGTCGTCGTTGTTAATCAGTGTGGCGAATTTTATCTGCTGGTTTTTATCCGGGTTCAGCAGCAGATCGGGCTGATTAAACCAGAGCCAGGCCATCAGCGGCAGCGTGAAGTCGTCAATGCTCCCGGCGTAGTTCATGACGAACAGCACCAGAGAATAGCGATACATGAAAGACGGTGTTTCACCGGTGGTTTCAATGCCACCCTCTTCAACAAACACCGTCCAGGCTTCCGGGTTCGCCCGGCACCAGGTGTTTGCTTTCTCTATGGCGGCGCGGAGTGTGTTTATCTTCAGCATTTATGGCTCCTTTCGGGTGTTCTGGCGCAGGCTGTCCCACTGGCGGATCGCCGCTTTGTCAGCATTGCAGGCATCAAGCGCATCCATCAGCCTGTCGCTGAATATCGCCACCGCGCCCCAGGTCACTGGCTTATCCAGCGCCGGGCGTGGTGTCTCTTCGGTCAGACTCTCCGGGACGGGTTCACGGACCAGCTGAATGACCGGCGCGGGCGGCGCGTTTTTGCAGGCTGCGACTGACAGCGTCAGGCACAGGAGTAACAGCGCACGCGTCACCATTGAACGCAGCCTGCATTGCTTCACGTCGGCGCTCCCCTTCTGCATTACGCTGTTGCTCACGGACTTTCACCTCTGCCAGTAACTTATGGGTTTGTATGGCGGTCGCTTTCACTTCCTGGATAACCTGGTCGTAACCGGTCGCCGTTTCGGTCAGCAACTTGTTGCGGGTCCTGGCCTCGCTCAGCTGGTCGGTCTGCCACCAGACAGCAGCCAGAAGGACAAGCATCACAATCACACTGCCCGCCCTCATGACGGCGTACTCAGGCCCAGCAGGCACCAGGCTTTAAAATCATTGCGCCGGTTAACCAGGCCGGCGGAGCGCTTACCGCCCACATTGACGAAATCAGTCAGCCTGTTGCACATCTGCGGCCATTGTCTGGCCTGGGCATGCTTCCAGATCGTGGTCCTCTGCTTGCGTCCGTTTTTATCGGTGAACCACATCAGCCCAGTGCAGCCCAGATTCAGGGCCGCATCCGTCATAGCCTCAAAGGTGAGTTGCGGCATGTCGGCACCATGGAAATTGTTATTGATGCAGTTCTCCGCCCGTTGCAGATCGTTGATCCAGCGCCGCGCTATTTCCTGGTTGCTATATTCGCGGTTTTCCACGCCGCCCGTGGAGCCAATGCCAACCGTCAACACCCCCGCCGTGCAGTAATAAGGCGTGCTGCGGCAGTCTTCCCAACCTGCAATTTTCTGCTGCCCTTCTTTCGATGTTCTGACGCTCCCGGGCGCCAGCGAAATGCCCAGAGCCACTATCACCGCAATCGAACATTTTTTGATGATGTTCTTCATGCAGGTTTGTCTCCGTGCAGTTGCTCCAGCAACTGCCGCTCGCGGTCCGACAGGTTGCGGGTTTGCGCCTGGCGGAGAATCTGCTCGATCAAATCGTTACGGCGCTGGCTGGCCTGCTCAATGCGGCGGCGGTGAATCGCAAGCCGGACGGCGGAAACAATCCCCAGAAGAAGGCCAGCCAGCGCCAGTTTTTCGCTGACGGTCATGACGCCCACGCCGGTCACCAGGGCGGATGTTGCAAACGCAAAATATTCGTTAATACGATCCAGAGTCATTCCCATAACTGGACGGTTACCCGTTCCACCTCGCTGGTTATCACGGGCATTTCGATCTCCTGCCCGGCATTCAAAAATATCTGGTTGCTCAGTCCCGGATTGGCTTCGAGCACCTTCTCCGTGACACCTGCGGTTTTGCCGTAATGACGCCAGCAAAGCTGATCAACCGTGTCGTTTTGCAGCGCCCTGACTTTCATCAGAACAGCTCCGCATAGATCCGGGCTTCTTCCCGAATGTCCGCGATACTCCAGCGCCCATCCCGCCAGAGATCGTCGATCTGCCTGTCCAGAGCCTCCGCGTCCTTGTCGCCCTTTGGCGTGGTGCCGACGTCCCTGTAACCTTCCAGTACGCTGGCGCGCGTGAAGGAGTAGACCGCACGCCGGAAGCGGTAAACTTTTGCGCTTTCGCCGTTAATCAGCTCGACGGGTTCACCGGCGGAAGTCAACAGTACAGAAGCCAGCGATTCCGCGCCTTCCGCCTCCCTTTGCTTCCGCCAGTCCTTCAGTTGATCCGCGACATGCAGCGCGGCCTCCGTAGCCATATGCATCAATCGGGAAGTCGTAATATCACCGGCGATGCGGGCCGCGAGGCGCAGATCGTGGAGTTTTACCGTCGGCCAGAAAGTACCGACGGCAATCTGTGCGCCGCCGTCGTTCACGTCCGTCACATCACTCTCAGCAGGTCTGACGGGGCGCTGCGCGATAAAACTCATCGTCGTTTCTCCGGTAGGTCAGGCGGTGGGCTCCCGGTAAAAAGACCGCATAACGGGCAGATCGCCGGGCGCGCCGCCTGTGGCGCGGGGCCAGTTCATTACGCTCAGGCGTTTACTTTGACGGCGGTTTTCGTTGTCTTTTTTGCCGCCGTTTTGCGGGTAGCTTTTTGGGTGCCGGCCGCCGTTTTCGTCTGCTTGCGCGTTCGTGTTGTTTTTTCTGCTGCGGGTGTTTCGGTTGCCGCTGTATTGCTGGATGAAGGCTCATCTTCCGCATCACCACTCGCCGTGCTGGTCTGCGGCGCCTTCTTCAGCGCGCTGACCAGAGAGGCGATCTCCCGTTTCACACCTGCACCCGGGTTCAGGCTCATGGCTTCCCGGAAGAGTTTCAGCGCTTCGCCTTTGGTTTCCGCGTCTTCCGTGTCGCGACGGCAAAACGCCCTCACCTTGCACAGCTTCGCGCGGACCTCATCCGGCATATCACTGTCAGCCACAATTTCGGCCAGCTCGTCCAGCATGGCGATATAGCCTGACAAATCGGCTCCGGCGTCCGTGGTGGCGAGGTTCAGAATGGGATTGCAGATTTCCTCGGCCAGTACCGTGGGTGCCGGGCGGCGATAGTTGTCATCCGGCATGCTCAGGCCATGCTTAACGACATAGCGCCCGATACGCAGCGCCAGCGCATAGTCGGAGCAGTCCACCGCCCACACCATCAGCGTGGTGATGACCGGATCCGCGCGCCCGCTGTCGCCCTCGATCGTGCCGTCAATCCATCCCTGAAACTCAGGAAGGATGCTGGCCTTTACAGCGGCCTTCGCCTGGCGGGACTGGATTTGGCTTAGCGAAGATTTATGCATATGCAGGCGAAAGAGGATCTGCTCATGCGCGGTGCGCGTCTCCGCGTCACGCTCATCACTGGAGCCTCGCCTCTCTGCCATGACCTTCTGAAAATGTCTTTGTGCCGGTGTCAGCATGCGTTCATTCTCCTGGGCGGGCTTGCTACCCGCCATGTGATGGGGATTATCAGGCGAATGTCACGCCGTCGATCATGGCAACCATGCCGTACTCTTCAATGACATAGTCGTCATTGCTGGACTGGTAAGTCGCTACACGGTTGTAATGCGGCTCTTCGCGGATAGAGCGGCGCAGGGAGCCTTTCTGGTAGTACACAGAGAGGTTTTTCAGGTTGGTGATGAGCACGACATCTTCAGGAATACCCGGGACAAAGACCGTTGGCAGACCGCCGATCTTTTCCTGGCTGACAATGAGCTGCGCGGCCAGCAGTTCGGTATTCGGATTGGTCTGGCTGAGCGCGTTCACTTTCGGCAGATTCACTTTCAGCAGCAGATCGGACGAGAGCACAGTCACCAGACCGGGAGCGCGGCGGAACCAGGGATCCATAAGGCTGTGACGTGCATCGAGCACGGCGGCATCAATATTGCCGTAGGTGCCTGACGCAATTACCGCGTTATTCTCATCACGGGAGGTCAGCGTGATACCCGGCATAATGCGCTGCGGCGCTTCATTGCGGATTTTTTGCAGCCAGCCAACGCCGCAATCCTGCAATAACGGATAGGTCGTACGGTCGGAGTTTTCAGAGTAATGCGTGCCATTAAAGCCAATCATCTGGCGATCCAGCCCCAGCTGACGGGCCATGGCATTACTGATTAATGACTGAAATTCAGGGTGACCGGCCCACGCGTCCAGCTCCGCATACGAAAGCGCATAGTCATAGTTGGTTTTGCGGCAGTGGTAGTTCTGCGGCTCTTTGTTATGGTTCGGTGCAGGGTTACGGCGGTTGGTGCCGTCCGAGCTGTTATTGGTGCTCGCCATCGGCCCTTTACTGCCGATTTTTACTTTCTGCCCTTCCTGCTCTTTAACCCCAAAGTGGTTAACCAGCTTCATGAAGTCATCCGACTCCATGGCGGCCTGTTCCAGTTTTTGCTGGATAGTCGGATCGACGCTGAAACGATTGGCAACGGCTGAGGGTGAGACACCGTTCAGATGTGCCTGGCGCACAATGTACTTATCAAATAATTCGCGGGTCAGGTTTTCCATTTTTTACCTCTTAGAATTCTGCAAGCTGCGCGCTGCTGTTGCCGGTTGCCGCCGGTCGTGCGCTGTAATTTTCTGCGGGCTGGAGCTGAAGCTGACCGCGCAGCTCGTTAAGCTCGCTGGTCAGTTGCTGAATGGTGGCTTTATCCTGTTGGCGGTCCTGTTCCAGGGCACTGAACCGGTCAATCTGGTCTGCCTGAGATTGAGCAACGGCTTCAACAACCTGATGCAACTGACTGAAACGCTGATCGTCGGTTTTCTGGCCTTTGCCAAGGATGTTCATCACGCGGTTGAACCAGTTGACGCCCTCCTCGCTGCGCTGGGCGGCCAGTTCGATCACTTCAGCTTCAAGCGCATCAGAGAACAGCGGCGCCTCGATCTGCTGGTTATTGAAGGCCATCACCTGCGCGCGCTGCTGCGCGGCAAATTTAAGGCGCTCAGTCCCCAGACTTGCCGGAGTGTCGGTCATCGCCAGGCCGACCACATACGCCTTGCCGTTAAGGGCAAACTGCGGATGCAGCTCAATACTGGAATAGATTTTTTTTCCTTCATCGGTGAGCTGCTTCATTCGTGCCGACGCGTCGATCTCGGCATAGAGCGCCGTACGACCGGCCAGCGGCCCTTCGGTGATATCCTCCGCGCTTAATGCCACAACATCCCCCATGGCGCCAAAATTGCTGTCAGGAAGCATGGAGAGATAGTGCTCCACGTTTACGCGAGCGCCGTAAACGTCCGGGTTGTAGCTCGCCGCCGCATCGCGGAGGTGCTGCGGCTGGATCTCGCGCCCGTCAACGGTGGCGCCGGAAACCGCAACGCGAAACTTTTTGCGGGCGGGTTTAGTCGTGCTGGCCATGTCGTTTTATCCTGTTGATTTATGTCAGTCGCTGCATCATCGCAGAGCCTAAAAGCCCGGCGCCACGCGGTTTTGTTGTCGGAGAACGGTCAGACCTGAAAGCCCGAGCCGCGGGGATCGCGCGCAGGTAATCTCCCTGCTCAAAAGGGGGAAGTGATGATTCAGGATGCGTATATTCGATTGAGGGCAAAGCAGCTCTACTGGCAGGGTTACCCGCCCGCCGAAATTTCGCGACTCATGGGTATCAACTCAAACACGGTTTATTCGTGGAAAAAGCGCGACGCATGGGATGACACAACGCCCATCAAACGGGTGACGCAATCCATTGACACCCGTCTCTGCCAGCTGAGCGCGAAAGACAATAAAACCAGTGGCGATTTCAAAGAGATTGATCTGTTAACCCGGCAGTTGAAAAAGCTGGATACCGGGCAGGCCTCCACTACCACCGGCGTTAAAAAAACCAGTCGTCGCAAGAAGAAAAATCACTTCTCCGAGGAGCAGATCGAGGCGTTGCGCTCAAAAATTCTCGACTCTCTCGCATGGCACCAGCGCGGCTGGTATGAGCAGCGCGATCAGCGTAACCGGATGATCCTCAAATCGCGGCAGATCGGGGCAACCTGGTACTTTGCACGCGAGGCATTGCTGGGCGCACTGAGAACGGACGTTAAGCACGACTACCAGCGCAACCAAATTTTTCTGTCAGCATCCCGCAAGCAGGCGCTACAGTTCCGCAACTTTATCCGCAAAGCGGCTGAGGAGGTGGACGTCGAACTTAAAGGCGGTGAGCAAATCACGCTGTCAAACGGCGCGGAGCTGCATTTCCTCGGGACGTCGGCGGCGACCGCGCAGTCCTATACGGGGCACCTGCGATTTGATGAGTTTTTCTGGACCGGTAACTTTATCAATCTGCGTAAGGTTGCCGGCGCTATGGCAACGCTCAAAGGCTTAACGCGTACGTATTTCTCCACGCCATCCAGCGAAAGCCATGAAGCCTATCAGTTCTGGACCGGCGATCGATGGAATGCGAAACGGCCTAAAGCGCAGCGCGTTGACTTTGACGTTTCATGGAAGAAAACCCATAGCGGCGTGCTTTACCCGGATAAAACGTGGCGGCAGATCGTCACTATTCAGGACGCTATCAACAACGGCTGGGACTACACCGACATTGATGAAATCAGGGACGAAAACAGCCCCGATGAATTTGAAAACCTGTACATGTGCGAGTTCGTCAAAGACGGCGAAAGCGCGTTCAATCTTAGCCAGTTACTGGGGTGCGGCGCTGACGGGTATGACGACTGGCCCGACTGGAAACCGTTCGCCAGTCGCCCTATGGGCCAACGTGAGGTGTGGCTGGGCTACGACGCCAACGGCGGCAGCGGCAATGGTGATGCCGGTGCTCTGTCCGTGACGGTCCCTCCCCTTGTGGCCGGCGGCCGGTTTCGCACGGTTGAATTGAAGCAACTGCGGGGACTTGAGTTTGAGCAGCAGGCGGCGGTCATCAAAGAGGCAGCCGAGCGCTACAACGTCACTCACATCGCCATTGACGGTCAAGGCGTCGGGGAGGCGGTATGGCAGATTGTTAAAAACTGGTTCCCGGCGGCTATTTGCTACCAGATGAGCCTCTCTTCCAAGCGCGCCCTAGTCCTCAAAATGTTGCAGGTTATACGCGCCGGCCGCTGGGAATATGACCGCAGCGAGCAGGGTCTGGTCAGAGCCTTCAACGCTGTTCGCAAAGTTGTTACGCCCGGCGGTTTCATCACTTACGAAACTGACCGGTCGCGCGGCGTAAGCCATGGCGATATGGCGTGGGCAACCATGCTTTCGATTATCAATGAACCGTTGGGCCAGGAAAGTGGCGGCGGTGGTTTCGCAATGGGATGGTAACTGTGAAAAAGAAATACGGTAAAAAGCCGATAACCAGCACCGTCGGTTCTGACATTGCGGAGTCACTGAAGGCCGATCCCGCGTTGACAGCGTTCAGCTTTGACGGCCCTTATCCCGTGCGGGATATGGCCGATTTGCTGGACAATCTCTATTGCATGGACAACGGGCGATACTATGAGACGCCAGTAGACTTTTACGGACTGGCTAAAGCTCCGCGTCAGAGCGCCTGGCATGAGTCGGCGTTGTATTTCAAACGTAATGTGCTCACCGGCTGTTTTATCCCGCACAAACTGCTCAATCGCCAGACCTTTTCCGCGTTTGCGCTGGACTGGTTCACGTTTGGCAATGCCTATCTCGAATTGCCGCGTAATCGCCTGGGCGGCCCGCTTCCCTTCAAACACTCTCTTGCGAAGTACACCCGGCGTGGGAGCACAGATCTCGATCAATACTGGTTTATCCGGCGCTGGAAAGAAGAGCACACGTTCAAATCAGGAACGGTATGTCACGTTCTGAATCCTGATATCAATCAGGAGGTCTACGGTATGCCGGAATATATGGCAGCACTGCTGGCCGCCAGCCTGGCCCACTCCGCTGACATGTTCCGTAAGCTTTACTACGACAACGGATCGCATGCTGGATGCATTGTGTATATTGGCGCTGGACAAGTTGACGATAAAAGCATGAAGGCAGTCAAAGAGACGTTGACCGGTGCGCGCGGTAAAGGGGCATTTAAAAACCTGCTGCTGCATGCGCCAGGCGGCGGCAAAGACGGCGTGCAAATCCTCCCCTTCCAGCAGATCACGGCGAAAGATGAGTTTATCAACATTAAGAACGCCACCCGGGACGACATACTCGCAGCGCACCGTATCCCGCCGCAGCTGATGGGCGCCATGCCAGAGGGAAACGGATCATTTGGGGATATCGAGAAAGCCGCCCGGGTCTACGCTATCAACGAGCTGACGCCCGTAATGGAGGCGCTGAAGGTGGTGAACGAGTGGATCGGAGAAGAAGTGATCCGCTTTAACCCTTACGCGTTGCTTACCCCTGAGAAATAACCGCCAGAAAAATTCAGTTTCTTTAAACAACATCAGCCATCTATAACAGGCCAGCGTTTTCGCTGGCCTCATCTTTTCTGCTTAAAAAATCCCGCATCAGCGCCCCTCTGCGCGTCGCTGCTTTTTCCCAGCAAAGGGCATGCCTCCAACCAAAACGACCGCTCACCGTGACGCAGAAACCGTCAAATTCCGTATTCTGCCGCCTTCCCTACCCTGACCCGCTTGCGGGGGCTTGCCCCCCGTCACCTGCGCGTATCGATCCTTCCTGTTTTCGGGCATGCAGCGCTTACATCCAACTGCGATGAGCATTAGGTTTAAAGAAATAAAACACATCAAGAAAACTGTGCAAATTTTTGCATTATCGTGCATCCTACTGGATAGGAATGTACATATTAAGAAATATTGTCTAAATACCCATTCGGATTTCATAAGCAGAATTCTCATTCTAAATATGTTAGTTACGAAATGCGAAGGGAATCGATAAAATTAGGTGCTTTCTGAACCGAATGCATAGTGATTTTTACAACGCTAGAATTAACGTAATTGAAAACATCAAGAACTTAATCAATTAATAGAAAGCAATGAATTAAAACTCTATAGCAATATTATTAAAACCATAAAAACACCCACAACCCAAGCGATTACCACTGCACATACATAGAGACAAAAATATCAATTCCACAACCCTTAACAAATGACAGAACAATCTTTTTCTTTATTTAAACAAGATCTACCTTTAATTTTTGAAATTTCAAAAAGTTTATCCAAAAACATATAAAAACATCTTAATTTATTGCGCCAAATTTTTTAACTTGGCGCAATTCTTTATGCCACCTTACCTCCCTCTAATTTAGAGAGATGTTTTTGCCAACGTTCGGATAATGCATCCTTTTCAATACAACCATTATCCAACGCTTTTTTCATAATATCTATCAGCTTACGCTCAGTTATTCTAACAACCCCCCATCCTTTTGGCTTGCCCTTACCTCCCTTTTGCAAGATAAGATCTTCTGCTAGTTTTAAGCCTATATACTTAGCAAGTAATCCGATTTTGAAATGTGTCAAATTGATTAAGTCATAATGCAACTTGTTCATACTTTGCGATGCTGGCGTATCTCCGTCAACTTGCTTGATTTCAATTTGATTGACAATATCATCTTCAAGTATGACAAGGTCTGTGGCATTTGGACCATCGGAGCCGCTAACAATTGTAGCGATGACATCGTTATAATCGGCCCAATCATCTCCATTAACTTCCCAAATGGAAAGAGTATTATCTTTAGAATCCATGCATCTCGAAAATACATCAGAAGGTATTTGTTCCAGGATTTTATCTGGGTCTAAAGAAAGGCCATCTTTTTTCCAAACACCTTGCTTATTAATTTTTCTGATGAATTTAGCCATATTAATACTCTCCTAGCTCTTCCTTAAGCTCTGAAATAATTTCCTCTTTATATTCAGTCAACCAAGGATAGGATGTCGTATCAATATGATCTAAACATGCGATGGCATCTTTAAGTGAAGCTGAGTTTTTATAATTAAAGCTCTCAAATAGAGACATCGCTAAGTCTTTGATCTCACAATCATTTTTTGCAACGGATAATACGGCATACATTTTTAAATCATCGTACTCCATATAAAAAGTTGCATTTTTTAATAAGTTTAAAAAATGAAGATAACTATAATTTTTATACTGTACATAGCATAGCATTGATACTTTATTAAGTAATGCATTGATGTAAATCATACTGGATGATTTAAACTTATCTTCGAAGAAACGGTCTGCTGAAGATAAATACCCAGGAGTAAATGTTTCGTTCTTCAAATAATTAAACAATATTGCTGTATCATCAGCAAGTAGAGACTCTTCATTTTTTAAATTTGTCTCTACATTAAGTTTATCATTGATAAAATTACTGTTTTTATAAACAACATCTTTATATTTAATAGTGGTGGATGTTTCATCATCATTATCACCATAAGAGGTTTTAAATACATGATGATTTATACATATATAATCCTGAATATTTGATGCGTACTCCAGCTGCCTTAAATTTTTATTACTAAAGTTTGTAGCGCGAAAAAAATCCGCATTCGAAGGCAGCATCATATGACTCTTATTAAATACTGGTTCCTGCTCCTGCTTTATGATGTTTTCATCAATCATAGCTCCTCCTTTCTATATTATTTAGAATTAAGGGCAATAATTCGTTGGTGAGAAATAACTTTTAATTGTCTAATCAGTTGCTTGGCCGTGCTGTAGGTAAACCGATTGTCCCGATTCTCATCTATAGTATTGATATCTATCTCTTTAATGAAACAATCTTGTTTCATTGCACCGCCGGGAGTAAATGTTTGAAAAAAACCAAGAGTAATTTTAGCGAGATTGTTAATTAACTCACCTTCGAGTTGTTCTCTAAACCCATAGTGGATATTTAGGTCGGTTGGTTTCTTGTCAACATTCACCCAACTTAACGTAGATAATGTATTTTCTTTTATTCTTTGTAGTTCATTATCAAATTCCTCTATATCTGCATATCTAACGACATAAGATAGTCTATTGAAACTATTATCTGGCCTTATATTTTCCAATCTAGACAGGATGCCATCAATGAAATCTAGAAATTTATTGTGTTCTTCTTCAAGGTTTTCAGGGGTGAGCCTATTATCACCAAAACTTAAAATAAATGAAATCTTATTATCCTGAAATAATATTTGTTTTCCATCCATTGGATTGATGAACATAAACTGTTTTTTTAACTCTCCATTTGGCATAGCCTCGTTAAATTCTTGCGGATAGATTTGAAGTGGCAAAAAAGAAGGAATAAAATCATTCAAGTCTTTAGCTTGTATGGACAACAAACTATTCGAGAACAAGTGGCTTTCTAAATTTATTAAACGCATTAAAAATCTCCTTGTTTGCTTTTTAATGACGTTATTGAGTTTACCCCAACCGATGCAAAGATGTCCATCGATGAGCTTAAATACTAATCGTGTAAATTTTTGTAGCTTCGAACAGACTATAACCGATTTGCCACCGGGAAGAGTTATGGCATAAAAAACCACCAAACACACCTTTGCATCATGCCATACCGGCCGAGTGCTACTCTATGGCTGTTTCTGCTAAAAGGAGAATGTAAAACAGATTCAACCTTACAGCTCATCACTGTTAAAAAAGCCAATGAATTTGTTGTACTGAGCATAGTTGAGCTTTACAACCTTCAGGTGCAATACTGCAGTTTTGTTCAAAAGAAGCTAAACAAATCGGTATCTCATGGTATTCAGCCTTACGGCTATCTGGTTACCCCCCTCCCTCTTTTACACTTCAATACGAACCAGTCAGCACCTTGCTCCTCAAACAGGCCCAAAGATTTATTAATGAAAACATTGAGGTAATAACATTACAGATTGTAATATAGACGTAGTATGACTTGATTAGATTTTTTTATTGAGAATTGCGATATTTACCTATGAATAAATTCTTGCCATTGTTAATGTAAAAATCACTCAACCTTCTGATATCTTTAGTAATTGAAGTCATTCCTTCAAGTGTTTTTTCTGCAATACTTATGTTTTGCGTACAGTTATTGACAGTACTCCAAGGGGCCGCGTCGCGGCCTTCTAAGGTCAAATTCTCGACCGATGATGGCTTATGCTTCGGTACGATTTTGTAATCGTTGGTGCGGGTATAAATGACCGATTCACTGACCGTAAAAGGACAATAGACGCCGCTGATTTTGGCGACTGTGTCACCATAATCATTGCCGTTTTCGGTGTATTCGTAATTGAGACGAACACGCAAACAATCGCGAGTTACAAACGGGCCGCCCTGGGCGTTGACGTATCCCGGCCAGTCGGGCGCATCAGCAGCAGCACGGGCAGCTTCAAGTTCCGGGTGCAAGACAAGCTCACGACTTCCTAGGCGCCTTAGCTCGCGCCATGTGGATACAGGCGCGCCGCCAATCTGTTGAAACTGGCGAATACTCCAGCGTGAAGCCCACGCCCGCACGCGCTTTGCCATCTCTTTAACGGGTTTGCCTGACTCGTGATCAAACTCGCCATCCATTCCATAACCGTCGATATTTTTTGAGATGTACTTTGCGATGTATCCCGTTGCCGATCCAAACTCTTCATCAATTGGTTTGGCAGTAAAACGATACTGAGCCGCGCCGGGTTCGCTTCCATCCACCTGGAGGGCGTACTCATGAAAAATATCAGTGGCAAGCTCCACCTCTTCCGGGCGGAGAAATAACAGCAGGTGCCAGTGCGGCGTTCCGTCGTGGTGTGGTTCGGCTACACGGAAACCAAATGTGCGGATGCCTTCCCTTCCCCATTTGGCGCGTACACGTGACCAGACGTTGCAAAGGTACTTTTGAGTTTTGCGTGGGCTGGCATTGCAGTATTTATCGTTGCGCTTGCCGGAATGCACATGTGTGGCGTGATAACGTGACGGTGCGGTCAACGTGTAGAACATGCCAACCAGTCCCATCTCGTTAGCCATATCCTCAAAACCGCGCATGCGCACCATCAATTCATGACGGGCGATCTTCGGGTTGGAAACGCTGCCCATGACCTTATCGAGCAAGGAGGTACGCTCCCCAGTGTCCTGGTCTTCCAGCTCCATCGCCTGAAGGTATTCAAAGTTGGCTTTTTTTTGTGCTATCCACTCCCTGAAGCAAGGCTCAGAGCAATAGGGTGATGCCACTTTGCTGACGTAGCTAGTGGCGATCAGGAGGTGCTCGCGCCAGCGGTCATGGATTTTGCGGAGCTTACCTAGCCACCACTTTTCCGTTTGAAGTCTGGCAATAACACGCAATGCATCTTCTGCTGTCAGTGCTTCATCGCAATACTGTTTCCAGCCAGGGATCGCAATATTGAGTGAGGACGCTTTACTGGCAATAGCGCCGTAAGCGTAGATCGTGGAAAACTCCACATCTGCCGTTTTCTCGTACCGAAAATCAAACTCGCGCATAAACTCGCTTTTCATCAGATTGGCGAGCCTATAGGCCAGTCGTTTCAGGCGCTTTTTATCTGCCCATGGCAGCAGATGAAAATCATCACGTAGCGGAAAGAGAATTGCAGGCAGATTACTTTGCGGCAGATATTGTGCGTTTACCGCATCAACACGACGCAATACATGGCGCTCAAACGTGTTGAATAACCAGCGTACAGCCTCTTTCCGGTCCCTACGGTCCAGAGTTTCAAGGTGCATTGAAAAGCGCTTGCGGATAAACGCAGGGAGAGCCTGGACGCGGCGCCGCAGATGACGCGCCAGTCTTGTGCGATCAAATGCCCTGCGCGCCTCCCCATCACGAGGGCGCAACGGTACCCGATAAACAACATCAACAAGATCGCTATAGGCAAGTGCCTTACGCTCGCCTTTTGGGGTGAGATACTCAATTGCAGACTCTTCGGCGTTGCTTGGATTAATAGCCCGCCGTTGGGCATTCCAGCTCCATGCCAGGGCTGTGGAATCAGGCATAGCTCACCGTCGTTATCTTATTTTGCCAGGTCAACGCCACAACAAGCCGACGCGCCAAACATTTCGGCATATGTCGCATCGCCCATTACCGCCCCACAGTCCGGGCAACCTCCACCACCAAAACGACCGCAACCACCACACACGCGAAGAACGCCAATCACTTCACCGGCCATATCGCGGGTTTTGGCGCTAACGGAACGTCGAACTCTGAAGGTGTGGAGATTGAAAGCGGAGTAGATCTGGCGTGTTTCTGGTGTGTCACTATTCGAGATGATCGAGCGCGTTCCATGCTGGCGATTAACGTCCAGCAACGCCGTAACCAAAGCGCGGTGGTCATCCAGGGTAAATGGCTTGCCGTAAGCGGTAAAATTGGCTGTTTTGCTAGTCGGGATGTACGGCGGATCGCAGTAAATCACGGAGTCCAGGCGATTCCTGGCGACGTATGGAATGGAAGTACGAAAATCATTACAAAGAAAGAGCGCGTGAGTATCCCGCGCCTTTTCGGCAAATAGGCGCATTTCTGCTTCTGGAAAATAAGGCGCCTTATAGCTGCCAAATGGAACATTGAAACCGCCATCCCTGTTGGTGCGATAAAGCCCGTTAAAGCAGTGGCGGTTCAGGTATAAAAATGAGGCCGCCCACCGTACAACGTAATCATCTGCACACTCGTCATCCCACGACAGGTGGTTGAACAACTTGCGCTCTTCGTAATAGCTATCTTCGTTATTGCCATTTCTGAATACGTTCCTGGCGATCAGTATCAATCTTTCTGGGTCTTCCCTGAGCGCGAGGAAGAAATTAATCAGTGCGCGATTGCTGTCACAAAGCACATAGCGGCGGTATTCCGTATTCATAAAGACTGTGCCACTGCCTACAAAGGGCTCAATCAAGCAATCGGCTTTAGGTAAGTGCTTCAGCAGCTCCGGCAACACGCGGGTTTTACCGCCAGCCCACTTAAGAGGTGACTTAATCATTTGCGGCATTCCTGGTTATAGGTTTCATGGGTCATTAGTCGCCACTGCTTTCCACCGTTTTTGCTGAGCAAACGCCAACGGAGGCCAATGCGGATCACGAGATAGGCGTGTGGCTTGACGCGGGTGTAATTACGCTGTCCACGAGTAAAGCAATTCAGGGCGGCAAGCGCCCTCTTACAAACCGGCAACGGCGCGTTACAAACAACAGACAGATGCGAATGCATGGCGGCCCTCATAGCGATCCAATGTGTGGAGAGGTCAAGCGCTGCCAGATTTCGCAGACTTGCTCCGCTTGATATCGCGCGTCAGTGAGCGTGTAACGTGCCAGGGCGCTTCTCGCATGAGGCGCATAGTCTGTGGCAGCAGCAAGGTCGAGAAGTGAACGAATGCAGCGGTATTTTGTGCCTTCAGGGAAAATACCTGACACCTCTAAGCGATCCACGGCATAACGAAGTGAAACCAGTTTTTCCGGGGCATCTTTGAACCATACGAATAACGCCGCGTTCCGGGGACAGGTATTGTCGGCGATGAAAGCAGCAAGGCTGCAAAGTGCATCTTCTTCAGCTTCGGTTGCGCTCATTACTTCGGCGCGCCAGTGAGAGTCTTTTTTCATCCAATCGAATGCCGTACTAATGCTGATACGGCCCTTCAAGCTTTCAGATTTACGAATGTCTATCGAAGAATAAAAAGCCTTTCCGATCTGCCCTGTTGAGGGTTCAAAAAACACAGCTTCAATGGCACACAGAGGTGATGACGGTTTCTTACTAACGTTAATCAAATCGATCATTACGTGATTCATGGTCTACTGCCCTCGCTGGTGATTGTTTCGTGGTTGGCTATCCACTGCTCAAGTGCTGAATAAATCTCTTCGGGGGTAAGGCCTTGCTCTTTCAGCAGGCCCATACGGATGCGCAGCAATCCGAGTAAGTGGGCGCGCTCGCCTTTGCGCGCATTGGTGCTGATTCCCATAAACTCTGGATCGCTTATTCCGCCTTCCGGCTTTATTGACGTAACCGACATGCAACCTCCTGAAAAAGGCAAAACGTATCCCCGGCAAAGTAAATACCGTTATTTTTGAAGCGGGTTAATCAATTGTTTTAGCGCGATTTTCTTTTAATCTGCTTGAATATCCTTTCATGCCAGTAATACATGAAATCAATAAAGGTCATTCGCGCGCGATCGTGATTACCGCGAATTGCTTTTTCGAGCCCGTAAATTATTAAATCTTTAGACGGGCTTTTTGAACTAATTGTGATACGAGCACCATTTTTTAGATGTACAGTGAACCCCTGCTCGGCACTTTCCACTGCTTCTCGAATCAGCATTTCCTGTTCCCAAGATGTTTTTTCTTCGGTGAACATGGCGTACTCCGATGATCAGTTAAAGCGAGGGGGCTCCAGCCGCCAGGAGGCTCTAGCTCCCAGTTTCAGGTGTTCCAGGATCTCCGGTGTAACCTCTACGGTTACCTCCTGCGGTTGAACAAACTTCATAGCCTTCTTCAGTTGCTCAGCGTCCAGAGATAGCAGGTCGTATGGTTTAGGGATATCACCATCGGTGACGGAAATAATGATGTTGCGGAGTTCTTCAAGAGTGCATTCATCATTCTCGCCTTGAAGCATCGCGAAATGATAGAGGTGGGATACGCCGTGGCGTAAAAGCTGGAGAGAGTAATCATGATTCCATTCCAGAAACTCTTTATTGAAATGGAAGCATTGTAAAAGCGAGTTAATTTTTTCTGCATATTCGAGTTTCATTTTCGCCCCCAGAGATTAAAAAGCAATAAACCGCTTTTTACTCATGATTCTGTCAATCGTTCGACATGCTTCTGATAAAGCAAAGTCGATGCCGTAATAATGGCCTGTGTGCGTAATTTGATAGCGCTGACGGTTGTACGGTTTCTTGCGTGGGAGTTTCAGAATAGTAAAGCCACAGTAGAGGCTGGTTTTGCTATTGAGCTGTGATACTGATCCGCGGCTACCGTTCTTCATGTTTCCTCTCCTGAAACCGGCTATCGACCTGGCTCACCGAGACCAAGCCACATCAACCACCCTTCCCTGATCTCCTTTGGACGACTTTCGTAGGCCAGTTTCATGCCGTTGTTCCAGGCTGGAAGGTAAACCCAGTATTCGCCGGCACGGCCAGAAGTAGACTGGGGATCGGTCATCTCGATTACAGGAAGCTTCCCTTTCTCGATCATTCCTCTTACCGCAGCCGGCGTTTTCCCGATGAGTCTGGCAAATTCCTGATAAGGAACCGCATCGGTCGTGCTTGTGATTTGCTTTACCATTAACATTTCCTCGTTATTCGGTTCATGGATTGCTCTTAATGGCTTATAGTTGGCTTTAGTGTTCAATACTAAACACTTAACTGTTTACATCTAAACACCATACTATTGAGATCTAAACACCATGTCAAACGCGTTAAACGAGAAAATCGTCTTAATAAGAAAGTCTGAGTATCTAAGTAGACAGCAACTCGCTGATATAACAGGAATTCCTTATGGGACTTTAAGTTATTACGAAAGCGGACGCTCAACCCCACCAACAGACGTAATGATGAAGATTCTGCAAATACCTCAATTTACTAAATACACACTGTGGTTTATGACCGATCAGGTTTCGCCTGAAGCCGGTCAAATCGCACCGGCACTCGCACACTTTGGGCAAGACTTAACAACCTCGCAGCACTCAGACCAAAAGACTGGTTAACAATTAACCAGTCCTACATACATTTCAAATGTCTATTATTGGTCGAAAAGTATTCATCACATAATTGCAACGCGTTGAGGCCTAAAGGCAAACGCACCCATCGGAGGGTTTTCTTATGACTATTAAGAAACTCGATGATGGTCGATATGAAGTGGACATCAGGCCTGCTGGTCGCAATGGAAAGCGTATCCGCAGGAAGTTTGATAAGAAAAGTGAAGCGGTAGCTTTCGAGAAGCATACCCAGTTCAACCACCACACCAAAGAATGGTTATCAAAGCCGACGGATAAGCGGCATCTGTCTGAACTGATACAGCTTTGGTGGAATTTGAAAGGCAAGCATGAGGAGCACGGTCGGATAAACCGCAACAAGTTAGATATTTTTTGCAGGATTACCGACGATCCTTGTGCTTTTCAGATTACAAAAGCGCTGATTAGTCAGTATTACGCGGCAAGAAGAAGCCAGGGCATTAAAGCTTCCACCATTAACCGTGATCTCAACAGCATCAGTGGCATGTTCACAGCGCTTATCGAGGCCGAGTTGTTTTCGGGTGAACATCCGATCAGAGGGCGGAAGAAGTTGAAAGAAGATGTCCCAGAAACTGGCTATCTGACAGAGGACGAAATCAAGCACTTGCTCTTTAAACTGGATGGCGACAACAAGAAGATAGCTGTTCTGTGTTTAAGTACTGGTGCTCGCTGGGGCGAAGCGGCTCGACTCAAGGCGGAACACATCATACAGAACCGTGTGACGTTCGTTAAAACCAAGAGTAACAAGCAGCGGACTGTTCCAGTTTCAGCGGAAGTGGCAAAATTCATAGCGGATGGTAAGCGAGGGTTGTTATTTGGTAAGGCGTCATATTCTGACTTCAGGCAGATACTCAGGGAGGTAAAACCTGATCTTCCGACCGGCCAGGCGACGCATGCACTACGCCACAGTTTCGCGACGCATTTTATGATTAATGGGGGGAGCATAATTACATTACAGAGGATCTTAGGACATGCGCGAATTGAGCAAACTATGGCCTACGCTCACTTTGCACCGGAATATCTTCAGGACGCGATCTCGCTTAACCCGCTGAGAGGTAGCGCTGATGTGTGAAACGTCCACATAATGTCCACAGATGGGTAATTAGTTATGGCTTTCAATGGTCTTGCGTGCCGCGCAACTCCGCATTGTACCGTTGAAAGCCCCTTGTTCCGGGTGTTTCCAACGCACCCGACGGGGCTTTTTTCCCGGCGAGCCGACAAGTATTCCCCAGAAAGATGTGATAAATTTAAAAATATCACTGTTTATTCGACGCTGATGTCCGTTTGCAGCCCAATATGCTGGGGTGACGTTTGGCGTGCTGGAGCTGTATTATTCATGTCAGATTTTATTCTTGCCCGGGTGTCGCAAATCCTCGCTACGGAACAGTCCCTGGAAACCCTGGTGCGCCAGCTGCTGGAGATGCTGGAGGCGGTGACGCGAATGGAGTCCACCTACCTTACCCGCATCGATATCAACGCCCAGCGGCAACAGATCATGTTCGCCCACAACAGCAGCGAAATGCAGATCCCGGAAGGGTTTTCCGTTCCCTGGGATGAATCCCTGTGCAAACGCGCCCTTGAGGATCAGTGTACGTTTAGCAATGACGTCGCCCGTCGCTGGCACTCCTGTATCGCCGCCCAGGAGCTGGGGATCGCCACCTTTTTAAGCATTCCTGTGCGCCTGGCCGACGGATCTCTGTTCGGTACCCTCTGCGCCACCAGCCGGCAACAACAGCCTTATAACCTTGAAGGTGAACAGGTCATGGGCCTGTTCGCGAAGCTCATTTCCCACTACGTGGAAAAAGACACCCTGGTGCAACAGCTGCAGGCGGCAAACGTCGCGCTGGAGCTGCACTCGTCTACCGATGAGCTCACCCAGCTCCCTAACCGCCGCGCGCTGTTTAAGCAACTGGCGCTACGCTTTGCCTCCGCCCGCGCTCAGCAGCAACAGGTCGCGCTCATTTTTATCGATCTCGACGGTTTCAAAGCCATTAACGATCGGTTCGGCCATCCGTGCGGTGACAGCTTTCTGGTGCAGGTCGGTGAACGACTCACCGCCGTCGCGCGCCGTGAAGATATCGTTGGCCGCCTTGGCGGCGATGAGTTTTTGATCGTCGGTAGCGCCCAGCCGCCTGCAGCGCAGCAGGCGTATGTCACCACCCTGCGCCAGGCCCTGTGCGGGGTCTACTTCCTCGGCGAACAGCGTATCAACTATGAGGGCGCCAGCTTCGGGGTGGTCATCTGCGATCCGCAGAGTATCGATGTTGAAGCGGCCTTACGCGCTGCCGATGAGGCGATGTATCAGGATAAGAAGTCTCGCCGGCAGGAGAATTTTATTCATATTGACTAAAGTCACGCGATATCCAGTATCATGCAGGGCATCATTCGTGGGTACAGGGACACTATCATGAAATTGGGTATTCTTTTCCCGGTGGCGATCTTTATCATCGCCGTCGTCTTTCTCGGCTGGTTTTTTGTCGGCGGCTATGCGGCGCCGGGCGGGGCATAATGAAAAAAAGCACCATTATTATGCTGGTTGTCGCCATCGTGGCGGTGGCCGGCGCCCAGTTCGGCTGGTGGTGATCGCCGCGACGATATTGCGGAGTTGTCCTATCCCATCAATAAGTTAACGCTTTACACTCACGTTATCCGCCGCGGCATTCTTGGCCACGGGGAAAGAAAAATAGCGGGAGAAGTAAGGATGAAAAAGCCGATCGTGTTACCGTTGATTATCGCGCTGTGCACGCTGTTATCGGGATGCATTGTTGACGATGGGTATCACCACCATCGCCACCACCACCATCACCATTATCATGACGATGATTAATGCTTCACGCTGTTGATGAGCCGATAAGACAGGGCGAACCGCGGTTCGCCCGTTGACGCTTAATCCTGACGCTCGTCGCCGAGGAAAATAAAGCCGAGCGGAATAGCGAAGAGCGCGGTAAAGACGATGCTGTAAACTGTCACCATCGCCCCCTGCAGGAAGAACATAGACGTCGTCCACTCCGAGTACGGCATATTGTACTCGCTCACCACGCCGCCAAAGGTCGCCCGTCCCACCACCGCCAGCGCGATAGCAAACACCGCCGCGAGCGACAGACAGTATTTTTTGCAGTTTTTATTGCTGAGGAGTTTTTGCAGAATCATCCGGGCTTCCTTTTTGCTGAGCGATAAACGGCTGTATATGTAACACCAATGCAATAAAAAATGAAGGGTTTTTGTTACAGGACAGAATAAGAGGCGGCGGGCCGGTCTGTGGGTAACCGGCCCGTGGGGATCAGGACTGCAGGGTAGCCAGGCGCGCGGCGAACCCAACGAAAACCAGGCCAATCAGGCTGTTGCCAAGTTTAGCCAGCTTCTTGCGGGTTTTGACGTAGCGGGTGACAAACGAGCCGGAGAGGATCAAAAAGCTCATATAGCAGAAGCTAATCACCTCAAGGGTCAGCGCCAGAATAAAGAACGCCACCCCGGGTGCTTTGGCGTTGACATCGATAAACTGCACGAAAAACGACACATAAAACAGAATCGCTTTCGGGTTGGTCAGGCTCAGGGTCAGGGAACGCTTGAGGATCGCGCTCGCCGGCTCTGCGCTGGCGTCGGCCTGGCCGTCACGCTGGGTCAGCACCGCATAGAGCATTTTGCCCCCCAGCCACAGCAGGTAAATCGCCCCGAGGTAACGGACGACGTTAAACAGCACCGGCGTGGTCTTAATCAGCGTCGCCACGCCGGCAAAGGCCAGAAACATCAGCACCGCGTCGCCAATAAAGACGCCCGCCGCCGCCAGATAGCCTTTCTTCACGCCGTGGGCAATGCCCGTCTTCAGCACAAAAAACGTATTAGGGCCAGGGACGAGGATGATAAACACCGCCCCGACCAGGTAAGTCAAATAATTCAGAACACCAAACTCAGCGAACACTCTGCACTCCTTCGCGCACGACTAAAACATGATCCGGCTCACGTTACCCCAACTGTCGGGATTTTGAAAGCGCAGCCTGTGCGGGAAGGTTAATAGACGGAAGGTTCACCCAGCGGGCGGGTTTTAAAACGGCGATGCACCCACAGATACTGCTCAGGGGCGCGGAGGATCTCGCGCTCAATCACCTTGTTGATATAGCCGGCGGCGATCTGCTTATCCTCACCCGGATAGTCATTCATCACTTCGCTAATGTGCAAGCTGTAGCCCTGGCGATCCAGCTTGCGCACCATGCTGATGCTCAGCATTTTCGCCCCCGATAAGCGGGAAAGCACATAGGTGCCGTTGGTGGTTGCCGCCTGCGGGACGGAGAAAAACGGCGCAAACACGCTGCCCTTGGGGCCGTAATCCTGGTCCGGAGCAAACCATACCGCTTCGCCTGATTTTAAGGCATGTACCAGACCGGTCAGGTTGTTACGATCGATCATCGCTTTGTTCGAGCGCAGGCGACCGCGGGTTTGCACCCACTCCATCAGCGGACTGTTATGCGGACGATAGGTGGCCATCATTGGACGACACAGCCCCATGGCGCGCCCGCCCAGCTCCAGCGACATAAAGTGCACGCCGACGACCATCACCCCTTTCCCGCCGCTAAGCGCATGATTAAGATTGGCAAAGCCCTCGACATCAAACCATTTTTTGACCCGTTCGTCGCTCCAGAACCAGGCCATGCCGGTTTCAATCAGCCCCATTCCCAGCGACATAAAGTTTTGATCGATCAGGGTCTCGCGCGCCGCCGGCGACATCTCCGGGAAGCAGAGTTCAATATTGCGCCGGGCGATATGTTCGCGGCGTTTGAGAAAACGTCGGGAAAGACGACCCGCACTGGTGCCGATAAAATGCAGCAGCGGATAAGGCAGTTGTACAATCAACCAGAGGATGCCGAGCCCAAACCAGGTCAGCCAGTTGCGCGGGTGTAAAAGTTGTTTATTAAATACGCAGGCCATGATTTTTCCTGTAAACATTAATTATGTGGTAACGCTTAAGGAAAACAGAATCCATTTATCATCATTAGGCGGTACGTACAGCAAGTAGGACAATACTAATCCGCTGAAATTCCCTCCGGCAAGTAAAAAACAACGTGCTGACAAAAAAACATAATTGCGGCACAAATGTTACTAAATGTAAACTTAAATCTTATCCTCTTCTTAATATATTCATCGTGCATATCATTTTCACGCTAATCATCAGCGTTACTACCGGACATAATCGAAACCCGACGCGAGAACGCCTTGTCTGCCGGGGTCTGATGCCCGCTCAGCCACACGGCCCGCAGCCTGCCCGCGTCTCCAAGCTCTTCGTCTGTGCCGCGAAAAAATAAAAGGGTTCCCCCTTCAGCGTGACTCATTTTTTATCCGTCAGCATAAGGAATATTAAAATCGCCTTAAGGGAATAATTAAGAATAGACTTATTTAAAGATGCTTTAAAAATAAGCGCCTGGCAATTGTTTGCGCGTTAATACCGCCCTTACCCGCCGCTGAAAAAATATTTCTTTACGCCTTACCGGCATAAAGCACCGTGTTTAGCGCGGACAGTGACCCGACGTCGGGTCACTGTAGGGCAAACCGCAGCGAAGACGTGATGGACGCCCCGGCGGCAGAGGATCAGTAGGTGTGGAAATATTGCTGGATCAGCAGCGGATCTTTGGTCTGCGTCAGCGCCGTCATCAGCAGAATACGCGCTTTCGCTGGATTGAGGGAATCGGCCACCAGCCCGGGCTGGCTGTCGTCCGGCGGCACCACGCCGCTGCCGGTGCGGGAGGCGCGCACCACCACGATGCCCGCCTGCTGCGCTTTTTTAATACCGGCGGCGCTACGTACCGACACCGAACCTGCCCCCGTGCCGGCGTAAATAATACCGTCGGCATGATGGGCGATCGCCGCATCGTACATATACTCCGGGTCGTCCTGGTAACCATAGATGATCACCACTTTCGGCAGAGCCTTCAGCTGACGCACATCGAAGACCGAGCGCAGGGTGTGGACCTTATCCACCCGCGTTTCAAACTGGGGTTTTCCCCCCACCACGACGCCAAGATAACCCTCCTCCGACGCCCGGAAAGTATCCAGCGAGGTGGCATTGGTTTTGGTGACGAAGCGCGCCGCGCCGATGCGGTCGTTAAGCACCACCATTACCCCGCGCCCGCGGGCATCCGGGTCGGCGGCGACGGTGACGGCTTCCAGCAGATTCATCGGCCCGTCGGCGCTGATCGCCGTCGCCGGACGCATCGCGGCGGTAAAGACCACCGGTTTATTGCTTTTCACCGTCAGATTGAGGAAATAAGGGGTTTCATCGAGGGTGTCGGTGCCATGCGTGATCACCACGCCATCGACATCATCCCGGGCTAATAACGCATTCACCCGCTTCGAGAGCTGCAGAATAATATCGCTGGTCATATTCTCACTACCGATATTCGCCACCTGCTCACCTTCGACGTGGGCAATTTTACTGATTTCCGGCACGGCGTTAATCAGCGTCTGCACGCCAATTGCCCCGGCTTTATAGCCCGTCGTCTGGGTATTGCTGGCCGCCGAGCCGGCAATCGTCCCGCCGGTGGCTAAAATGACAATATGCGGTAAACGCGTCTCGCTAAACGCCAGGCTGCTTATCGTCAGTAACGCAATGGCAAGTAATGCTCTAAAATTCATACAGGTCACTCCCTTCATAGACATTAATCAAACTTACGCTTGCTTAATGCAAAGGGCTTGCCAGAATTGATATCTTTTACGGGGGGTAAATGGTTAACTATCAGACAATAATAAGGTTCTCGCCTCAACATCGCCCAAATCTGGTGCATGACTGGATCTGAACCGGGCAGGCGCCATGACCCCATACATTATGAGATTTTACCCGTTCAGCAACACACAACACGCATTGCGATCAGATTATCGACACTTCCGTCACCCTCGAGGTCATTTATGCCCGCCAGGTAACGCGAACGGAGAACAGAAATGCGCATTGCCCTGAAGTCGGCCCTGATGCTGACCACCAACGTCATTCAGATCATTAACCCTGAACTGCACCGGCATATGCAACGAACGGCCTTAATCGCGCTGACGCTGGCGCAAAGGCTGGGGCTGCCTGCCGAGCGTCAGCAGACCATTTTTTGCGCCGCGCTGCTGCACGATATCGGCGTACTGGGTGATAGACGCACCATCCATTCGCTGGATGCCATCGATAATATCCACGATCCGCATCAGCGCCAGGGGGCGGCGATGCTTGAGGGGTTAGCAACCTTCCAGCCCATCGTCCCCTTTATTCGCGACCACCACTTTAGCCCGGAGCACCGCGGCAGCCGCGAACAGCATATTGTCTATTTCGCCGATGCCTTTGAACGGCTGCTGCCGGCGGATAGCCGCGTGGCCGCGTGGCCCACGCGGGCAGTGGTGGAGCAGTTCGTCACCCTGCACCGGGAGATCGATCCGCTGCTCTGCGATACCCTGTGCGAGGTCGCTGAAAATGCGAGCTTCTGGCAGCACCTGCATCCCGGGCATATTCAACGGCTGCTGGAAATTATTGCCCCCATCAACACGCTATATCTGGATATTGACGGTCTGAAAGATGTCTGCCTGCTGATTGCCAAAATTGTCGACACCTACAGCAGCTTTACCGCCAGCCACAGTATTATGGTCGGGGAAATCGCCCGCCAGCTTGCCCATTGGATGCAGCTGCCAGAGCCCACCTGCCAGCAAATACAGGTTGCCGGCTATCTGCATGACATTGGTAAGGTTTATATCCCTCTTTCTATTCTGGAAAAAGAGGGGGAGCTGGATGACGACGAGCTGAGTCAGGTACGCGAGCACAGCTACATGACCGGAGATCTCCTGAGCGACTACAGCGAGCTTGGCGACATTATCAACTGGGCCTCGAATCATCATGAAAAACTGGACGGCAGCGGCTACCCTCTGCATCTCGAAAAGGATCACCTGACCCTCGCCGACCGGATTATCTCCATCGCCGATATTTTCACCGCCCTGACCGAAAATCGCCCTTATCGTAAAGGGATGGCCTGGCAGGAGGCCTTACAGATTATGGAAACGGATGTTATAAATGGCGCTCTGGATCGCGATGTCTTTCTCGTTTTACGCCACCATGCGGAAACGCTACACGCCATCATTCTTCAGACCCTTGAACACCCCCGCAGCGAGCACCGCCCCTGAAGCGGGCCGCCGTCATAACCGGGGGCGGGTTCTATAATTAAAACCGCTTCATCTGCATGCAAGGAAACACAGGGTGAGAATCGCCACCATCACCAACTGGGCCTACGGGATCACCGTCGGCCTGACGCTGGCATCCGGGAGCGCCATGCTCATGGCCTCCAGCGCTGACCGCGTCGAACGCCAGGCGGTACAGCAGCGCCAGGTCTTTGATACCCTCTCCGACGAGGTGGAAAACGACGCCTGGGCGTTGTCTGACCTCGCCCGGCTATACGTGGTTAAGCCCTCGCCGGAGACGCTGGAGCAGTATCAGCAGCTGCAGCGGAGCGACAAAAGCATTGAGCTGCGGCTGGCCAGATTGAAAGATAACGGCGCCAACCGCGAGGAGCTGGCGCTGCTGCATGATGGCCTGCAGATTGCCGCTGAACTTCAGGATGAACAGCAGGCCGCCCTGGCGCATGTCGCCAACGGCGATGCGCCAGCGGCCATCGCGATACTGTATGGCAAAGCGTACGAGACCGAGCTGGAACGTATGCAGACGCAGATCGATCGCTTCCGCCAGATGCTCGAAAATCGCGCCGCCGTTGCCATTGACCAGGCCACCGACCGCTCGCGGATCTGGCGAACCCTGTCGGAAATCATGGTCGGCCTGACCGCCCTGATGTTTTTGTTCGTCCTCGGCTTTATTCTCAAACGCCGGGTGCTCTACCCGGTGGTTCGCCTGAGCGACGTGGTGCAGCGTCTCGCCTCCCAGGACTATGCGGTGGAGACGCCGCAGTTCACTCAGGTGGATGAGATTGGCGATATGGCCCA
>ERZ791753.381-NODE-381-length-43784-cov-13.887923_pt1 | contig 43784 bp, 27 predicted proteins | sample MGYA00509951_ERZ791753 | MGnify/ENA primary metagenome ERZ791753 (study PRJEB30046, sample SAMN00792026) | human gut metagenome | study: EMG produced TPA metagenomics assembly of the A metagenome-wide association study of gut microbiota in type 2... | reverse complement strand
AAACCTCCGTGCCGGACATCTACGCTGTGGGCGATGCCGTAGAGGTCACCCATTTTGTGACCGGCCAAAAAGCATTGATCTCGCTGGCGGGGCCTGCCAACAAGCAGGGACGCATTGCCGCTGACAATATCTGCGGCGGAAACAGCCACTTTCACGGCTCTCAGGGCTCGTCTGTTCTGAAGCTGTTTGGCTTGACCGCGGCCTCTACTGGAATCAATGAGAAGGCAGCGCAGGCAGCAGAGATTGCTTACGACAAAGTCGTACTTTTCCCGGCATCCCACGCTGCCTATTATCCCGGCGCACAGTCTATGGCAATGAAGATACTGTATGAAAAAGAAAGCCTGCGGCTGCTGGGTGCGCAGATCGTTGGCGGCGACGGTGTGGACAAGCGCATTGATGTACTGGCAACGGCCATTCGCGCAAAAATGACTGCTCTAAGCCTGACGGAGCTTGACCTTTCCTATGCGCCGCCCTATTCCTCTGCCAAAGACCCGGTCAACATGGCAGGCTTTATGATTGAAGATTTGGAGAGCGGAAAGGTGCGGCAGTTCCATTGGAATGAGGTTGAGGACTTGCCTTGCGATGGCAGTGCGACGCTGCTGGACGTCCGTACGGAAGGCGAATATCGACGTGGGCACTTGAATGGATTCCGCAATATTCCACTGGACGATCTGCGGGAGCATTTGGACGAGTTAGACCGGGGCAAGCCTGTCTATGTGAATTGCCAGACAGGCCTTCGCAGTTATCTGGCCTGCCGGCTTTTGACGCAGTATGGCTTCACCTGTGCCCATCTCTCCGGCGGATACAGCTTTTATCAGGTCGTAACACAAGAGCGGCATACAGCGCAGAGCGCCTATCCCTGCGGAATGGAGAAGCTATGAGTGAAAATCTATTTGGTTTGACGGTTGCGGCAGATAAAGGCTTGGATGATCTGCAATGCCAGCGCCTTTTAAGTGAAAATCGCAGGTATCAGGAAGTCATGCTGCAATACCGCTGCGCACTGAAAGCACTTGAAAGCAGGTTGGAAATTCTGAACGAAGAGTTTTCATTGCAGCATGACCGCAATCCGATAGAAAGTATGAAAAGCCGCTTGAAGTCGCCGTCCAGCATTATGAATAAGATGCAGAAGCGCGGACTTCCTCTGGATTTTCCGACCATGCAGGCAAATATCATGGATGTTGCCGGTGTGCGTGTGATCTGCTCTTTCGAGGAGGATGTGTTCTTTTTGGCAAAGTGCTTAAAAGATCAGTCTGATATTGAGATAGTCACAGAGAAGGACTACATTTCCAACCCAAAGCCCAACGGCTACCGCAGTCTGCACCTGACGATCCGGTTGCCGGTATTCTTTGCGGAAAAAGAGATCCATGTACCGGTGGAGATACAACTCCGTACAATCGCTATGGACTTCTGGGCAAGCCTTGAGCATACCATCCGCTACAAGAAAAACTTGCCGATAAATGCTGAAGTCGAAACTGAACTGAAAGAGTGCGCCGATTCCAGCAGAGAATGGGACAGCAAAATGGAGCATCTACTGCACATCTTAACATAATGCGTCGGATATAAAAGGACAAGCATCCATTTTTGATGCTTGTCCTTTTGTATTCAGTTACATCATCCCGAAGTGTTTCGGCGCCGTTGCGTTTGCTTTTTGCTTCTCAGATAGGCATCAGGGCTACTTGTCGTTTTTGGATTTCAGCGAGGTATATTCCTCTCTCAATGATGCCGTATTCCTGCTTCGCTTGTAAGATATAGAGGTGGCTGACTTTCAGTCCAGTATGCTCTAAGACATATGTCATAGACTGATTTCCTTTCTGCTCAAATCGGATAAAAATGGCGAAAGGCGGTTGTTCAAAAGAGCAACCGCCTTTCCTGACGAACGAAACCGAAAAGGGGCGCGGGGCTATTTGCCCGCGCCCCTAAAGGTGAACCTGTTTACTTTTCGATGATTTGCAGCGATTCTTCCTCACGCCGCCGACTGATCTGCCATGTGGTCAGCGCAAGGCATCCGGCAAGAGATGTACAGAGGGAGATCCCCCACAAGCCTAACACGCTGCTGTCGCCGGTCTTTGGGATTTGCAGCCGCTTCGGGTCGATCCAGCCCATCAGGCCGCCGGGAGCCTTGCCCTGCACCAGCTCATACTTCTCAATGAAGCGGTGGAGCATGGCGGCGATCTCAGCGCGGGTTGCCGTGCCCTGCGGGTCAAGCAGATTGCCGGATTTTCCCTTTACAAGACCGCTACCGACCGCCCATTGCATCGCCGTCTTTGCGTAATCCGTGATCTTGTCCGCGTCCTTGAACTTGTCCAGATTTCCCTTGACGGTCAGATCGTAGCCCTTGTAGTCTGTGTAGCGGTAGAAGATGGCTGCAAGCTGTTCGCGGGTGATGGGATCGTCCGGGCCAAACTTGTCTTTGCCGTAGCCCGCAAAGATGCTGTTCTCCGCTGTCCATGTGATCGCGTCAGCGTACCACTTTCCGGCCTCCACATCGGTAAAGCTGTTTTTGCCCTTCGGCGCGGGGCTGCCCTCCATGCGCCAGAGAATGGTCGCCATCATGCCGCGCGTCGCCGTCCCATACGGACTGAACAGGGTCTTGCTCGTGCCGAGCATCAGGCCGTTTTCGTAGACGAACATCACATCGCCGTAGAACCAGTCCTTTTCAGAAACATCGGTAAAGGGATTCGCGCCTGTACCCGGATTTTCATCCACGCGCCAGCCTGCATACACGGTCATATCCTTCGTCAGATAAACACCGGAAACCTTGTTGATCAGGCCGCGTTCGCTGTACCAGCCGATAAAGGTGTGTCCGCGCCAGGTGGGAACATATTGGGTCAGGTCAATGTAGGCATTGTACGTTTCCCGCACGCTGGGAATATCACTGCCGCCGCCTGTTTCAAAGCGCAGCGTGTAGTAGGTGACGGGTGGATTGTAGCCGCCGCCACCGCCGCCGGTGTAGGTCCAGTGAGCGTAGACGGTGGTATTTGCAGAGAATACGGTATCCGTCGTGATCTTTGTGCCGCCGCTTTTTTTGGTATACCAGCCGTCGAAGCTGTAACTGCCGCTTCGGGAAGCGCTGGGCAGAGAGGTCAGCTTCTGGTCGGTGGTGGTCATGCTGCCGACAGAGGGCGTACCGCCGTTGCCGTCAAAGGTGACGATGAACTCTGTGGGCGCAGGAGGTGCGACGGTGCGCTCGTAGCCGCAAACATTGCAGGTCGTATCCGCGTCATCTGTGTAGACGTGCACGGCTTTGTCCGTGATGCTTTCTTCCCTATTCGGGCAGTCAGTATCCGTGCATTCGTGCCAGTGGCTCGTGCCGTCCTTGCGCCAGTCGCCGTAGCTGTGCTCGTGGGCGGGTGGCGTGACGGTGCGCTCGTAGCCGCAAACATCGCAGGTCGTATCCGTGTCATCGGTGTAGACGTGTGAGGCCTTGTCCGTGATGCTTTCTTCCCTATTCGGGCAGTCAATATCCGTGCATTCGTGCCAGTGGCTCGTGCCATCCTTGCGCCAATCGCCGTAGTCGTGTTCGTGGGAGGGCGGCGTGACGGTGCGCTCGTAGCCGCAAACATCGCAGGTCGTATCCGTGTCATCGGTGTAGACGTGTGAGGCCTTGTCCGTGATGCTTTCTTCCCTATTCGGGCAGTCAATATCCGTGCATTCGTGCCAGTGGCTCGTGCCGTCCTTGCTCCAATCGCCGTAGCTGTGCTCGTGGGCGGGCGGCGCGTCTTTGGTTATCGTAATAGACAGCTCCTTCGTATCGCTGCCCGCGCTGTTTTCCGCCTTAACTGTGAATTTGGCGGTTCCCTCCGCGGTGGGCGTGCCGCTGATCTCGCCGGTAGTTTCGTTCAACGTCAAGCCCTCGGGCAGAGCGCTGCCGCTAACGCTCCATGTGATGGGCGTAGTGCCATCGGCGGTCAGGGTATGGCTGTACGCCTCGCCTACCTTGCCGTTTGGCAGGGTGTCCGTGGTGATGGTGGGGGCGGCGGCAGCGTTTTCGCTGATGGTAAAGTAGTGCTCCGCCTTGCCGCAGTAGTTCCCCGTGCCGTACAGCGTCACCCTGGGGGCTTTTTCCGGGTCAAAGCCCGCGTCGTCCGGTGTGAGGGTGTAAGGGTTGACGTTGTTGGAATAGATGGCGGTGTAGTCCGTGTTCTCCGTAAGCTGCTTCGTTTCGTTCTCGCCCGTCTGATGGGAAAGCCCCGTCAGCTTCTTTTCGCTGCCGTCTGAGACGCAGCCCGTCAGCCCCTCGAGCGTCAAAAGCCCATGCTCATAGCAGTATCCAAGATCATACTTGCCGCAGAGCGTACATTTCCCGTATTCGTCAAAGCTATGGTCAATGGTCTTTCCGTTGACGGTGCTGCCGCAGATGGAGATGTTTTCCGCCGGAATACCGGGCAGCTCCTTTGTGTGCAGGTCGTCATAGACATAGTTTGTGCCGTCCTTTTCCTCAAGCCGGAAGGATTCCACCGTGCTGTTCAGGATCTGGATTCCAATCTCTGGAGCCCTGCCGAGCGCATTTTTCCCGATGCCGGGAACATAGTTTCCGTCAGTCCTCAAATTGCCGCCCTTTGCGGTCACGGTGCTGTTTTCAATGATGATATTTATCCGACCGCTGCCGGAGTCCCACGCTGCGCCGATGGCGGGTCCGAGCGAAGCACAACGAACGGACACCTCACTGTTCGCAATGCGGATACGGCTCTCACGATTGTAATAAACTTGCCAACCGTTGCCGATGGCCGTGTTTCCGCCTGAAGACGGAATATGGATTTGGCTGTTCTGAATGTCGATGCTGCCAAAGGAACCATTGGTGCCGCCGCCAATCGTGCAGTAATTATAGGTGTACTCATCGTTCAGACGGATGCTGCTGTCGTGGATCACGACCTCTTCAACGGAAGAATATCCTCCACGAGCGCCGATGATATCGCCCGTCAACACGGTGCTGTCCGTGATCTCCAGCTTTTTCAGCGTCTTTGCGTCATTCGGTGATTGCACGGTTTCGTCCATGAAAATGCCGTAGGTGTGCAGATCGGAATCCCGGATGGCGATGCTCCCATTGCCGCCGACGCGGATGCTTCTAAAATGCGGCAGCCTGATCTCGCTTTCTTCAATGACGAGCTCGCTATTGCTGCCCACGCGGATCCCGTCGGTATGAGTGGTGAGTTCGTCCGTGGATTCAACGCGGCAGTTTCGGATGGTGAGCTTCCCGCCCGGCGAGTCTGCGTCCCAGCCGATCAGAATTTTATTGCTGCTGAGAAGCGGAAGCTCTGCGTCCGAAATGGTGATGCTTCCGACGCTTCCGCCGGTGGCAGCGCCGATGCAGGCGCCGTCTTTACTGGAAAGGGATTTGATCGCATTGCCGTTGATGGTGATGCTTTTGCAATCCACTCCCCCAATGCTGCCGATGGCTGCGCCGCCGCCCTCGGCGAAAACGGAGATCTCACCGCCGGTGATGCGGATGTCGCCGGTGCTGCCGATGCCTGCCGCGCTGCCTTTTCCGACCGCATGGATGACGCCGCCGGTGATGGTGACGCTGCTCTTTTGTTTGCTTTTGTCGCCAATGGCGGCGTTATTGCGATTTGCCGTGGTTTCTATATTTCCGCCATTGATGGTAATGTGCATTTCCGCCGTGTGGTGAACTCCGGCTCCGCCGATGCCAAAGCCATCTCCCTCGGAAGATGCCTTGACAGTACCGCCGTTGATGGTGATGCTGCCGCCCTCAAGCGGGCCGATCCCGTTTCCGGGAATCGCGTATAGCGGCTGGTTTTCATAGCGATTGATACCGCCGTGAGCGGTCACATTGCCGCCGTTGATGGTGATGCTGCCGCCCCGGCCGCTACTGATCGCGCTGCTGGAGGCCTCGGCGATGATCGTGCCGCCGTTGATGGTGACGCTGCCGCCATTACCGCCGCATGTGCCGATCCCAAAGCTGTCTGCAGTGTGAGCGCCGCCGCTCGTCCTAAGCTCGGTACAGACGATGCCGCCGTTGATGGTGATGCTGCCGCCTTGCCTGAGATTGCCAGGCGTATCTCCGTCGGAGGAAACGTTGCGATCATAATCCGATCCGCCGATGGCGGAGGAGCCCTGCTGTCCTTTGGCGTGGATATTGCCGCCGTTGATGATGATCGTACCCTCGTTTTCATAGTAGTTGTCGTTGGCAGCCCACACGCGCACACCGGCGCCGATGCCGGACAGTCCAGCCACAGGCCACACACTCTTTTCATGATCAGACAGCTCCGGGAGGCACGCCGTCAGCTTGCCCATGGATGCCTCAGCGGTGCTCTGGGCGTATATGGTGAAGGTGTCGCCCTCCTTCACGTTGATGCCCCACGGTACCGTGAGGTGGCAGTCGTCCTTCAAAATCAGATTGACCGCGCCGTGGGTGTCCAAGCGGGGCGTGATGGTCACGTCGCCCTCCACAACATACCAGCCTGCGGGCATATCGTACCACTTGTTGTCGCTATCGAAAAAATCCTCGATAATAACGCTTTCCAGCACCGTGTATTCGGTGCAGAAGCGCTCCTTGCCGTCCGCGTCCAGATAGCGCACGGGGGTTTGCTCGACCGGGTTACTAATGATAATGCTCAGCGCCCTTGTGTCGCTGCCCTCGCTGTTTTCTGCCTTGACGGTGAAGGTGGCGGTTCCCGCCGCAGTGGGTATGCCGCTGATTTCTCCGGTTTTTTCGTTCAGACGTAAACCGGCAGGCAGAGCGCCTTCATCAATCCTCCATGTAATGGGCGCTGTGCTGATGGCGGTCAGGGTATGGCTGTAAGCCTTGCCTGTCTTGCCATCCGGCAGGGTGTCCGTGGTCACGATGACGGTGTAGGTGTCTGGCACAAACCGCGCCGTGAGCGTGGTTACATCCGCCGGAACGCTATCACCGGGCGCGTAGAGCTTGCCGTCGCTGCCAAGCCACATAAAGTAATTGCCTGGTTCTCCCTCCGGGCGGGTCAGCCCGTCGGACGCAGGCGCGGTAAATGCGCTGCCGTTTTTCACGATGATCCGGACGCTGCTCTCATCGCCCAGCTTGCCGCCGCCAAGGTCAAGAGTAACGGTTTTCAGCCCGTCAGGACCTATCGTGTCATGGTTCAAAACCTCAAGGACGGGGCGGAAACCGACCTGCGGGTTTTGGCCCGCAGCGTCGCGGTGGCCACAGAAGCGGCTCGAATAGTGCCCGCGAACCGTACGGCGCCACGACAATCTGATCACAGAATCTTGTCCACACGAAAAAATCCCGTTCCAGTTTTTGATATATCCGTCGTCCTTGTCCAGTATCCTGTCCCATTCGTTGCTATGGGGCGTGCCGCGTTCTGAATCACCTGAGCCTGTATAACCACTTCCCTCGGACGGCGCGCGCAGCGTATAGTCCACGCCGCCGGCGGCGTAGTTCTTGCCGAAAATCATGTCTGTGGCATCCAAATTATCCCAGCTTGCCGCGTACGTTACGGAATAGTCCGCCACGAACAGGCTATGGGCATATTCGTTCTGCTGTGCATACTCCTCGGTGGTGGCCATCTCTGATGTGAGCTTGTAGGCGTCCACTGTTCCGGCGTAGGTAAAGGGAACATAGTGCATTGATTTGTCCGGCAAATTACCGCTTACTGTGCCGGGTATGCCCTCGCCGGAGAGGTCAAAGTAATAGGTACCGCCGGGAGCGAGGTTGAACTGCTCTGGGGGAACAAACCGCGCCGTGAGCGTGGTTACATCCGCCGGAACGCTATCGCCGGGCGCGTACAGTTTCCCATCGCTGCCAAGCCACTGAAAATAACTGTCGGCATTTCCGTCCGGGCGGGTCAGACCTTCGGACGCGGGCGCGGTAAAGCTCTCGCCGGTTTTCACAATGATCTGGATAGTATCCGAGCTTCCTCCCAATTTTCCGCCGCCAAGGTCAAGGGTAACGGCTTTCAGCCCGTCAGAGCCCAGCGTGCCGGGGTTCAGGACTTCAAGGACGGGGCGGAAACCGAGGAACGGGAAGGAGAGCGTAGTATTGGCGCCGGCATATTTGCGGGGCAAATCGTACCGGCCGCGAATCACACGGTTCGATAGCGTATTGGGTAAAGTATCTTGTCCCCAGGAACCTATATTTCTCCAGTTTTTGATATATCCGTCGTCCTTGTCCAGTATCCTGTCCCATTCGTTGCTTTGGGGCGTGCCGCGTTCTAAAGCACCCGAGCCTGTACCACCACTTCCCCCGGACGGCGCACGCAGCGTATAGTCCACGCTGCCGGTGGCGTAGCCTTTGCCAAAAATCAGCCCTTCGGCATTCAGGTTATCCCAGCTTACCGCATGCGTTACGGCATAGTCCGCCACGAACAGGCTGTGGGGATATTGGTTTTGCTCTGCATCCTCCTCTGTGGTTGCCATCTCCGACGTGAGCTTGTAGGAGTCCACTGTCCCAGCATAGGTAAAGGGGACATAGCCCATTGTTTTGTCCGGCAGAGCATCGTTCACCGTGCCGGGGATGCCCATTGCCGAGAGGTCAAAGTAATAGGTGCCGCCGGGGGCGAGGGTGAACTGCTCTTGATACCCAACGGTGAGATCGATGTCTACAAAATCGCTTGCATAGTCGGTCTTTTTATCGCCGTTGCACTGCTCGCTGAAGACCTTTAAGGTATAGCTGCCCGGTGCAAGGCCGGACGGGATTTTGATCTCAACCGTTCCGTTTTCGGCAGTAGGCTGCGCTACTCTGCCATAATACTGTGCGCCGCTGTTATCCGCAAGGATGACAGAGATATATTCATTTATCCCTGCGGTCGCCCCGGTGTAATGCAGCGTAACGGTATCGCCGGGGTCGCCGCTGACGGTTGTTTCCGTTACGGCAAAATTGCGGTTGCTGTCCTTCAACGTCAGCTTCCATTCGTTTCCAGTGTATTTGGAAATCGGGGTCAAGCCTCCGTCAGGCTTTCCTCCCACAGCGGCGGATGTAAAGAGTACGGAGCTTGAATTTAAGTTAAAAGCGGGACGAACACACCACCAACTGCTGATAGCGTTCCCAGAGTAGATGACAGAACCATTACCATGCACGGTGGCAGCATCGTGATCAGAGGCACCGGGGGAGCGCAGCCACCAAAAGCTTGACGCCCAATCCGGATGTTCTTTATCCACAATTCGCAGATCCTCATTTACCGCAAACGCTTCCGCTGTGGACAGTGGCCAGAATACAGCGTTATCCACCGGCTCTCCTGCTACACAGTCGGTATTTTCTCCGTTGTAACTTCCGCTTGTAAGCGTCCGTTTCTTTACGGCAGTATTTTCTTCTGTCGTCAGCTTTTCTGCAAGCGCGTCTATTGCGGTTTTCAAATAACTCGATGCATATCTGTTGTTTGTTTCGAAATCGCCAAATTGCAACACTGAACTCATATTGCCTGCCGCAAGCAGGGTCATATCCTCCTGTGCGCTTGTAACACCGTTTCCGTTATAGCCGATCACACGCCATGCAGCGGGATTATTTTCATGGTCTTGCCCGAAATATACGGTCGGTGCGGTCGCTGTGTTTGCATTTTTACTTAGTGCGTCTGTGCCAAGCTGGATTGCCTTTCCTGTATCTGCCGCAAAGGCCGCTGTCGGCAGCAGCGTCAGCACCATGCAGCATAGGAGCAGGATGCTGAGTATTCGTTTCTTCATTGGCTTTTCTCCTCCTGTTCGTGTCGGGCGGGCTTGCCCGCTCCGTCTTTTCTCCGGTTTTCCTTGCTTCTGAGCCGAAAGCACAGCGCGGTGATGACCACCGCCGCTGCAAAGGAGACGACGGCCACCAGCACATACCCGCCTGCGTCCTCCCGCAGCAGCATCGCGCCGAACGCGCCCCATGCTTCCGGTTGCCCCGGCCCGACGACCGTGCTCGCCGCCTGCATCAGTGCCGCGAACAGCAGCATACACATAGCACTCAGTCCATATATACCGCGCCGCTGCTTCCGGCGGGTGTTTTCCCGCACCCGCTGCTTGACGAGTGCGACCCGTCTTGCGGTGTCGTACATTTCGCTTGAGCCTCCTCTCCGGTTTGCCTGGAACTGTGATAAAAACCCTTTCACTTATATAGGTACAAAAAATCGAAAAAACTCTCACCCAAAACGCAAGATTTTTCAAAAAAATTTGAGAGCCGCCAAAAAGCAGCTCTCAAGGAGGAAATGTTCGGTTATTTCACCCGTGACAATCGGAAAGCAGACAATCTTCCCGCTGCCACCAGCAGCACCGGCAGGGCGTAGGCGACGTACTGCGCCGCGCCGCCGTGGGCGATGAGCAGATTGTAGATGGCGTGGAGGGTGATGGTCGCGCCCAGCAGCCCGCAGGTGCCGGCGATCTTCAGCCACGTCCGCTGCCACGCATAGGCAAGCCCGCCGCCCACGATCAGACCGCACAGCACGTGCATCGCTCCCGTGCCGAAGCCACGAAAGAAGATGAAGGAGAAGCGGTCCGCGCCGTTCTGGATGAGATATACGCTTTTGTCGATACTGGCGCTCCGCAGCGTGGACAGGGACAAACGGTAAAGCGAGGAGAGCGTTTGTCTCAAAATTTTTTTCGGGAATAACCTCCAAAAGCAAAGGCATACGAACTCTGTTCTTTCACTTGAGTCCGTATGCCTTTGCTAATTGTTTCGGGTGTATCGGAAAACCACCAATGCACCGGGCAGCGGACCTTTTCGTGCTGCCGGTCACATTTTCAGTTTTCAGATACACCCTAAAAAGAGCAATATTCTTAAATATGAATTTCAGTTATAATATTTCCAGTTTGGGGAATTTCCTTTGCATCATCGGATTATTCCTCTGCATCCTCCGGGTCCGGCTTTTCCTCTGCCGGGCGGGGCTGCTTGGTCGTGATGACGGCCTCAACACGGTGGATGGGCGTGCCGAGCGCGTAGAATTTTTCCTCATAGCCGGTCATAATGCCGACCGGGCCGTTCGCGTGCAGATCGTCTGTGACATTCCGCAGTTCGAGGAAGCAGCTTTCCATTTCCGGCAGCGACCAGGCAAACAGATTCGCGTTGTCGGTCTTGAAGTGGATCTGCCCGCCGAGCTTCAGCACCTTCTTGTATTTTTCGAGGAAAGTGTGGTACGTCAGGCGGCGCTTGGCGTTCTTCTTGCGCGGCCACGGGTCGCAGAAGTTGATATAGAGCAGGTCGATCTCGTCGTCCGCAAAAAACTGGTCGATATTCGCCGCGTCGAGCGAGACGAAAAAGACGTTTTTGAGGCCCTTACGGATCGCGGCCTCCATGGCGAGGACAAGTGCGTCCTGCACGCGCTCGATGGCGATCAGCAGCACATCCGGCTCGGCCTCGGCCGTCTCTACAGTGAATTTTCCCTTGCCGCAGCCGACCTCAACGCGAAGCTCCCGGCAGTCCGGCATCAGGCTGCGCCAGCTGCCGCGCAGCGCCTCCGGGTCATGGATCCAGACAGACTCGCAGGCCTCCATCCGCGGGGCCAGATTGTTTCTTCTTCTCATTCGCATATGCGTTTCCTGCTCTTTCTGAAATGTTGGTGGTGTGGAAACCCTTGTAGGGGCCGATGCCCACATCGGCCCGTTGGGAAGTTGTGAATTCGCCGTAGATCTCCGTGAATACAGTGCATTCTGCCGGGCCGATGTAGGCATCGGCCCCTACAACCACGTTTGGACGTACATACGGATTCGCCGTAGATTCACAAAGGTGCAGTTGCTTTCCGTCGTGCGGAGCACAGAGCCCCGCCCCTACCGGCTGCGGCTGCTTTAACGGAACATATTACGGTTCTTCCGGGGTCCTCGGCTTCTTTGCCGGTTTGGGATCGCCGGAGGCGAAGGCCCAGATTTTGTTGAAGAAAGGCTTATTGAAGTAGAACAGCCAGACGGCAACTGCGCCGAGGGCGATGGTCAAGAGAGACGAGACGCTCACGTCGGACAGGAAGTGCATCCCCATGCGCAGGCGTGAAACTGCGACAGCAAGCGTCCAGACGCCGCCGAGGACCATGAACAGCTTTTCCTTATCGTGCAGGCGGCGGTAGAGCGTCGGCAGGAGGATCAGGAGCATGGAGCAGGCAGCACAGGCCGTATGGCCAGACGGGAACGAACGGAAGTCATCCGACGAAACGCCGTCGGCGACGAGCTTTTTCTTGAGCGCCGTGCCGGCCTGCCACCAGTTGGAGAAATAGGTGTCGTTGCCCGTGGAATAGATCAGACGCATACGGGCGCGGCCCCAGGGAACCTTGATGATGTTGATCAGCAGCATGATGCCGACACAGACCACGATCACCGTGCAGATAAAACGAAGGATCGTCTTGGTCTGGCACTCGCGCGTCAGGAACAGCAGCGCAGCCGCCATGAGCGCGTCGACAAACGCCGTCACGAGCAGCGCGACAGGCATGGGCAGGGCAGGCACATTGTCCGTCGCCTCATGGACGGAGAGGAATATGCTCGCAAGCGTCAGGCAGACGCCGAAGGCCAGAATGACAATGTTCAGTTCCGGGCGGAATTTGGCACGGTGGACGATCAGCAGAACGCCGCATCCGGCCAGAAGCGAAAACGCAGGCAGTTCGCCGAAGGCGGCAAAGAACTGGCCGATGGAGCTTTCGTGGCCGGGATAGAGAAATTTGGAGATCGGCAGGTCCCAGATCGAGCCTGCGATCAGCATGACCAGCAGCACAAGCGCCGCCGTCAGCGCACAGCGCGTATACGTACGTTTGAGTTTTTTCATGAAATGCCTCTTTGATTGGTTATTTTTTGACAGTATAGCACAAATGTCCGCAAATGACAAGTTGACGCGTGCTGCAAAAGCTGATATCATCGAAACGTCGGCTGACGCTGGAAAAGAGGGTGCGATATGAAGTATGTGCAATTTGATTATGTAAACAAGTTTTCCTGTCTGGCGGGCAAATGCCCGGATACCTGCTGCAAGGACTGGCAGATCATTCTGGACGAGGACGCCATCGCGCGCTACGCTTCCCTGCCCGGTGAGCTGGGCGAACGGGTGCGCGCGGCTATGCTGACGGAGAACGGTGAGACGCGCTTCCGGGAGCGGGGCGGGAACTGCGTTCTGCTGCGTGACGACGGCCTCTGTCCGCTTCAGGCCGCATACGGTGCGGAAATGCTCTGCCGCACCTGCTTTACGCACCCGCGCTTTACCGAGGAATACGGCCAGACGGCGGAGCTGACGCTCTCCGCCTCCTGCCCGGAGGCGGCAAGACTTCTGCTGGAGCACGACGCGCCGCTGACGCTGACGGAAACGGACGACGACGGCCCGGTCATACCGAACGAGCTTGACCCGGCATTATATCCGGCGCTGCTTGCCGCGCGGACGGCTTCGATCCGGCTGGCGCAGGATCGCGCACGGCCTGTTGCAGATCGCCTGGCGCTCATTCTGCTGCTGGCACGGCGGGTGCAGCGTCTGCTGGACGAGGGGCGGGACGAGCTTGTCCCGGTGCTGGCGCGGCGGTTCCTTGGAAAGCAGTATCAGGATCGTAGTCTTGTCCGGCTGGCGCGGCTTCGCAGCAGGAGCGGACGGTTTTTCCCGTGCTGGATAGTGCTCAACAATATGGAGCATCTGACGCGCCGCTTCGGGGTCATGCTGGACGCAGCAGTCGTTCAGGACGCGCCGCCCGCCCCCTTCCGGGACGCGTTTTCCGTCCAGTACGAAAATCTGACGGTCTATTTTCTGTTCCGCTATGCACTCAAGGCCGTCAACGACCGGCAATATCTGGCGCGGGTCGAGCAGTGCGTGTTTCATCTGCTCTGCCTGCGCGAACTTAGCGCAGATGCTGCAACGGTGCAGGAATTGACTGAAGTGGTGAGTCTGTACAGCAAAGAGGTCGAGCACTCGGCAGAAAATCAGGCGCTGCTGCTGAAGCTTTTCCGGCGCGGAACACTTAGATGGCAGTATCTGGCGTTGATTCTTGATTTTTGATTGTCTGTGCGCCGGGCGCGGACAAAATTCGCTTCTGTTTTGCCCAGAAACGGACAACTTTTTTCGTGGAAAGCGACAAATTTATAAAATACCACTTTACTTTCAAGCGTTAAAGTGTTACCATAATTATGCCTGAACCCCACTATTAATAAAGGAGATATTTTATCTTGAACAATCGAAATAAACACTCTGATCCTGACAGCCAGCTCTACAGCGCCATTCTCAAGCTCCAGACTGTCGAGGAATGCTATGATTTCTTTACCGATCTTTGCACGTTTTCCGAGCTCAAGGCCATGGAGCAGCGCTTTGAGCTGGCGAAGCTTCTGAATGACGGCCTGATCTACAACGACATTCTGGAAAAGACCGGCGCTTCCAGCGCAACCATCAGCCGCGTCAACCGCAGTCTCAACTACGGCATGGGCGCGTACCGCATCATCTTCGACCGCATGAAGGAAGAGGAGCAGAAGCAGAAGGAGCAGCAGGCGTGAGCGCATATGAAGCGCTTGCGGGCTGCTATGACGAGCTGACCTACGATATCCGATACGAAAAAACGCTGACCTTTTTTGAGCGGCTGTGCGCGCGGGAGCAAGTGCAGCCGCATTTGGTTCTGGATCTGGCCTGCGGCACGGGTTCATTGTCCATGCTGCTGGCCGGGCGCGGATACCGGGTGATCGGCGCAGATCTGTCGGAGGATATGCTGGCGGAGGCAGAGCGTAAGGCGCGGGAGCTGCCGGAGGGCAGCCGCCCGTTTTTCATCTGCCAGCCGATGCAGAGGCTTCGTCTGGCGGAGCCGGTGGACGCGGTGATCTGCGCGCTGGACAGCCTCAACTATCTGCCGCGTCCGGACGACTGCCGGAAGACGCTCCGGCGCGTATACAATGCGCTGAAGTCCGGCGGGCTGTTCGTGTTTGATATCAACACGCCCGCAAAGCTGCGCGGTCTGGACGGGCAGGTATTTCTGGACGAGACGGACGACACCTACTGCGTCTGGCGGACAGAGTTTGACGCAAAAAAACGGCTGTGCTTTTATGGCATGGACATTTTCCGGCTGAACGGCAGCCTTTGGGATCGCTCGTTTGAGGAGCATATCGAATATGCCTATGAGCCGGACGAGCTTGCGCTGTGGCTCGAAGAGGCGGGCTTCACACACATCCGGCAATATGGCGACCGCGTGCTGCGCGCACCAAAGCAGGATGAGCAGCGTATTTATTTTTCCGCAAAGAAGGACTGACTATGAAAGACGAACTTGTACGCGCCATGACGAAGGACGGCTTTGTAAACGCCGTCGCCGTCACCACGACCGGCATTGTCGAGCGTGCGCGGCAGATCCATAAAACACTTCCGACCGCAACAGCGGCACTCGGCAGGCTTTTGACGGCGGCGTCCATGATGGGCAATATGCAGAAGGTCGACGACGGCTCCATCACGCTCCAGCTCAAGGGAAGCGGGCCGCTGGGGCGGCTGCTTGCCGTGTCGGATGCAGAGGGCAATGTGCGCGGCTGGGTCGAGAACCCGCAGATCTCCATGCTGGAAAAGGCCCCCGGCAAGCTGGACGTCGGCGCGGCTGTCGGCACGGACGGAACACTCACCGTGATCCGGGATCTTCGCATGAAGGAGCCGTATATCGGCACGATTGACCTTGTCTCCGGCGAGATCGCCGAGGATATCACGTCGTATTTTGCCCAGAGCGAACAGATCCCCACGGCCTGTGCGCTCGGCGTTCTGGTCGGGAGGGATCAGTCCGTCACGGCGGCGGGCGGCTATATCATCCAACTGCTGCCCGGCGCGCCGGACGATATCATTGATAAGATCGAGGCAGGCATTCAGAACGCAGGCGCGGTCAGCCGGTTGCTGGCGGCAGGCATGGACGGACAGGTCGTGCTGGAGACTGTGCTGCACGGATTTGATCTGGAAATTCTCGAAACGCAGCCGGTCGAATACCGCTGCTACTGCTCGCGCGACCGCGTGACGCGGACGCTCATCAGTCTGGGACGCAAGGAACTGCAGTCCATTGTTGACGACGGCAAGGACATTCACATCGACTGCCAGTTCTGCGACAGAATCTATGATTACACACCGGAACAGGTGCGGCAGATTCTGAAAGAGCTTGACGAATAAACAAAATGGCACGCCCTCTGCGACGTGCCGTTTCACTATGGAGGTATGAATATGATCGTTTCTTACAAGACCGGAGCAGAGTTTTTGCAGGACAATCAGACATATTTGCAGAAAAATCCCTATCTTTCCACATTTTTTACGCTCGACGCTCCGCTTTTGCAGGAGGCCGGCAAAATCAATTACGCGCTGCGCTGCGAACAGGGCGAAACGCGTCTGCTGGCTCTGAAGGTCGAGCCGTATAATCTGCTGCTGTTCGGTGAGGAAGCGTGTGTGCCGGAGCTGCTGCGATTTTTGTTCGACGGCGGCTATGAGATCAAAAACTATCTGTGCGCGTCGGAGCTGGGTTATGTACTGATGCGGGAAATGCAGCCGTATGGACGGTGCTATGAGGAGGCGCTGGCCATGGACTTCATGGAGGCGCGGCGCGTCACCGAGCCGTCCGCGCCGGAGGTCGAGCCGGCGCGGGAGGACGATCTGGACGAAATTTTTGACTGCGCGCAGCGGTTCGTGGCCGACTGCGGGTTGCTGGACAAACCGGAAAAGGAGTCGTTCCGGAAGGTGCTCGATTCGTTCCGGGTCATCCGGGCGGACGGAAAAATCGTCAGCATGGCACGCATCGCACCGGCCACAAAGGACGATCTGCGGCTCGTACTTGTCTATACACGGGATGATTACCGCGGAAAGGGTTACGCGCGCAAGGTGGTCAACAGTGCAAAAAATGAGATCCTTGCATCCGGAAAGCGCGTGACGCTGAATGTCGACCGAAAAAACCCGATCTCCTATCATTTGTATCTGTCGCTTGGGTTCGAGCGTGTGTTCTCGCAGGGAGAATTCCGGCGGGTGGAATAAGATTTCAGAGAGAATGGAATAGGAGCTGACCGATATGGAGAAAAAGAAAATTCGTTTGATTGTTGGTATCGTGCTGGGTGTTGTTGCCTTGTTTTATATCGGCGCTATGTTTGGATTCTTTCCATTTACGATTTGTGATGATCTGGTCATACGGGCAGTTGCCTTCTGCACGTTGATCATCTGTCTGGTCATTGCGATTTGTACCTGTTTTATTATCGATTTTCTGGATAAAAAATAGCACCCTGTAGGGGCCGATGCCCACATCGGCCCGTTAGGAAGTTACGAATTCGCCGAAGATCCCCGTAAAAACAGTACATTCTGCCGGGCGGAGCAGAGTCCCGCCCCTACCAACCTTTTGCATCAAAACAGCCACGTCCGGTATGGACGTGGCTGTTCTGCTTATTCAAGCTCGAATGCGCCGGTGTAGAGCTGGTAGTAGGTGCCCTTCTGGGCGATGAGGTCGTCGTGGGTGCCGCGCTCGATGATGCGGCCGTGGTCGAGAACCATGATCGCGTCGGAGTTCTGCACAGTCGACAGGCGGTGGGCAATGACGAAGACCGTGCGGCCCTTCATCAGTGCGTCCATGCCGCGCTGCACCAGAAGCTCCGTGCGCGTGTCGATGGAGCTGGTCGCTTCGTCAAGAATCATGACGGGCGGGTCGGCGACCGCCGCGCGGGCGATGGACAGCAGCTGGCGCTGACCCTGCGAGAGATTTGCGCCGTTGGCCGTGAGCATGGTGTTATAGCCGTCCGGCAGGCGGGTGATGAAATCGTGCGCGTTGGCGAGCTTTGCCGCCGCAATGCATTCCTCGTCCGTCGCGTCGAGCTTGCCGTAGCGGATATTGTCCATGACCGTGCCGGTAAAGAGGTTCACATCCTGCAGGACAATGCCGAGCGAGTGGCGGAGGTCTGCTTTTCTGATATGGTTGATGTTGATGCCGTCGTAGCGGATCTTGCCGTCGGCAAGGTCATAGAAGCGGTTGATGAGGTTCGTGATGGTGGTCTTGCCCGCGCCCGTCGCGCCGACGAAGGCCAGCTTCTGGCCGGGCTTGGCATAGAGCGTAATGTCGTGCAGAACCGGCTTTTCGGGGTCGTAGGCAAAGTCCACGTCAAAGAAGCGCACGTCGCCGCAGAGCTTTACCAGCTTGCTGCTGCCGTCCTCCTGCGGGCATTTCCATGCCCAGATGCCGGTACGCACGGCGCTTTCCGTCAGCGTACCGTCCGCCGCTTCCGACGCACGGATCAGCGTGACATGGCCGTTGTCCTCCTCCGGCTGCTGGTCGATCAGCTCAAAGACGCGGCTTGCGCCTGCGGCAGCCATAACGATGGCGTTGATCTGCTGGGAAACCTGCGAGACATTGCCGGTAAACTGCTTTGTCATGCCAAGGAACGATGCGACGACCGCGATTTTCAGCGGCGCAAGCATACTGCCCGTCTCAAACAGGTTCTGGAAGGACAGGTTCGGGATGTTCCCGCCTGAGCAGATGAGAACGCCGCCGAGGAATGCCGTGAGCACATAGAGGATATTGCCGATGTTGCCCATGATGGGCATGAAAATATTCGCGTAGCGCTGGGCGTGGTTTGCATCGCTGAACAGCTGTTCGTTGATGGCGTCAAAGTCACGTTCTGCCGCTTCCTCATGGCAGAAGACCTTGACGACCTTCTGGCCGTTCATCATCTCTTCGATATAACCTTCGACCTTGCCGAGGGACTTCTGCTGGCTGAGGAAGTATTTGGCCGATCTGCCGCCGACGTTCTTTGTCACCTTCGTCATGCAGAAGATACCGAGGAAGACGATGAGCATCAGCGGGATGGAGAAATAGAACATGAACAGCAGCAGGCCGATAACTGTCAGTCCCGCAGCAAACAGCTGCGGCAGGCTCTGCGAAACGAGCTGGCGAAGCGTATCGATATCATTTGTGTAATAGCTCATGATGTCGCCGCGGCTGTTCTGGTCGAAATAACGGATGGGCAGCTTCTGCATCCCCGCAAACATACGGGTGCGGAGCTTGTGCAGGAAGCCCTGCGTCACGTGGGCCATCAGCTGCGTATAGACCGCCGTGCAGGCAAGCCCCGCAAGATAGATGCAGACCATGGTGACGAGCGCATGGAGGATCTTTCCGCTCACACCGTCCCAGCCGAGCCTCAAGCCGTCTTCAATGTAGCTGGTGATGGTTTCAATATAGATCGCGGGCAGGATGCCGACGACTGCACTGATGATGATGCAGGCCATGACCGCGATGAGCATGGCGGGGTAATCCTGAAACAGCATCCGGATCACTCTGCCGAGCGGCTTGAGATCTGCCTTTGCGCCGACCATCGGCGCGCGGGGCGCTCTTCCGGGATGATTAGCCATTGTCCGCACCTCCCGTTCTGTTCTGAGAATAATAGACTTCCTGATAGATCTGGTTCGAGGAAAGAAGCGTCTCATGCGTGCCCATGCCGTTGATCGCGCCGCCGTCCAGAACGAGAATCAGATCTGCGTCCTGGATGGACGAGATGCGCTGGGCAATGATGAATTTCGTCGTCTCCGGGATCTCGGTGCGCAGCGCAGCGCGGATCTTCGCGTCGGTTTTCGTATCGACGGCAGAGGTCGAATCGTCGAGGATCAAAATCTTCGGCTTTTTCAGCAGCGCCCGCGCGATACACAGCCGCTGCTTCTGTCCGCCGGAGACGTTCGAGCCGCCCTGCTCGATATAGGTGTCGTATTTGTCCGGCATCTGCTGGATGAATTCATCCGCGCAGGCCAGCTCGCAGGCGCGCTGCAGCTCTGCATCCGTCGCGTTCGGATCGCCCCAGCGCAGGTTTTCCTTGATCGTGCCGGAGAAGAGCACGTTCTTCTGGAGCACGACCGCGACCTGATTGCGGAGCGTTTCGAGATCGTATGCGCGCACGTCGCGCCCGCCGACCTTTACGCTGCCGTCCGTCACATCGTACAGCCGGCAGATGAGCTGCACCAGCGTCGTTTTGGCCGAACCGGTACCGCCGATGATACCGACGGTCTGGCCGGACTTCACATGGAAGTCGATATCGGACAGCGCGCTGCGCTTCGCGGAGGCGGAATATTTGAACTCCACATGATCAAAATCGACAGCGCCGTTCGGAACCTCGTAAACCGGGTTTTCCGGGTTATGCAGGCTGCTCGTCTCGCCCAGCACCTCGCAGATACGCTTGCCGGACGCCTGCGCCATGGTGAGCATGACGAAGATCATGGAAAGCATCATCAGGCTCATGAGGATCTGCATGGAATAGGTGATCATGCTGGTCAGGCTGCCGACGCCGAGGTACGTGCCGCCGGAGGTGACGATGAGCTTCGCGGCAAAAAACGAGATCAGGATCATCGACGTATACACGCAGAACTGCATGACCGGGCTGTTGAGGGCCAGAATTTTCTCCGCCTTCAAAAAGTCCGCGCGGACGGAATCAGACGCGGCGGAGAACTTCTGCGTCTCATAGTCCTCGCGCACGAAGCTCTTGACCACGCGCATACCCTGTACGTTTTCCTGCACGGAGTTGTTGAGCGCGTCGTATTTCTTGAAGACCGCCTTGAACAGCGGCAGCGCGCTGCGGATCATGCAGAACAGCGCAAGCCCGAGAATCGGGACGGTTCCCGCAAAAATAAACGCAAGCTGCTTGCCCACGCGGATGGACATGATGACGGCAAACACCAGCATCATGGGCGCGCGGACAGCGATACGGATGCACATCATGAACGCGTTCTGGATGTTGGTCACATCCGTCGTCAGGCGGGTGACGAGCGAGGACGTGGAGAAGCGGTCGATATTCGCGAAGGAAAAGCTCTGCACCTGATAATAGAGATCATGGCGCAGGTTTTTCGCAAAGCCCGCCGCAGCCTCCGCCGCGAACCAGCCGGAAAGCGCGCCAAAGCCCAGCGACAGCATCGCAATCACGAACAGCTTGAGGCCGTAAAGCAGGATCGTGCGCAGATCGCAGCCGTTTTGAATCGAGTTAATGAGATCCGCTGTCAGCAGCGGGATGGTGCATTCGCAGACGACCTCGCCCACCATGCACACGGGCGTCAGAATCGTCTGCTTTTTGTATTCCCGGATGCAGGCGGAAAGACGTTTGATCATAGATCAGATACCTCCATTTCCTGTGTGGCGTGCAGATTGTCTGCGGCCAGATCGAGAAGCCGCAGGAGCGTCTGCTGCTCCTCATCGCTCATGCCGGAGCACATGACGCGCTCAAGCGTTTCGAATGCCTGCCCGACGGCGGCATCGCACTGCCGGGCGCGTTCGGTCAGGCGGATACGCTTGCAGCGGCGGTCGTCCCGGTCCGGCTCAAGCACGACAAAGTCCTTTGCTTCCAGCCTCTGCAGCACGCCGGAGACGGTCGGGTGCGTCAGGTGGAAGCGCTTTTCAATGTCCTTTGGGTAGATCTGCTCACCCTCGTGCAGCACAAGATGGTGCAGGATAAATGACTGCGTCGACGTCAGGTCGAGCGCAAGAAACTGCTGATCCATGTACTGCGTGATGCGGTTGCTGAGATGCCGCAGCCGCGGGCCGAGATTCTGAGAACAATCCTTCATCGGAACCTCCCGAATCAAAAATGTAGCGTGCTACCGTTTTTGGTAGCACGCTACATTTTAGCAGATTTTATGAAAAATGCAAGTAGGCAGTTTCACCAATCTCCCCTGCCTCGCTGCCGGGGTCTGATGGGCATTATGAATATTCGATCTCGAGCACGGTATCGGTTTTATCCGGGAGCGGATAGGTATACTGCGGGATCGTGCCGAGCGTGACGAACGCAAGGCCCTCGTAGGCATTTGTGACCCAGCTTTCGCCGCGAATGACCTCGCTGCCGTCGGCAAGCCGCCGCACCGCGCCGATGCGCTCCGGCGCAAGACCCGTCAGCGCCAGCGGCCCAAGCGGGGCTTCCAGAACGTGCGCGTAGATGCGGCCTTCCTTCTTCGTGTACCAGCCCCAGTCCGGCTTCGGCACGCCGGCGCTGCCGCAGTGATAAATGCTTTCGCTGTTTACTGCCATCCACGCGCCGATCTCGTCCAGAATTTCGCAGCTCTGCGCCGGGAAGCGGCCGTTCGCGTCCGGGCCGACGTTCAGGATCATATTGCCGCCCTTGCTGACGCACTCGACCAGCTTGCGGACGAGCATGGACGCAGGCTTGTAGCACGTATCATAGGGCGTATATCCCCAATTGTTGTTCATGGTCGCGCAAAGCTCCCACGGGACGCGTTCGCCGCGGACATTGCGGATGCCCTCAGGCGGCAGAAGCTGCTCGGGGCTGACAAAATCGCCGCCGTAATACGCGGGCTGCTCCGTAACAAGGCTGCCGAAGCCCTCGCCGCTGGTTTCCAGACGGTTATCGACGATGACGTCCGGCTGATGGCGGCGCACCATCTGCATCAGCTCCGTCGCCTTCCATGCCTCGCCGCGCAGTTCGCCATAGGAATAGTCGAACCAGAGGATATCGATCTTTCCATAGTTCGTGACCAGCTCCTCGATCTGCCCGTGCATATAGGCAAGATAACGGTCAAAGTCGATTTTCTCATCCTGATAGGCCGGATTTCCGCGCATGGGATGGATCGGGTCGTTGTATTTTGGGAAATCCGGGTGGTGCCAGTCGAGCAGGGAGTAATACAGGCCCACGCGGAGGCCCTCGGCGCGCACCGCGTCCACAAACTCCCGCACAAGATCGCGCCCACAGGGGGCGTTCGTGCTCTTATAATCCGTCAGCTTGGAATCAAACAGGCAGAAGCCGTCGTGATGCTTGGCCGTCAGGACGACATACTGCATTCCGGCCCGCTTTGCGCGGCGGGCCCAGTCTCTGGGATCGTAGGCCTTTGCCGTAAATTCCTGCATATAACGCTCGTACTGTTCGGCGGGGATTCTGGCGTTGCTCATATACCATTCGCCGCGTCCGGGGATGGCATAGAGGCCCCAATGCAGGAACATACCAAAACGCGCATTCTGAAACCACTGTACTCGTTTTTCTCGTTCTGTCATATCGGGTTTGTCCTTTCACAGCGCCCGCAGATGCAGGCGGAATGGCAGCTTGACGCAGCCCTTTATGGATCCATTATATCATTCTGCGCGTTTCAGCACAACACCGAAATCCGCGTGATTCAGCGACGGGTTTCTTCAAGGTACAGCTGAACGCGGCGCTGGATGCGGTCTGCGATCTGTCCGGCGGACTGCTCCTCCGCGAAATAATACGGCAGCTCGTCGGCAAGGATGCCGGAAACGGCGGCATCGTACTCGAACCCGGACACGGCCTCCGCCTGTAATTTACGCAGAAGCCGCTGTGCATCAGTATCCGTCATGGCCGCCGTCTTTTTCTCAAAATCTGACTGTACTGGCAGCCAGCCGCCGCGGCTTCGTGCGGCGTAAAGCGGCTCGGTGATCAGGAGCTTCAGGAACGCCCATGCCCCTTCCTTTTCCTGCGCGTTGACCGGGATGGCCATCGGAAGCGTCAGATAAAAGCTGGCGCGTCCCGCACCCGGAAAGCCGGGGAACGAAAGCTCGTTCAGGCCATCCGCGTATTCCGCTTCAAACTCCTGCGCGCGTCCGAACATCAGCTGTTCCAGCAGCGTCTGACCGGTCAGCAGCGCTTCGCGCGGCGATTCCGCCTCCGGCTGTGTCTGGCGCTTGGCAAGTTCCAGCAGGCAGAGAAACTCTGGAGAATCGAAGCTTGCCTGTGCCGCGTCATAGTCTATAAAGGCATCCGGCGCATAGAGAAGCAGCAGCTGGAGCATAGACATACCGTCGTCCTGCGCAAAGACAGAGGAAATTTCCGGGTGCGCCTGCGCGGTATCCAGAAAGTCTGACATGGACCATGCCTCTCTAGCCGCGGCCCAAGCTCTCCATGCGAGAACGATCAAGCAACAGTTATCTGACAAACGTGAGACGATAGTTCATTATGAACAAGCGCAAAGTTGAAGTGGCAGAATGTTTAAGAGAAATTGAGTGCTGAACCATTTGAATACAAAATGCAAGTGCCTGCGTTCAACCGACACTTGCATTTTGTGTTTATTTTCTTGTGTGTAATTGGATCACTGTAGAAGCAATGAGAATAATAGTACTTATGTGCAGGAGAATTCGTGCAGTTGTGTTTGACGATTGAAATAGAATTCCAAAATCAGACAAGAGAATACATAGGAGCAAAGCCAGAGAAATAATAAGCTGTAGGCAAAGATATGGACGCATGACACTTAACTCCAACTGACGATTTCCAAAGTGTCTTGGCCTAAAACGGTCCAATTGAGGCGGGGGCGCAGAGTAAAGCGGATAACATAGACAGGCAAAGAATAAGTGATACAAACTTTCGCACAAAACTACCTCTTTTTCATAGCGTGGCGATGTTACTCTACGGGAACTATTTAAATTGTAACAAAAATTCGCAAGAAAATCAACAACAAATTCGTACAAACATACAAAAACAGAGGATACCCAAAAGGTTTACTATCATAAACTTATTGTAGCATATAAGTTTACTGTTGTCGACCTTTTGGAACAAATCAACTCTCAGGCTGATGCAGTACCCAATTGCTTCTCCCAGCGTGCGAAAATGTATGCAGTTGGTAGGGGCGGGGCTCTGCTCCGCCCGATGGGCAGCTGTAAATTTGCACAACGCTCCGTAGGGGCCGACGACTCTGTCGGCTCGAAAATGTTGCGGATTTGCCGTAGATTTCCGTAAAAGCGATGCATTCTGCGGGCGGACAGAGGCGTCCGCCCCTACGCTGAAACAGGAAAGTAGTTGCGGATTCGCCGTAAACTTTCGAAGAAATTCACTGCATCCTGCCGGGCGGACAGAGCCCCGCCACCTACCAGCTGCATACGCAGCTGACGGTGGGCGCAAAAAACAGGCGCTGCCGGTGGCAGCGCCTGTTTGGGGTTTGTTGTGGAATTAGCCCAGCTCGGAGAAGTACTTGATGGTGCGGACCATCTGGCTGGTGTAGGAGTTCTCGTTGTCGTACCAGGAAACGACCTGAACCTGGGTATCGCCGTTCGGCAGGGGCAGGACCATGGTCTGCGTTGCATCGAACAGGGAACCGAAGCGCATACCGATGATGTCGGAGGAGACGATCTCGTCGGTGTTGTAGCCGAAGGACTCGGTGGCTTCCGCCTTCATCTGGGCGTTGACCTGATCAACGGTGACAGCACCCTTGACGACTGCGTTCAGGATGGTGGTGGAGCCGGTGGGGGTCGGGACGCGCTGTGCGGCGCCGATGAGCTTGCCGTTCAGCTCCGGGATGACGAGGCCGATGGCCTTGGCAGCACCGGTGGAGTTCGGAACGATGTTGACAGCGGCTGCGCGGCTGCGGCGGAGGTCACCCTTGCGCTGCGGGCCGTCGAGCGGCATCTGGTCGCCGGTGTAGGCGTGGATGGTGCACATAATGCCGGACTCGATGGGAGCCAGATCGTTCAGAGCCTTGGCCATCGGGGCGAGGCAGTTGGTGGTGCAGGAAGCGGCGGAGATGATGTTGTCTTCCTTGGTCAGCGTCTTGTGGTTGACGTTGAAAACGATAGTGGGCAGATCATTGCCGGCCGGAGCGGAGATCACGACCTTGCGGGCGCCTGCGTCGATATGAGCCTGTGCCTTGGCCTTGCTGGTATAGAAGCCGGTGCATTCGAGGACGACGTCAACGCCGAGCTTGCCCCAGGGCAGATCAGCCGCGTTGGGCATCTTGTAGATGACGATCTTCTTGCCGTCGACAACGATGTAGTTGTCTTCGCCTTCGCCCTCGTGGAAATCAACGGTGTGGCCCTGCGCAACATAGTTGCCCTGCGTGGAGTCGTACTTCAGCAGGTGCGCGAGCATCTTGGCGGAAGTCAGGTCGTTGATGGCGACGACTTCGTAGCCCTCAGCGCCGAACATCTGACGGAACGCCAGACGGCCGATACGGCCAAAACCATTGATCGCAACTTTAACAGACATAATAAATTTCCTCCTTATTACCTGCCGGCTGGATGCCGGCCAATATACTGTGTGTTCCACAACATTCTGCTAAATTATACCGCAATATTCTTCCGATGTCCAGTATTATTTTACCCAAAAACCAACGGTTTCTGCCTTAAAATCTTTACAATTTCGTCTGTCTGTCCAAATTATTTATGAGGGCGGCTAAAAAAGTTTTGGAGGCGGTAAATTTTCTGTGAACACTGCGCGGAAAGGTCTGCGATTCCATAGATTTGTTCATAAATCCAGTGTATTCTAATTCTGTTTATTCTGAAATGAAGGATCGTGACCCAATGCTTGAGCTGAAACAGATCGTAAAGGACTATCAGGCCGGAGACACCGCCGTTCACGCGCTGAAGGGCGTGTCGATCCGGTTCCGGCGGCATGAATTTGTCGCTGTGCTGGGGCCGTCCGGCTGCGGAAAGACGACGCTTCTGAACATCATCGGCGGACTGGATCAATATACCTCCGGCGATCTTGTCATCGGCGGACGCCCGACGAAGGACTTTTCCGCGCGGGATTGGGATACCTACCGCAACCATTCCATCGGTTTCGTCTTTCAGAGCTATAACCTGATCCCGCACCAGACGGTTCTGCAGAACGTGGAGCTTGCGCTGACGCTTTCTGGCGTGAGCAAGTCCGAGCGGAGAAAGCGCGCCGTGCAGGCGCTGGAAAAGGTCGGTCTGGGTGACCAGCTGCATAAAAAGCCCAACCAGATGTCCGGCGGACAGATGCAGCGCGTGGCGATTGCGCGGGCGCTGGTCAACGATCCGGAGATTTTGCTGGCCGACGAGCCGACCGGCGCGCTGGACAGTGAAACGTCTGTGCAGGTCATGGAGCTTCTGAAGCAGATCGCGGACGAAAAGCTCATTATCATGGTCACGCACAACCCGGAGCTTGCCGCGCGCTACGCTACGCGGACGGTGCGGCTTCTCGACGGAAGCGTTCTGGCGGACAGCGCGCCGTATGAAGACGCGGCGGAGCCGCCGGTGCAGCCGGAATCCGGTAAGCGGCGCACGTCCATGTCGTTTTTTACGGCGCTGGGTCTGAGCCTCAATAACCTGATGACGAAGAAGGCCCGCACGATCCTGACCGCCTTTGCAGGCTCCATCGGCATCATCGGAATTGCGCTGATCCTGTCCCTCTCCAACGGCATTCAGACGTATATCAACGACGTGCAGGAGGACACGCTTTCGTCCTATCCGGTGACGATCGAAGCGGAAAGCGCGGATATGTCCGGCATGGTGACGGCGCTGATGGGCGTGCACAGCGAGGAGTCTGAAAAAACGCATACAGACGGGCGCGTCTACGCGTCAAACGTCATGTACGACCTGATGCAGAGCCTGAACGAGAACGGCACGCAGACAAACGATCTGGAAGCGTTCAAGCGCTATCTGGATAACCCGGACAGCGAAATTCATCAATATCTGACCTCGATCCAGTATGCCTATGACCTGTCGCTGCCGGTCTACACTAAGGACGCAGACGACAATATTGTCAAGGCCGACGTGATGGATCTGCTGCAGAACATGATGAGCAGTATGTACGGCGGCGATTACAGCAGTTATTTTTCGCAGTTCGGCAGCTATTATTCCGCCATGGACGTCTGGGAGGAGCTGCTGCCGGACGAGGACGGGACGGGGATCTCCCCGCTTTTGAAGTCGCAGTACGATGTGCTCTACGGCAGATGGCCGGAAAGCTATGACGAGGTCGTGCTGGTCGTGGGAGAAAACAATGAGATCTCCGATCTGGTCATGTACGCGATGGGCCTCAAGACTGAGCAGGAAATGACAGACGCCATGCAGGCGGCCATGAATCAGGAGACGATTGAAAAATCAGACGCGAGCTGGAGCTATGAGGAGCTTTGCGGCCACACCTTCCAGCTGATCCTGCCCTTTGAGCATTACGCCCAGAACGCGGACGGCAGCTGGACCGATCTGAGCCAGAGTGAGGCGGGGATGGAATATCTCTACGGCTCCGACGAGGTCGGCACGACGCTGAAGATCGTCGGCGTGCTGCGGCCGGACCCGGACGCGGCGAACAGCATGGTGCGCGGGTCGCTGGGGTATACGAGTGCACTGACGCAGTATGTGCTGGACGCCGCCTCCGAAAGCGCGGTCATCCGGCAGCAGCTGGACGATCCCGAAACGGATGTTCTGACAGGCCTGCCGTTCAAAACAGGCGACGAGGAAGCGCCTGACGCGGCGCAGATGCGCGAGGCGGTCGGAGCCGTTCTGTCGGACGCGGACACGCAGGAAAAGGCGCAGATGTACGCAGATATGTCAAAGCAGGCGCCGGGCGAGTATCTGGACAGCGCCGTGCAGCAGGCCATGGACGGCATGACGCGTGAAACAATTGAAGCGCAGATGACGGACTCCTACGCCGGGCAGATGGGCACCGACCCGGAGACGGTGCGCGGATACATTGCACAGATGGACGATGAAACACTATTTGACTACGTGCGTCAGATGCTGCGCGAGCAGATTGCAGCGCAGTATGCCGAAGCAGTCTCGGCGCAGCTGGCCGGGCTTTCGTCCGAGCAGCTGGCCGCCGCGATGGACGCGGCGGAGCTGACAGACGAGCAGGTGCAGTATCTCTATGACACATATGTTCCCGCCGCGTATTCGGATTCGACTCTTGAGGACACGCTTTCGGCGCTCGGATATGTAGAACGCTCCAAGCCGTCGAAGGTCAATCTGTACGCCTCCACGTTTTCAGACAAGGATGCCATCGGCGACTGCATCGAGCGCTACAATGATGCGCTGCCTGAGGAGGAGCAGATCACGTATACGGACTATGTTGCGCTGCTGATGAGTTCGGTCACGACGATCATCAACGCCATTTCGTATGTTCTGATCGCGTTTGTCTCGATCTCGCTGGTCGTCTCGTCGATCATGATCGGCATTATCACATATATTTCCGTGCTGGAGCGCACAAAGGAGATCGGCATTCTGCGCGCCATCGGCGCGTCAAAGCACGATATCGCGCGGGTATTCAACGCCGAAACGCTGATCGAGGGTCTGATTGCGGGATTGCTTGGCGTGGGACTGACGCTGGTGCTGATTTTGCCGATCAACGCGGTCGTACAGCATCTGACCGACATTGCCTCGCTCGGCGCAAAGCTGCCGTGGCAGGCCGGTGCGGCGCTGGTCGCCATTTCGATGCTGCTGACCTTCCTCGCAGGACTCATCCCGTCGTCCCTCGCGGCAAAGAAGGACCCGGTCGTAGCGCTGCGGACGGAGTAACAATATAACCGGCAAAAGCCGCCCGGCGGGGCGGCTTTTGCCGGTTATAGAACATTCAGACTTCTGAGTGAAAGATGCTCCGAAATTTGCAGCTGCCCAGCGGGCGGTTCCGGTCAGCGGTCTGCCGCCGGTTTTGTCTCGCGGAACTTGAGGTCGGCGAGCATATTGTCGTAGAATTCCTTGCTGATCTTATATTTGCGCAGATAGATCACATAGCCCGCGACGATCAGGACCAGCGGGATGGCCAGCATGGCCAGCTTGATGGTCAGCTTGCCGGATGCGTCGATGGCTGCGGCTGCCGTGTCAGAGCCCTTTGTCTTGATGCCGGCCAGCATGATGCTGACGCTGATGAGGCCGGTCGAGAGCGCGCCGCCGATCTTGTTGACAAGCGGCTGGATGGAGAACGTGATGGATTCCGAGCGCCGGCCCAGCTTCCACTGGCCGTATTCAATGGTATCGGCGAGGAACATGAGCATCAGCAGCTGGATGAACGCCTGACCGACGAACATCAAAATCGCAGAGACGGCGATCAGGCCGATAGAATGCTCGGCAAAGAAGAAGGCCAGATAGCCCGCAATCACAAGAACCGTTGCGCCGGTGTAGAGCTGGCGGCGGTCATATTTTTTGGAAAACAGCGGGAAGATCATCAGTGCCGCCAGCTGTGCCACGCCGCAGACGGCGGCCAGAATGGCGTACATATTGATATCGCCGTAGAGATACTGCATATAGTACGTCGCAAAGCCGGTCGTCGTGCAGTAGCCGACCATAAACAGCGCCATGGAGAGCGTCGTCCACATGAGCTGATCGTTTTTTGTGATGGCGTTCCACATATCGCGGATGGTGAACTTCTCGTCGTCCTCCTTGATCTCGCGGTTCTCCTTTACGCCGAACAGCGGGAAGCAGAGTCCTGCCAGATAAATAACGCTCACCGAGACGGCGACCGTCATCCACGCCTTCGGCGTATTGCCGAGGGCGGCGGTGATGGGCTGCCAGCCGACCATGATGATGTACATACCGATGTTTGCGCAGATACGCGCGAACGCGCCGTAATTCTCGCGCTGCTTCTGATCCTGCGTCAGGGCGGGCAGGAGCGTCCAATAGGCAATGTCATTGATGCCATAGCTGATATCCCAGAGGACATACGCGGCTGCGAAGAAAATGACATAGGCCGTGCCGGTGCCGACGTTGCCGAACAGGATCAGATAGAAGATCACGGACACGACGCCGCCGACCAGGATCGCGGGCTTGAATTTGCCCCATTTTGTGTGGATATTGTCGATGACAAGGCCCGTGATGGGGTCGTTCAGCGCGTCGGCGATGCGCAGGACCGACAGCACAAGGCTCACTGCCGCAAACACATGGATGGGCAGCGAGAGAATATTGGAAAGGAAATACAAAAGCGCGTTTGCCTCGAACGCATAGAACATATCACGGCCGATCGTGCCGAGGCCAAAGAAATATTTATTGCGGCGGTCAGGATTTTTCATGACTGCACCTCCCGGATAAAATAGACATTGGAGCCGAAATCGCCCTGCATACGCCCGGCCGCATCGTAGCCGGTCCCGGCAAAGCGCGGCGCAAGCATGATCCCGGCGCTGTAGGCCGCACCGGAGGCCGTGACGGTCTGCTGGCCGTCGTACATTTTGTAATAGCTGTCCGCCGTCTGCACGGCAAGGCCGTTCGGGTTCAGCTTCACGGGCAGCACATGGCGCAGAAGCGAACCGAAATCGCCGACGCGCAGCAGCTGCGGGCGGCTGTCGAGCCGGTACTGCTTCTTCTCGTCCAGACCGGTCACGCGCAGACGCTCATAGCCCGGAGCGGCGTGCTGTACGCCGTGGAACACGCCCGCGACCGTCTCCTCCTTCGTCTTCGCCTGCCAGATGATCCCGCCGCCGTCCGTTTTGCCTCTTGTGAAGCGGCCATACTGAAGCGTGCGGCGGTGTGCCTTGTAAAACTCGATCTGCGCGCGGATCTCCGTCTGCTCAACGGGAAGCAGCTCCGTCAGATCCAGCTCGTAGCCGAGGCAGCCGAACAGGCTGACGTTTCCGCGCGTGGGAAGCGGCGTTGCGCGCAGCGTCTGCGCGTGCGGCCCCGCCGACACGTGCGCGCCGAGGCACGAGGGCGGATAGAGGTAGCTGAGGCTCTGCTGGATGCGCAGACGCTCGACAGGGTCGGTATCATCCGAGCACCAGATCTGCGGGGAGAAATAGAGCATCCCGCAGTCGAACCGGTTGCCGCCGGACGAGCAGCTTTCGAGAAGAACCTCGGGCCGCGGCTCAAAAATGCGGCGCAGTACGTCGTAAAGTCCAAGGATGAATTCATGCTGCTTTGCGCCGAGCGCGCAGGAATGGCGGTTCATGTCCCACTTGACGTAGGAAATGGGCGCAGAATCAAGGATCCCGCCGACGCTTTCGACGATATAGTCCCGCACCTCCGGCTTCGTAAGGTCGAGCAGCAGCTGGTGGCGGCCCAGAAGATCGGTACGGCCAAGGCTGTCATGCAGCGCCCAGTCCGGATGCCGACGGTACAGCTCCGAATCCGGGCTGACGGATTCCGGCTCGAACCAGAGGCCGAACTGCAGCCCCATCGCATTCAGCTTTTCGCCGAGTCCCTTCAGGCCGTTCGGGAGCTTTTTGGTGTTTACGGAGTAATCGCCGAGGCTGCTGGTATCGCTGTCACGCTTGCCGAACCAGCCGTCGTCGAGCACGAACAGTTCGCAGCCCAGCTGCTTTGCAAGCTTTCCGAGCCGCAGGAGCTTCGCCTCCGTGAAGTCGAACATACAGCCCTCCCAGCTGTTATAGACGATGGGACGGGGCCGGTTTTTCCAATACGGCGGAATGAGCGCTTCGTTCACATAGCGGCCGAAGCAGTCCGTAATGCCGCCGAAGCCGGCATCGGACCACGCCATGACAGCCTCCGGCGTCTCGAACCGCTCCCCCGGCGCAAGCTCCCAATTGAAATTTGCGGGAGAAATGCCATGCATCACGCGCGTGAGGCCCTGCAGGCTTTTCTGCGCGCTCAGATAATGGCTGCCGGAATAGAGCAGATTAAAGCCGCAGACCTCGCCTGCCGTCTCCGCCGCATCCGGGGCGGCAAGCAGGAAGCCGGGGTTCGCACGGCTGGACGACGCGCCGGTCGTGCTTTCCAGACAGGTACGCGCCATAGTGACGGGCGTTTCGGTATGCTGCATTTCGGCGATCCAGCCGCCGGAAAAGGTGTGCAGCGTCCAATCACCCGGGATATCCGTACTGGTACTCATGAGCTTCCGGATGGAGACGGGCGTATCGCCGCAGTTTTCCAGAATCGCTCTTCGTGTAAAGACCGTTGGCAGAACGCCGTATAAAAGCGTCAGGCGGAGTTTCGCCGCGCTGTCCTCCAGATAAACGGCGAGAACCGTCTGCCCGCGCGAGGCCGGAAGCGCGGAGGGGTGAGCAGATTTCAGCGCTTCGCAGCCGGTATAATGGAACTCCGTGGAAATCGGCGCGCCGTTCTGCAGCAGCTCCATGGGGCTTTCGCGGTAGTCTCCCCTGCCGCAGCCGCTCCATTCCAGCGGAAAAATGTCCAGACAGTTGGCGTTGGAGCCTTCCCGGTAAAGCGTGCTGTCTCCCCAGCCGTTGCCGGGCCGGACGGCAAGTGCGTCTGCGTCGGACGCGCTCAGGCGCGTGCCGAAATGCAGGTGCTCCAGAAAGCCGTCCCGGACGTGGAACAGATAGGAGCTTTTTTCATTTTGCAGATGAAATACGCCGTGTTTGACTGTGATCATTCGACGCGGTAGACCTCCCCTCTGACATACGTGTTATAGGCCTCGTCCGTTACGCCGTCATTGCGGATCATATCGGCGTAGAACTCACCGGAGCGCTTGATCGTGCGCGTCTGGGTGGCGTAATCGACGTTGATGAGGCCGAAACGGGCACTCTCGCCCTCGAGCCATTCAAAGTTGTCGCAGAAGCACCAGTGATAATACCGCTCGAACGGCAGGCCGGAACGGAGCATGGCGTGCAGGTGCTCGTAGATATACCGGGCGCGGAAGGCATCCTGATTATCGCAGGTGCCGTTTTCCGTGACCCAGATGGGACGCTTGAGCAGCTTTTCCAGCTTGGCTGCGACCTGCGGCAGACCGTCGGGATAAATCTCCCAGCCGAGGTCATTGCGCGGGCTGTTTTTCCGGACGCCGTCGGCAAAGCCCGTGACGGTCGAGCGCGTGTAATAGTTGACGCCATGGAAATCGCAGTATTCGCCCTTCGGCAGCTTCCAGTGGTTCTTCAGCGGCAGGCGGAACACGCCTGTGGACATAGCCTGCGTAATTGCGCCCTGAAAAAGCCACTCGACGGCTCTGGCCGTGGCGGCCTGCACGGGATTTTTCGGGTTTTCCGGCTCAAATACGCGCAGATGGTTCGCAAAGCCGACCATGGTGTCGGAATAGCCCATGGCTTCGCGCGTCGCGTGGAGCATCTGATAGCAGCGGATGTGGCAGAAGGCCATATTTTCCAGCACTGTGAACGTCTCAGAAAAGCTTTTATGGCCGGGAGGCCAGTCGCCGAAGAAATAGCCGTTTGTGGCGTAGACGTTCGGCTCGTTGATGGTGATCCAGTCGCTGACCAGATCGCCGAAGCGGTCGGCGCAAAGCTTTGCGAAGGACAGAAAATCGTCCAGATTCTCCCGCTTTGAAAAGCCGCCCAGACGCTCGAACCACATGGGGTTGGAAAAATGATGGATGGTCAGCAGCGGGCGGATGCCAAGCTGCCGCATATATTCCAGCTCCGCGCGGTAATGCGCGATCGCCGCCTCGTCGACTTCGCCGCGCGCGGGCATGATGCGCGCCCACTCCACGCCCATGCGGGCGATGGGCAGGTGCAGCCCCGCCATCAGCGCGCAGTCCTCGCGCCAGCGGTTCCAATGGTCGTCGGCCACCGCGGGGTCAGAGTCGTCCTTGATCCGGCCCTGATGGTACCAGTCATTCCAGTTGCTTCCGACCTCGCCGCCCTCGATCTGCGCCGAGGCGGAACTGACGCCAAGCAAAAATCCTTCCGGGAACTGCAGCCGCATGGGTCGTCCTCCTTTTACCTCTTATGGGTGTATATACTTGTTTATATTGTATGTGTTTTTCCAGTCTCCCGCAAGTGTCAATTTTGGACGAAAGCGGGCCTGAAAATCTGTTCAGGTTTCCATATAGCGAAACTGCGGTGATATGTTACAATAATATTGTTGTTATGGAAACCAACGAACGGCATGGGGAGAAATGAATATGCGTCATACAAGATGGTTTAAGGACATGGTTTTTTATCAGATCTGGCCCCGGAGCTTCCGCGACGGAAACGGCGACGGGATCGGCGATCTGTGGGGGGTATTGGAGAAGCTCGACTATCTGAAGGAGCTCGGCATTGACGGCGTCTGGTTCTCGCCGCTCTATCCGTCGCCCGGCGCGGACTGCGGCTATGATATTTCGGATTACATGGACATTGCACCGGAATACGGCGGCATGGAAGCGTTTCGGGCCGTTCTGGAGGGCCTTCACCAGCGCGGGATGAAGCTTGTCATGGATTTGGTCGTCAATCACACGAGCGACGAGCATGAATGGTTCCAGAAATCCCGGCGGCGCATTGAGCCGTATACCGATTATTATATCTGGCGGCCCGCAAAGCCGAACGGAAAACTGCCAAACAACTGGGACAGTCATTTTGAGGGCAAGGCATGGCAGTGGGACGATCTGCGGCAGGAATATTATCTGCATCTGTTTGCCGTCAAGCAGCCGGATCTCAACATGGACAATCCGCTTGTCCGAACAGAGGTCAAGAAGATCCTCAAATTCTGGCTCGATCTCGGCGTCGACGGCTTCCGCGAGGATGTCATCACGTTTATCTCCAAAAAGGAGGGGCTGCCAGATGATCATCTGTTCCCGATTTTCAAGGGCATCCGGTTTTATAACCACGGCCCGCATATCCATGAGTATTTACAGGAATTCCGCCGTGATGTGCTGGAAAATTACGACTGCATGACCATCGCCGAAGCGCCGCTCGTCACGCCGCAGCGGGCGCTGGATTATATCGAAGAGTCAGACACGAATGAGATCGACATGATGATCCAGTTCCAGTGCATGTGCGCCGACTGCTTCTTTACGGATTATATGCCGCGCAGTTTCTCCTTAAAGCGCCTGCGCCGGGCCTTTTCCAGCTGGCAGACGCAGCTGGACGGGCGCGGCTGGAACGCGCTGTATCTCGAAAATCACGACCACCCGCGCGTGATCTCACGCTACGGCAGCGAACAGTACCGCGTGGAGAGCGGAAAAATGCTGGCTGTCAGCTATCTGTTTTTGAAGGGCACGCCGTTCATCTATCAGGGTCAGGAGTTCGGCATGACGAACTGGCGGCCGGAAAGCACCAGTATGTACGAGGACGTGCAGACCCGCAACCAGCACCCGGACTGGCCGGAGGAAAAGCGCCTTGCGCTCTATCACCGCGCGTCCCGCGACTCTGCCCGCACGCCCGTGCAATGGACAGACGGCGAACACGCCGGATTCACGACCGGTACGCCGTGGTTTTATGTAAACGAAAATTACAAGGACATCAACGTCGAACAGGCGCTGCACGATCCGGATTCGATTCTGAATTTCTATAAAAAGGCCATTGCCCTGCGCAAAAGCCTGCCCGTCGTCCGCGACGGCAACTATCAGGAATATTACAGGGGCTCGGACAAGCTTTATGTCTACGCCCGCGAGACAAAGGAGCAGAAGCTGCTGGTGATCTGTTCGTTCACCGACAAGCCTGTGCGTTTTCAGGCGCCGTATAACTTCTCACTTGGCGACATGAAGCTTCTTCTGACGAATTACGACGGTACCCGCGAGGAAAACAGCTTCCTCACCCGCCCATACGAAGCCCGCGTCTATCTGTACGAATAAACGCTTCATTATATTATGTAAACACGCATGAACCCAGCCGGGTCCATGCGTGTTTTTCACTGTGCAAAAAGCGATTTTTGTTCTCCTGCTGTCTTACAGGAAGAATTTCCGGTGCAGGGATTCGCGCAGGGGCTTGCAGATGGCGATGACGATCAGCATCAGGCCGAGCACAATGCCCGCGACCATCGGATAAAATGACCAGAAGAGCGTCTCGTGGATCTGGAACGTCAGATTGATCAGGAACTCGATGAGCACGGCCAGACCGCCGCCGAGGATCAGCATACCGCCGTAGATGTAAAGATACCCGCCGCGCAGATAGTGCGTCAGGGCAACGGCTGCGCTGATGAGCAGGCCGATCGCACCTGTGACCGGGAATGCAAAGGACAAGAACCAGTGCCCGCCGGTGGCAAAGTTGATATAGAGCAGGTACAGTCCCACCGCGATGAAATCGACCGGCACAAATATGACGGGATTGGGCCGCCGGAACCACATGGGCAGCAGGATAACGACATACAGCAGCGCAATCGCTCCCGCCGCATAGCCGGACCAGACAAGCGTTCCGTTGATGCGCCAGTCGCACAGCAGACACAAAAGTGCGGGCAGAAGCGCCGCGATGGTCAGCACGAACAGGACGCCGGAACGGTTCACGTCCTCGGGCCGGATGCGCTTGTCCGGCGGAAAGGGCGGCTCGGAAAGATTGCGCGGAATATCAGGATGGAACACCGGCGTCCCGCACAGAGGACATTTTTTCTCGCTGTCGGCGAGTTCAACGCCGCATTTGACACAATACATGCTTTTGTAGCCTCCTATTCATGCCCAGCGCTGGTTGCTCTCGACCTTGACGGGCAGCCCCAGCGCGTGCAGCACACGGTAAAAATGAGATTCCAGCTCCGGCTCGCGGATGTTCCGGATCATGTTGATATACATGGTGCCGTTCCAGCTGACGACGCCGCAGTTGTGCGGAGCTTTGGCCTGCACGCCGATGATGAAGTCCATCCGCGCAACATACGGAGCCATTTCCTCCGGCAGTCTGACAAGACCGAGGTTGGACAGGCACAGGCAGGATTTGCACTCGCCGACCAGATCGAACACGGCCTTCATGGCGATATTTTTCACGAACAGCGGCATGACGCGCAGCACAGCGGAGCGTTCGCTCGCCACGTTCGTCGCGATCTTCGCCGCCATCATCCGGGGATCGTTTTCCAGACCCATCCGGTAATGAACGATCCGGCAGATCTCCGCAAGAGAATAGTCGCCCAGGCGCGGATCGATCTCCGGCGTGACATAGGACGCAAAGTTCCGCATCGTCCGGCTCGGGAACAGGCCGCGCAGATTGACCGGCAGCAGAACCTTGACAGGCTTGCGCCGCATACGGCGCGGAACCTTTTCATTCTGCAGGTCGCTGATGGCCTTCATCATGACGGCGGCAATGAACTCTGTCACGCTGACGCCGAATTCCTTCGCCTTTTCCTTGACAGCGGGGACGGGCAGCATGAGCGTGGTGAGGTTTAAAAAGCCGTCCGGCTCCGGCGTTCCGCTCATGTGGTAGGCGGTCTGCTCGGCGCGGCTGGCGGTGATGTCGCCCGCGTAGCGCAGGAAGCTGTCCTCCAGCTCCTCCGGGTCAGGATCCTCCAAGCGGCCCAAAACGCCGCTTCCGGCGGGGATATTGATCTTGTATTTCTGGCACAGGTATTCCGCAACCAGCGTTTTGAGGAAGATCAGACCGCCCGTGCCGTCCGTGACTGCGTGGAAGAACTCCACGGCGATGCGGCTGCCGTAGACCAGCACGCGGAAGGCGCATTTGCGCACGTCGTCAAACGGGACGTGGACAAGCGGATAGCTCTTGTCTTCTTCAATCGCGGGAGCCTTCGTGATCTCCTCGAGATAGTACCAGAACGCGCCCCGACGCAGGCGGACGGCGATGGACGGGAAGCGCCGCACCGTCACGTCCAGCGCGGCGCGCAGCACGTTCAGATCGACCTCCTCCGTCAGCGTGGCGGACAGGCGGAAATAATTCGTCCAGTTCCGGCGCTTGGCCGCCGGGTAAATTTTCGCGGCATTGTCCAGCCGCATCCAGCGCAGCTTGCGCACCGGAGAGAGCACACGCGTCATGAACCGTCCGATGGTGTCAAAATCGGACATATTTTCATTCAGATAATACAGCACATATGCGTGCCAGCGCTCCGGCGCAATGACGATCTGGCTCTTGCAGCCGGAATCGAGCAGCTTTTTATGGAGCATCCGCGTATCGTCGAGCATGACCTCGTCCCCGCCGACGAACAGCAGCGACGGCGGCAGGCCCGTCAGATCGCCGAACAGCGGCGAGCAGAGGGGATCTTTTGGGTCGTCGGTATAGCAGGCGGCATAGAATTGCAGCAGCTCCGGCGTCATGGAGGGGTCAATGTCGCGGTTGTCGATATAGGACTGGCCGGAGCCGGTCAGATCCGTCCACGGCGAGATGCCGATCAGGCCGCACGGAAGCGGCAGGCGCAGCTCCTTGAGGCGCAGGCAGAGGGCGTAAATGAGTCCGCCGCCGGCGGACTCGCCGCAGAGCAGGATCTGGCTGGCGGGATAGCCCTTGGAGAGCAGATACTGATAGCTCACGACCGCGTCGTCCAGCGCAGCCGGAAAGCGGTCCTCCGGGGCCAGACGGTAGGCTGCGCAGAACACGCGCACACCGCACTCGTCTGAAAGCGTGGCCGCGAAGCCCTTGGCATAGTCCAGATTGCCGCAGGTGTAGCCGCCGCCGTGCAGATAGAGCACGACGCCCTGCCGCCGCTCGTCCTTGGGCATGATCCACGCGCCCTGAAATGGGCCGAAGTCATGGTCGCGGATGATCACGTCGCGCCGGTGGATGGCCTCCATCAGTTCGCCGAGCTTGTCCTGTCCCTTCCGGGTGATCTCCAGAGAGCAGTTGGCGACAAAGGGTTTAAAGAAATTGAGCTGTGCGCGCACCAGCTTCGCAGGCAGACCCATAGATACCGTTCCTTTCAGAAAAGCGTTTCAATCAATTCGTATAGTATAGCATTGACCGGAATTTTTGTAAATACACGAAACCGCGCCGGAAGGGATTTTCCTTCCGGCGCGGTTAAAATCTTGAAGCAGGCCGTCAGCCGTTCAGCTGGACGGTTTTTCCGGCTGCTGCGGGGGCGTTTTTCGCGTCCAGAACGAACAGCTTTGCCTGCGCGGCGTTGGAATCGATCTGGAAGGTCAGGCTGTTGATTTTCCCGGACTCGAGCGGCTGGATCACCGTGCGCAGCAGCCGTCCGTCCGCCGCGTAGAACGCACAGATGGCGCGCGCACCGTCCTGCATGCAGGCGATCTCTGCTGTGACAGCGGTTCCGGTGCGCTGGGCTGAGAGAATTTCGGTCGAAGTGAGCAAGACCGGGACGGAATCGGTGTTGTTCAGCATGTTCGGCTCACCCTGCTGGAGTCTGACCGTGGCCGTCACGTCCTCGCCGTAAAGGGCGGCGAAGGAATCAGGCTCGTATTCGGCGATGACTGTGCCGCCGTACGTAAGGTTCTGGAAGGTGCGTTCGGCAAGCGTCTGGCCGTCGGGGCCGGTAAACAGGACGCTGCCGCTGGCCGGTTCCAGACCGCGGTTGACGACGACGGCCTGCAGGAATTTGCGGCTGCCGATCTGGAGCAGCGCAAGCTCGACCTCCGCGTCTGCGCTGCCGACGGTGCAGGCGGCAGTGTTGTCCTCCGGCGTGTAGTCGTCCTGTCCGGGCTCCTGTACTTCAAAGGTGACGATCTGTTTCTCGGACGGGCAGGTGATATTGACGGTGAATTCCGCGCTTTCGCCCGGCAGGAGATTGCAGTCCTGCGCCGTGTTCACGCCGTTTGCGGTGAGCGTGAGACTGCTGACCGTGTGGTCGCCGGAGTTGGTGACGGTGAACGTAACGGGAAGCGTTTCGCCCGGAACAAGCGCGTCGGCGTCAAAGCTGACGTCGGAGAGCTTCAGGTCGCTGACGGGCAGGATCTGCGTCCAGACGAGATCTTTTGTGTCGTCTACATCATCCGCGGTGATCGTCACGGTCGTGTGCATACCGAGAGCGTAGGTCTTACCGTTCAGCTCTGCGGCGTTTAGATTTTCCAGATACTGCTCGTCGCCGATCAGGAGGATCGGTGCACTCCAATGGTCGTTTACAGCGTCATAATGCAGCGCGGCCAGATTGGCGTTTGCGCCGTTGGACTGGTTAAAATAGATGCTGTCGCCGACGATCACGAAGTCGCGGCCCAGGCCTTCGACCGGGACTGTGTTCCCCGCTTCGTCGTGCAGCGCGCCGTCGGCATTCCAGATAAAGGAGTCCGCCGTCGTGCCGGGCAGTCTGCCGTATACGACCCGGCCGGTCACGTTCTCGGCCAGCAGGCGGCTGTCGCAATAGAGCTTGCCGTCAGCGGTATAGGCGACGGCGGGCGCGCCGTTCTGCGCGCCGATGCAGATAGAGCCAATGCCTGCGGTGTCCGCCGCTTTGCGCGCGTCAAGCCATGTTCCGCCGCGATATTCCGCTGTATAGACCGTACTGGCGGCGGGGTTCACAACGCTTTCTTCATCCGTGACCGCGGATTCGGCCCATGCGAGGACGGGCGTTCCGTTCACGCAGGAGAGCGCGGGCAGGCGCATATAGTTGTCAGACTGATAGACCTTCTGCTCGGTGAACGTGAGCGCGCTTTTGTCGACTGTGCCGACCACGATATTCTGGTGCTGGGCATAGGCGACGAGGGAATCGCCGGGCTCCTGCGTCGTGCGGGCATAGGCAAGCCAGAGCGTCCGGCCATCTGTGCAAAGCTGCGGCGCGTCGTCCAGAATCGCGGCCGCGTCGACACGCACAGGTTCCGACCAGCTGTTCCCGTCAAATTTCGTCAGTGCGATATAGCGCGCGCCGGAGACCGCGTCTGCGCGTACAAAGGCCGCGTAAAGCGCGCTCCCGTCCGAGACCATGACCGGCTGGGCGTTGCGGTATGTATTTTCCAGCAGCGGGTGATATTCCGTCCTCGCCTGCGCGGCACGGGCAGCGTAGGTCCGCACGGCAGCCGGGGCCCAGTCGGACTCCTCCGCAAGATAGCTGAGGTCAGACGGGGCATACGCAGAAGCCTCCGGTGCCGCATCCCACGCTGCACCGGACCGGAGGGAGTGGGATTTTACGGAATTTGCGGTGTACAGGTTCCAGGTCTGGTGGGCGAAGACCCTTTTTGCCTCCACCCATCCAATATATCCTTTTATAGCAAGTTCCCCGGTCAAGTCAGCAGATTGTAGGCCGCTGTTTGTTCCAATGATATTTACTTTTGTTTCCAGTTCTGCGCAGCCGTAGGCACCAAGCCCGGCAAGCTTACTGCACCCGGCACCAAGGAATCCCTCCAGTGTAAACGTGGGATTAAATACGATATTTAGATCCCACATTTTTGTGTCGAAGCAGTAACTTCCGCCGCCCCCAGCTTCAAAATAAAAATTCAAGTTTGTTTGAAATGTAACCGGGACAAACCACATCATAAAATTATGCTCAATATTTATCAGTTTGCTTTCACCAATGATAAGAAAATATCCTGATATTGTTTTGCTCCCAACATCTCCTTCAAGATATCCGCAGAAGGTAAAATCCATTTTATCCTTAAAGAAATCTACTTTGTTGTTCTTCTGCACATATTTTTTGAGTTGTGTAATATTTCGTTTAAGCGGCCACTTGTTGTTTTTGAGCTTTCCGATTTTTTGCAGCTCTTTAATTTTCTCGATATATTCCTTCGTCTGCTTCTCTTTTGATTCCTTGTCGTTCAGTTTCAGATTCACACCCAGCTGAATCTTATCCTCCGTACAGGAAAATACAACCGGTGCCTGCAACGGAAGGTCAAATTTTAGTGTAGTTCCACCAAGATACGGAATATCATCTGAAATTTTAAGACTAAGCGCACTACTTTTCAGCATGATTTCCGTGTTCTCGTTGACGGAGTTTTCTGCGAACTGCAGGTTGATGTCTGTGTCGATTGCTTTTCCGGTCTTACTCGTTACCCGAATGAAGCAGCCACCGCCCTTTACGAACTTTCTGACATCCAGTTTTTCAAAATTTCCGTCGAGCGAGCTATCAATTATCTTGTTTTTTTGGTAGAGCGTATATCCCATCACATCTGACGTGTCCGTAGCTGCGCAGGTAAGATCAAAATATCCCCAGTTCAGGTCTCCGATCAGGTTCCCGTCATTGCGCAGGTTCAGAACTTTTGTTTGCGTCAGAAGATCACACTTTCCAATTTTCGCAGTCTTGAGTTTCAGTCCGCCATAGCTTTCTGGATAGAGAATCACCTGTTCAAAGCTTATGCTGTTCTTCGTCCAGTTCGTGCCCTCGTTTGTCCAGCTAAGATAACCGGGTTTGCTGACCCGCAGCACAGGCGTTCCGGCGGTCAGACACTTGAAAAACACATTGCCATCATCATTCGTAGTTGCAGTATCAGACTGCCATGTTACAGCAGCGCCACTAATAGGTGCGCCAAATTCGTCAACGACATGAATGCAGTACTTTCCCGTTGGGACAACTACATTCACATTTACCGGGCCAGTTTTAATGTCCCAGGTTTTTAATGGATATCCATTCCACGTTCCAGCCGCACTATCATAAAATTGGCTGTCCGTCCAGCCAGACTTCCCCTCCAGATAATTAAAAACCGCATTGAACCCGCCCACCGAGGAATATTGCCAATCCTGCATAACAGGGGCATCGCCATAGAAATAAAGATTCTCAAGGCCGGTGCAGTTTCCAAAAGAATCCACCCAAATCTCACTCACATTTTCGGGAATAAACACTCTTTTCAGGCTCTTACAGTCTTGGAACGAATTGCGTTCAATTACTTTCAGCGACGTGGGGAAATTGATTTCCTTCAGGTTCGGGCATTCCCTGAATGATCCCATATTAATTTCTTCCACGCCTTCCTCGAAATAAACCGTCTCCAGATTCTTGCATCCACCGAAATTTGCATAATTAGTTAATTCCGTCAGTTTTCCCGGAATACAAATGCTTCGAATTCCAGTGTTATAAAACGCCTGCCCATCGACCGGCCCACTATTGCCTCCAAGCGAACAGAGTGTGGACGGAAGCGTGATCTCTGTCAGATTTGTACAATTAAAAAAGGCACGGGCGTCAATCGATTTTAGTCCTTCATTTAAGACAACGCTTTGCAGCATCTTTTTGTCTGCAAACGCATCAGCTGTAATGCTTTCTACCCCAGACTCAACAATTAGCTTTTTTACAGAATAGCTATCCCACCCATGTTGTACTCCGTACTCCATTTTCCCTTTTCCGCTGATTGTCAGAGTTCCCTCTGAATCCAGCTTCCAGGTCAGGTTTGTTCCGTCCCCTTCTCCGCCGCAATAGCCGGAAGCAACGATATCCGCCGCGAAGATCTCGGACGTCAGCGCAACCAGCATACACAGGGCGAGTGCAAGGGCGGTGAGGCGGCGGAGAAGTCCAGACTGCTTTTTCATGATAACTCCCTCTTTCTTTTCGTTTCTTTAGCAAATACTACCTGAATTTATTGTACATGGGAACGGACTTCTTTGCAACGGGTTTGCAGAAAAAAACGGAGAAAATCGGTGAGGATTTTCTCCGCTTAAGCATATCAAAGCATTCAGATTTTTATGGAGCAGTGTGGATTACGCAGAATGCGCCATTTTTTACGGGAATCTGCGGGCGGACAGAGTCATCCGCCCCTACAAGGAAGCGGGAAGGCGCATCCGAATCTGCCGAAGGGTCACAGGGAAAAATCCGCGTCGTCGCGGTCTGGTTTTTTGACGGCGGGGCGGCCGGGGATGCGGCGGAGGGGGTCGTAGCGGAAGCGGCGGCAGCGGTGGTCGCTGGGGACGATGCCGCAGAATTGGCAGACCATCGTCTCATCGTCAATTT
>ERZ791753.373-NODE-373-length-44129-cov-6.328493_pt1 | contig 44129 bp, 45 predicted proteins | sample MGYA00509951_ERZ791753 | MGnify/ENA primary metagenome ERZ791753 (study PRJEB30046, sample SAMN00792026) | human gut metagenome | study: EMG produced TPA metagenomics assembly of the A metagenome-wide association study of gut microbiota in type 2... | reverse complement strand
GTTGGATTGATCGTCTTTTGGTATCTGAAAGTTAGTTTTTTCCCAGACACTTTTTTAATGCATTATTTTCGTTTTCGATCCATCATTTTTGGCTCAATGTAGAAATGGTATAAGAATGAATAACCGAGTAATACAAAGGTAATTCCTTCGATCCAACCACCGAATACATCTGATGGGTAGTGAACGTGAACGAAAATTCTAGTGTAGCCAATCATGAGTGGGAATAATGCCCAAATGATAATCAACAAAGTTTTCCAAAATTTACTTTTCACTAGCAAAATAGTCAAAATAATCAAAACGCCGAACAGAGCCGCACTACCAACTGAGTGACCAGATGGAAAACTGTAGCCATCCGCATAAACCAGGTGGTGGACAAGTGGACGATGTCGTTGAACGGCATGTTTGATAATCCAATTGTAACCGTTAGCGCAGATCATTACTCCCGCGGTGAAAAACGCGTAGGCATATTGTTTAAAGACGATTAAAATGATGAATAAAATAATCGTTTCAATCGTGATTACGTTGGTATTACCTAAATTAGTAAAAGTTTTGGCAAAAGCTACGTTAGCGGGATTTGTGTTGCAAACCACGTTAATTACTGCGTTGTCGAAACTATGAATAAACTGTGAGCTCGATGAAACTAAAATTGCCCACGCAGCATAGATGACCACAAAGATGGCACCAGGTATTAAGGTGTCCTTTGGTGGATTTTCTGTATTAATCAAAAAAATACTCTCCTCTTGTAATTTTTAGCATTTGTGGTAAATTATAATCATTATCTATAAGAAAATAAAGGTCAGGAAGCAGTAACAAGGATGTTTTTTCAGAGAGAGGCTGGTAGCTGCGAAGTCTCAAAACGGAATTGTGAACTTAGCCTGGTATAAGAGCCTATCGTTGCCATCCGCGTTAAGGAGCATAATTAAGTGTCACATTTTTTGTGGAACTTAGGTGGTACCGCGATTGTTTCGTCCTATGATTTAGTTCATAGGGCGTTTTATTTTGCAAAGGAGAATAAATTTGTATAACCACAAAGTTGTTGAAAAGAAATGGCAAGACTATTGGGCAAAGCATGATACCTTCAAGACAGGTACTGATCCCAATAAAAAGAATTATTACGCATTGGACATGTTTCCATTCCCATCTGGTAAGGGACTTCACGTAGGTCACCCAGAAGGTTACACTGCAACTGATATTGTTGCTAGAATGAAGCGTGCACAAGGCTACAATGTACTTCACCCAATGGGTTGGGATGCATTTGGTTTACCAACTGAACAATACGCTTTGAAGACTGGGGAAGACCCAGAAGTTGTTACTAAGAACAACATTGCTAACTTCAAGCGTCAATTGAACAAGTTAGGTTTCTCATATGACTGGGACCGTGAAGTTACCACTTCAGACCCTAACTACTACAAGTGGACTCAATGGGTCTTTGAACAAATGTACAAGAATGGCTTAGCATATGAAGCCGAAGTTCCAGTTAACTGGTCACCAGATTTAGGTACTGTTGTTGCTAACGAAGAAGTTATCGATGGTAAGACTGAACGTGGTGGTTACCCAGTTTACCGTAAGAACATGCGTCAATGGATGCTTAAGATGACTGCATATGCAGACCGTCTTTTGGAAGACCTTGATGGCTTGGACTGGCCAGAACCAGTTAAGGAAATGCAAAGAAACTGGATCGGCCGTTCAGTTGGTGCTCAAGTAACCTTCAAGATTAAGGGCAGCGACAAGACCTTCGATATCTTTACTACTCGTCCTGATACTTTATTCGGTTGTTCATACACTGTTCTTGCTCCAGAAAACAAGTTGGTACAAGAAATTACTACTGATGCACACAGAGACGAAGTTAATGCCTACATCAAGAAGATTGAATCAAAATCAGACCTTGAAAGAACTGACTTGAACAAGAACAAGACTGGTGTCTTTACTGGTGCTTACGCAATTAACCCAGTAAACGGCAAGGAAGTTCCAATTTGGATTTCAGATTACGTATTGGCAAGTTACGGTACTGGTGCGGTTATGGCTGTTCCAGCTCATGATGATCGTGACTACGCTTTTGCTACTAAGTTTGGTTTACCAATTAATCCAGTACTTGAAGGCGGCGACATTACTAAGGAAGCCTTCACTGAAGATGGTCCACACATTAATTCAGAATTCTTAAACGGCTTAAACATTGAAGACGCTAAGAAGAAGATGGTTGACTGGCTTGAAGACCACAACTGTGGTGAAAAGAAGGTTAACTACAAGCTTCGTGACTGGGACTTCTCTCGTCAACGTTACTGGGGTGAACCAATTCCAGTTATTCACTGGGAAGATGGGAAAACTACTCTTGTTCCTGAAGACCAATTGCCACTTCGTTTGCCACATGCAACTGACATTAAGCCATCAGGTACTCCAGAAAGTCCATTAGCTAACTTGACTGACTGGGTTAACGTTGTTGATAAGAACGGTAGAAAAGGTAAGCGTGAAACCAACACTATGCCTAACTGGGCTGGTTCAAGTTGGTACTACCTTCGTTATGTTGATCCACACAATGATAAAGAATTAGCTGACTACGACTTGCTTAAGCAATGGCTTCCAGTTGACCTTTACATCGGTGGTGCAGAACATGCCGTTCGTCACCTTCTTTATGCAAGATTCTGGCACAAGGTTCTTTACGACTTGGGTGTTGTTCCAACCAAGGAACCATTCCAACGTTTGTACAACCAAGGTTTGATCTTGAAGAATCACGAAAAGATGTCTAAGTCTAAGGGTAACGTCGTTAACCCAGATGACGTGATCGATGAATACGGTGCAGACTCACTTAGAATGTACGAAATGTTCATGGGACCACTTGATGCATCAATCGACTGGGACGACAATGGTCCAGCTTCAACTAAGAAGTTCTTAGACCGTGTATGGCGTCTATTCGTTAACGACCTTGACCTTAAGGCAATTCCTCAAGAACGCATTGTTGATAAGAACGATGGCGAACTTGATAAGGTTTACGCTGAAACTGTTAAGAAGGTAACTGAAGACTTTGATGCACTTCACTTCAACACTGCTATTTCTCAAATGATGGTCTTCATCAATGCTGCACAAAAGGCTAAGACTATTCCACGGGAATACGCAGAAGGCTTCGTTAAGCTTTTGGCGCCAGTTGCTCCACACATGATGGAAGAAATTTGGCAAATATTTGGTCATGATGAATCAATTACTTACGCTAAGTGGCCAACTTACGATCCAGCTAAGTTAGTTGAATCAACTGTTGAAATCATGGTTCAAGTCAACGGTAAGCTTCGTGGCAAGTTCCAAGCAGCTAAGGATGCTGACAGAGACGACGTTCAAAAACAAGCTATGGCACTTCCACACGTTCAAAAATTCTTAGAAGGCAAGGACGTTAAGAAAGTTATCGTCGTACCAAACAAGATCGTTAACATCGTAGCTAAATAAGTTAAGTTTTTCCTAAAAGAACAATAAGTTTTATACTTATCGCTTAAATTGCGTGATAATTAATTAGTTAATACTTCTTATTAGGGAAAATTCATGGAAGAAGAAAATAACTTAAATAGCAAAGATACACAAAATACGTTTCTAAAAGGCTCTGCATGGATGACCTTTGGTTCGATTGCTTCAAGAATTCTAGGTGCGCTATATATCATTCCATGGTATGCATGGATGGGTGCATATGGGAATATTGCTAATGCGTTGACGGCTCGAAGTTATAATATCTATACCATTTTTATTCTGATTTCGACTGCTGGAATTCCCGGTGCAATTGCCAAGCAGGTAGCCAAGTACAATGCGCTAAACGAATATGGTATTGGACGTAAGCTATTTCATAGAGGATTAGTCCTAATGGCAATCCTAGGTGTCGTATCGGCTGCGATTATGTATTCTGTCTCGCCGCTTTTGGCGTCAAATGGGAGTCAAAGCGATCCGAGACAGGTTGCGGTTATGCGTAGCTTGTCTTATGCCATTTTGATTATTCCGATTTTGAGTATCATGCGTGGATATTTCCAGGGTTACGCGGATATGATGCCGAGTGCCATGTCGCAATTTGTGGAGCAGTTTGCGCGTGTGGTATGGATGCTGTTAACTGCCTTTGTAATTATGCAAATGCAGCATGGTTCATATGTCCACGCAGTTATTCAATCTAATTTAGCTGCCGCAATTGGTGCCGCATTTGGTATCGGCTTGCTTGTCTGGTTCTTATTTTCAAGAAAAAAGCAGCTAGATAGCTTAGTTGCTCATTCCAATAATCGTCTGCGAGTTTCAACCACACAATTATTTGTGGAAATTATTGAACAGGCTATTCCATTTATCATTATTGATTCAGGAATTACCTTGTTCTCATTGGTTGACCAATATACTTTCCACCCAATGATTGCTGGTTTGGTTCACGCTAGCTCAGATACAATTGAAGACTGGTACGCATTGTTTGGTTTGAATGCTAACAAGTTAATTATGATTATCGTTTCTTTGGCTAGTGCGATGGCAGTAACTGCAATTCCGCTTTTATCAGCAGCGCATACAAGGGGCGACTTCAGAAGCATTTCTAGACAGATTGCGAATACGATGGACTTGTTCTTATTCGTAATGATTCCAGCCGCATTTGGGATGGCAGCTATTAGTAGACCAATTTATACCGTCTTTTATGGTCCAGATCCACTTGGTAGTAAAGTGCTTTACTTATCTGCATTTACTGCAATTAGCTTGGGTTTGTTCACGGTATTAATGGCAATTTTGCAAGGTTTATCAGAAAATGGCCTGGCTATTAAATATTTAGTCTTAGGTTTAATTCTAAAAGGGATCTTGCAGTTCCCAATGATCTTTTTATTCAAGATCTACGGACCACTAGTTGCTACTAATCTTGGTTTATTAGTAATTGTGCTTTTATCACTTAAACACTTGGAAGTACAATATGATTTCAATTTGAATAGAACCAGCCGCAGATTAATCGGAATCACTGCATTTTCAATCGGGATGTTCTTGATTGTTAAATTGGTAGAAATGGGTTTAGGCAAGTTCTTGAATCCAGATCATAGAATTACGGCTCTGATTTTAGTAATTTTATCTGTTAGTGTCGGTATTGCCTTTTATGGCTTTGCTGCATTGAAGACGGATTTAGCCCAAAAGATTATGGGTAGTCGAATCGAAAATATTTTGGTTAAGTTTCACATCCATGGTTAAAATTGAATAAGACAAAAACAACCAATGTCGTCATTCAGACATTGGTTGTTTTTTGTTACATTTAAGGGTTTTAAACAATGTGCAAAAATTATTCTAGGAGTGTTGCATTTGTAATGATAGCTAATCTGGAGTAATTGCAGTTAAAACAAAGACCCCAATTAGTTCAAGTGCTAAAAAAGTAATTCCAATAGTGGCTGTCATAATAAGCCATCTCCTTATCTGGAGAATAAACATCATAATGTTTATTCCAATTCATATTATCCTTTACACCATTTACTTTAACATAGAATCCATTATAATAAAAGCGCTTTCATAAAAGAGTGAGAAAAAAGCCGATTTAATTTAAATCGACTTTAGTGCCCCTGCCAAGGACCTTTATTATAACATTTACTATAAGCAAAAGTTATAACTAACTAGTAATTATAAATATTCCTCAAATCCTTCTTTTGGAGACTGTCAAGAAGTTTGTGTAAATAATCTCTCTCGTTGATTGACTTTTTTATTTATCTTTTAATCAAAATAGGATTCTAGGGTGTCTCGAACTTGCCCAAATCCTTTATGAATCCTGTTAAAGTAACGGTCATTGTAATCCATTGCCTGAACTCCAATAAAGGTGGCAAGCGACTGCTCAGTTGGAAATTCTGTTTTAGGCTTGGTTTTCCGCTTAAGCCTGTTGTTAAAGGATTCAATCATATTAGTTGAGTAAATTGAAGCTCTAATAGCTGGCGGATAGTTGTAAAAGGTTAACAGATCAGGCTCAACCGGCACTGATATTACGCATGACGTGTACCAAGCAGCGTTGAAAATGCGCTTTAGGATAGGACTGGCAGATAGCCTCTTTCATGCCAACTACTCCGTCAGACAAGAAGAGCTCTACCTGTTTAAGGCCGCGACTCTTGAAGCCTTTGAGCATTTCGCTCCAAATCTCAATATTTTCAGTAGGCGCAATACAGCAGCTGCCTCAGAGCTTAAGCCTAAAAAAGATCAAAACGATCAAGTTGCAATTATTAACTTTATCGATTTGGACAACAATGGTAAGCAATTAACCTCATCTGGTCCACTTACTGGTAAACCAGGTGAAAGCATTAATGATTTGTACAGTACTGAAATTCCATTGAAGGCAATTGCTCAAACTGGTTATCACGTTGTCTTCAACGGTTTTGATGGTGATGGTCAAATTCAAAAATTTAACAACAATGATTTAATGACACAAGTCTTCACCGTTGGTTTGAGTAAATCAGCTAAGAGTGAAACCAAGGCTAAGGCACCTGAAAAGCAATCTGATGTGGATCTTGATGCAGTCAGAGAAGCAACTATTAATAATAAAGATACTGCTGCTATGGCATTGGGTATCGCTGCAACGATTATTAGCTTGATCGGTTTAATCGGTAAAGAGAATAAGTAAAGATTTAGTTAAAAGGGGACAGGAAAAGTCTCCTTTTTTAGTGATAATTAGTGTAAGCGAATACAATTAAAGGGTATAATGTATTTAGAAAGAGGGTCATGATTATGGCTGAAAATGAAGAAAGAATTATTAGAAATAAAATTGAAGAGATTGTTAATCACGATCAAGAAGTTAAGAATAATCCTGAGTTGATGGATATTTTTAGAGTTGCCTATGGCAGGAGGGATGCAGGCAAGCCAATGCAAGTAGTAGCTTTAGCACTTGATAAATCATTGGCTGGCTACATTACTAGTCATGGTCCAGGCGAGACCCCAGACAGCGTCCTAGACTTGCATAAAGAAATGCAGAAGTTGTCGGGAATTTAGATAAATATTAATTACGTGGATTACTTGTTTATAAAGATTCGCGTGAATGCGGATCTTTTTTTGTATAAAAATGGCTAATGAAACAAAAATGCAAGTATAAATTTACAATGCTATGCGCTTACATAATTGAAAAATCAATACCAAACAAAATCTCACTTGTGAAACATAGCCATAAAGCCCGTCATATCAAGCTTTTTGACAAAATAAAACAAAAATCCACACATAGTGTGGACTTTTCGGGTTAGTTATTCACAATTTAGACCAACTTAGCACCTAATGAATTCTTGAAATGATCCAGTGCCCATTGTTGCCCATATTTAGTGAAGGTAGCAACTGCATCGGTTGGAATCGTAATATGATAATTTAGATTATAAGCTGCAATGGCGGTGTGCAAGACACAAATATCGGTGCAATCACCCGTTAGCCAAAGATCGTCAATTTTTCTTTCTCTTAAGTAATTATCTAGATTGGTGTTTTGGAAAGAAGAATAACGATTCTTGTTGAACTTGTAAACTTTGTCGCTATCTTTGTGGACATCATACCAAGTTTTGATTTTGCCATACAATTCTTGTCCAGAAGTGCCAATAATATTGTGTGGTGGGAAAAGTTTGTATTCGGGACTAAATTTATCGTGAGTGTGACCATCTGTAGGGAAGATCACATAATCACCATTTTGATAAAACTCATCAGCTAATTCTAGAATGTGACCCTCAATTGCTTGCCCAGGTTTACCACAAGTTAGTGCACCGTCATCAGCGATGAAATCATTAGTGTAGTCGATAATCAGTAGTGCTTTAGTCATAATTTACCTCTATATGTTTCTGTATTCTGAAATCAGTTTTTGTTGTAAGTCGGCTAAATTCTTTGTCAAAAAGACAGGATAACGATCAGGGTTAACTAGACGCTTAGTAGCTGTTGGTAATTCTGCGATTTTTTGATGAGCGAATTTTTGAATGGCAAAAGTGTCAGTTTCAATATCTTTTTCATGATCAGGAGTTAAAATTTCACTCAAAAGTGGTTTAGCTACAAAGTCTTTTAATTCAACTTTGTCGCAAGTGGCATATACATCCGCATTGACTGCAGAAATAGTGTCACCGATTTGTTCATCATTTAATGCAATGACATCAGCAAAAGCCTTATTAGGTTCATTTTTCTTATAGAGACGGTAAACTTGCTTATTGCCTGGCAAAGTAATCTTTTCACGACTGTTACTAATCTTGATCTTAGGTTTCCATTTACCGTTGTTCTCAAGTTCAGACATTTTGTAGACACCGCTTAAAACTGGGCTAGATGAACTCGTAATCAAACGTTCACCGATACCAAAGTTATCAAGTGGTGCGCCATCTTCAAGTAAAGCTTTAACGATGTGAGCGTCTAAAGCATTGGATGCAGTGATCTTAGCGTTAGGGAAGCCTGCATCGTCTAACATCTTTCTAGCCTTTTTGGCTAATTGAGTAATATCACCAGAGTCAATTCTGATGCCAACTGGTTCATGACCAGCAGCACGTAATTCTTTGAATACTTTGATAGCGTTTGGAACACCAGAATTTACCACATCGTAGGTATTAACTAATAATGCGGCTGTGTCAGGATAAATTTTGGCCCAAGCTCTAAATGCAGTTAATTCATCCGGAAAACTTTCAATCCAAGCATGAGCCATTGTGCCAGCTGCTGGTACATGGAAAAGTTTAGCGGCTAAAACGTTAGAGGTGCTGCTGCAACCACCAATGATTGCGGCACGAGCACCGTAGGTTGCAGCGTCAGGACCTTGAGCACGGCGAGCACCAAATTCCATGACTGCACGACCATCAGCTGCATTTGTAATTTGCCACGCTTTAGTAGCAATTAGTGATTGATGGTTAATAATGTTTAATACTAATGTTTCCAGTAATTGAACTTCCATTAATGGACCAGAAATAGAAAGAATTGGTTCTTGTGGCATAACTGGTGTACCTTCAGGGATAGCTTTAACGGTACATTGATTTTTAGCATGTTCAAGATAATCGAGAAAGTCAGCGGAGAAGTGTTTCAATGAGCGTAAGTAGGCGATGTCATCGGCAGTAAAGTGCCAGTGCTTGATTTCATCTAGTGCTTGCATTAAACCAGCACTAACTACGAAACTACCATGGTCAGGAACGTTACGGTAGAAGACATCAAACCGTGCTTGCTTATTATGTGGCAGAGTTTGAAAATAGCCGTTGGCCATTGAAAATTCGTACATATCTGTTAAAAGTTCATGATACATTTTTCTTATTTGCTCCCTATTCTTTTAAGTATAATTTACTTTAATTACTTTAAAAATAAAAGTATAATCAACTTTTATTAGTGTCGATTGTAGCACGTTATTTAGCGAGTGCAAGTTTTAACGCAATTTAAAGATCTTAGGTGGTCGGCCAGAACGCTTAGTAGAAGCTGTTCCTACTTCTTCAAAAATGTTTTTATGGGTTTTCTTAAAGTTAGAATTATCAATTTTGTCGACTGTAGTTTTTAAGAAAATAGCGTAAACTTCGCGTGCTTGTCGCAGAGTAAATGTTGGTCCTAAGATTTGAAGTACTGTTGGTTGGTAATCTAGCTTGTTCTTAATTCGCTTGATAGCTGCAATTACGATTAGATGGTGATCAAAGGCAAGTTTAGATTGTTCGGTTAAGGTTAGATCAATATCATTGTTTTTTAAATAAAAATGTTGGTCCTTAAAATTAAATGTGAACCATCTTGCTTCTGTTGCACCATAGCCAGGCTTAAGTTGTGGCATAGCGGGCAAAAAAGTCATATAAGCTAAAGCTAGTGCACGTTCACCACTAACTCGATTAGGGTCAGTAAAAGTAGCCAACTGTTCAGTGGCACCATGAGGGATGGACATGCCAATTTTATCTTTAATCAGTCGGATACAAGCAGCATCTGCACTTTCATTTCTACGTAACAGAGTTTCAGGCAATGCCCATTTATTCTTAAAAGGTTCATTAGCTCGTTTAATTAACAAAATTTGAGGCAAATGAGTGTTAGGATTGAAACTCCAAATGATATTCGTAATCGTAATTAAAGGACGAGCAACAATTTCTTCATCCAAATAAATCACCTCGAAAAAAGATCATTCAAATACGTAACTACGTAAATTGAATGATCAAATTTTTATTAAAAATTAGTTTTTATTATCTTGATTATCGTTTGAATCTTCATCATGATTATCTGACTTAGTAAAGTCACCGTTCATTGTGTTAGGCCGACCTATTTGATAATCAGTTTCATGCTTTTCGACTCTAGGTGAAACTTCATTGGCTTCAGGCATTACCATTGCTGCAATAATATAAAGTGCAGTGCCCGGGAAGAAACCAGTGAAGATAATTAAAGCAGCACCAATGATTCTTACCCAAGTCGGATCTACATTGAAGTAGTTAGCAATTCCACCAAAAACACCAGCTAAAATTTTGTCTTGTGATTTAGTTAATCTTTTTTGCATAATAATAGCCTCATTTCTAATCTCGCTATTGGTTACTTGTAATTATACAGCATAAGGGATGCAAAAGGCATTTGGAGGATTAAAATATAAAGCTTTGTGTAAGAAATATTATTTATCTTTTTGTAAAATAAAAGGTCTAGCATTTACTAGACCTACCTTTATGCCCGCTAAAGGATTCGAACCTTCACTCAGTCACCTGAACAGCGACCTGAACGCTGCGCGTCTGCCAATTCCGCCAAGCGGGCATTTTTCTCATGTACATGAATAATCATACCAAATATTTGGTAAAATGTAAGCATAAATATACTTTATTATGCAAAAGGATGGAATTTCATGTTTTTTAGTAAAAAGATAAAACGAACTTTTATTAGTTTTGTTGCTGCGATTTCGTTGATTTCATGTGGGGCGGTTTTCACAACGCCAGTACATGCCGACGCTACTAGCAGCTACCAAGCTGATCAACTTAATTTGAACGTTAAGTCTGCTATTGCTATCGATAGCGATTCCGGTCAAATTTTATACGCCAAAAATGCAGATAAAACCTTACCAATTGCTTCAATGACCAAATTGGTCACTGTTTATTTAACTTTACAAGCAATTAAGAATAAGAAGTTATCATGGGACCAAAAAGTAAAGCCAACCGCTCCAATCGTGAAGGTGGCTAACAACACTGAATATTCAAATGTACCACTTAAAATGGGACATTCTTACACTATCAGACAACTTTACCAAGCAACGTTAATTGAATCAGCTAACGGTGCCGCAATGCTTTTGGGTCAAACCATTGCCGGCTCACAAAAAGCTTTCATTAATCAAATGCGTGCGCAAGTTAAAAAGTGGGGCATTGAAGATGCCAAAATCTACACCGCTTGTGGTTTACCTAATGGTAATTTAGGCAAGGATGCTTACCCTGGCGTTAACAAGAACGATGAAAACACTATGTCAGCCAAAGACATGGCAATTATCGGACAAAACTTGATCAAGGATTTCCCAGAAGTTTTGGACACAACTAAGATTGCCCACTTAAACTTTAAGGATGGCAATAAAGTTACTAAGATGGCTAACTTCAACTGGATGCTTAAGGGTCTTTCTCAATATGACGAAGCATACCCAGTTGATGGTTTAAAGACTGGTACCACTGATGCTGCAGGTGCTTGCTTTATCGGTACAGTTAAACACAGTGGTGCGCGTTTGATCACTGTAGTTATGGGTGCACGTCACCAAGACGGTACCGATCCATCACGTTTTATCCAAACTAAGAAGTTGATGAACTTTATTTTCAACAAGTATCGTCCAATTACGATGACTGCTGGCAGTCAAATGAATGGTGCTAAGTCAATTAAGGTTACTGACGGTGACAACGCAACTACTAACTTGGGCTTGAAGAACAGAATTACTATTTGGGATCCAGCAGATGACAAGACTTTAGTAGCTAGCTTAGATAAAAAGACTGTTGAAGCACCAATTACCAAAGATCAAACAATCGGCAATTACCAATTCAAGTCTGGCAATGAAAAGATTGTTTCTTTGTCAAACCCTAACGGCATGAATGTTAAAGCAAAAGCCTTATCAGCTAATGGTAAAGTCAACTTCTTTGTAAGAATTTGGCGCTGGCTTTTCGGAGGCAGATAAAATGACAGAAATTACTGAAGCGATATTAAAAAAGGTTATTACGAAGAGATCAAGTGATACGAATAAGGGCGATTATGGTCGAATCCTTTTAATTGGCGGTGGCGAAAACTATGGTGGCGCCATTATTATGTCGACTTCAGGAGCGGTCAATAGTGGTGCAGGACTTACCGCTGTCGCAACCCATCCGGTCAATTTAACTGCGCTTCATGCACGTTTGCCTGAAGCAATGTTTATCGATTGGCGGGATGTCAAGCTGGCTAATTTGATTAAAAATATGGACGTCGTGGTTTGTGGACCTGGGCTTGGCATGTCCGATTTAGCCAAGCAAATTATGGTTATTCTGAGAAGATGTACTTCAGAAAAACAAACGGTAGTCCTAGATGCCAGTGCGCTTGACTTGATTAGTCAAGATAAATCGCTTTTACCAACGAATGCAGGTCATTTAATTCTTACGCCCCACCAAATGGAATGGCAGAGACTGAGTCAAATTAGAATTCCATTTCAAACAGATAGTGCCAATATTGATGCTTTGAACCAACTAATTCCAGATAGTAATGCGATGTTGGTTTTAAAATCAAATCATACCCATATCTATGATGGCAAAGGTCAAGTTTTCGTTAACCCTTTGGGCAATCCAGGTATGGCAACTGGCGGCATGGGCGATACGCTTGCCGGTATTATCGGCGGCTTTGTAGCTCAATTTGGTCCAAGCGTCGACACTGTTCTGGCAGCTGTTTACATTCATTCTCTAGCTGGCGATTTAATTAATAAGGATAACTACGTTGTTAAACCAACTGAGGTTTCTAAAGTATTGCCTAAATTAATGAAAAAGTATTCAGAATTATCGTAAACATGTTAAAATTTTAAGTATAGTAAAATAGCATCCCGATTCAGGGATGTTTTTTAGCGTAACGCTTTAATATGCGCGAAGCATTAATTATAATAGTTAAGATTATTTTTAAAAAAGAAGATTAACACGTTTATGAAGAAAAACATTATTATTGGAGTGGCCAGTATCGTATTGGCTTTTGGAGCAATTATCGGTTTAGCTAACGGTTGCGCACCAAAGTCTGATATCTCTCAAGAAGCAGCTACCATTCAAAGTAAGACGACTAAACCAAAGAAAAAAGCTAAGAAAAAGGCTAAACAAAATACAGAAATTTTTCGTCCATATAAAGATCCTAAGGATTTAAGAAAAGAAGGCACTTGGCGTCAAAAGAGTGAGACTAAGAAACATCCTAAGATTAGTCCAACAGAAAAAGATTTAACTTTACGTGTCTCACTTGAAGGCAATCGTACTTACTTGTTAAGAAAAGGCAAGGTAATTTACACCATGCTTTCTACTGGCGGTATTTTCAAGAAGGGTAAATCTCTTACGCCAACGGGTACTTACAGTATTCAAGGCGGACGCGGCGATAGTTTCTTCAATTATAATTTAGGAGAAGGGGCTAACAACTGGACAAGCTGGAGTCCTGATAATGTTTACTTATTCCACTCTGTACCTACTAAAGGTGATGGCAGCTACAATTTAAAGGAAGCTGCTAAATTAGGTAGAACGCAAGGCTCTCACGGCTGTATTCGTTTAAGTGTTCCTGACTCTAAGTGGATTATGGATAATATTCCTAATGGTACTAAAGTAGTCATCAAGAATCATTAAAAAATTAGACAGATATGCAAATGGTCATATCTGCTTTTTTCGTTAAAATTTGTGGCACGCCTTTATCATTCCTGTTATAATCATCTTTGCTAGTAGGTTAAAAGTAGTAGTTATTTTTCTGTTTTAGCGAGTCCAAGTTGGTGGAAGTTGGATATCAGAGAATAATGAAGGCGTGTTTAACTGATTAAAATAATGATTTAAATAAGCGGATACTTTGTATCAATTTGAGTGGTACCGCGGGTTAGTAACTCGTCTCTTTCTAGATAATAGAAAGAGGCTTTTTTATTTGAAAAGAGGAAGAAAATGGACTTTAAAAACGAAGTAGTTGATTTAGTTTCAAGCCAAGTTGATTTGCCTAAAGAAAAAATTGCTGCATTAATTGAACGTCCAAAGAATGCTAAGATGGGTGACTATGCTTTTCCAGCATTTATTTTGGCTAAGACTATGCACAAGAATCCTGCAATTATTGCCAAGGATATTGCTGAAAACTTAAGCAGTGATGACTTTGCCAGCATCCAAGCTGTTGGTCCTTACGTTAACTTTGCCATTGACCATGAAAAGCTTGTTTCATCAACTTTGAAGGATGTTTTAGCTGAAAAGGAACACTACGGTGATCAAAAGTTAGGTGAAGGCAACGTTCCAATTGATATGTCATCTCCTAACATTGCTAAGCCAATGTCAATGGGGCACCTTCGTTCTACTGTAATTGGTAACTCAATTGCCAAGACGATGGAAAAAGTAGGTTATACTCCAATCAAGATTAACTACCTTGGTGACTACGGTACTCAATTTGGTAAGTTAATTGCTGCTTACAAGCACTGGGGTAACGAAGAAGACGTTAAGAAAGACCCAATTATGAGTCTTTTCCACTACTACGTAAGATTCCACAAAGAAGCAGAAGATAATCCAGAACTTGACGATGAAGGTCGTGAATGGTTCAAGAAGCTTGAAGATGGCGATCCAGAAGCCGTTAGATTATGGAAATGGTTCCGTGAAGTTTCACTTAAGGACTTCAAGCGCATTTACAACGAATTGGGCGTAACTTTTGATTCATACAATGGTGAAGCATTCTTTAACGACAAGATGCAACCAGTTATTGATGAATTGAAGGAAAAAGGTCTTTTACACGAATCTCAAGGTGCACAAGTTGTTGACATGGGACCTGACGAAAACCCAGCAATTATCGTTAAGTCAGATGGTACTTCAATTTACTTAACTCGTGATTTAGCTGCTGCTGAATGGAGAATGAAGGAATACAACTTCGTTAAGATGCTTTACGTTGTTGGTAACGAACAAGCGCAACACTTTGTTGAACTTAAGACTGTGCTTAAGAAGATGGGTTACGACTGGGCAGACGAAATCCACCACGTTCCATTTGGTTTGATTACTCAAGGCGGTAAGAAATTATCAACCAGAAAGGGTAACGTTGTCTTCCTTGATCAAGTATTGAAGGATGCAGTTTCTCTTGCTAAGAAGCAAATTCAAGAAAAAAACCCAGATTTGGCTAACCAAGACCAAGTAGCTCATGATGTTGGTGTAGGTGCCGTTGTTTTCCACGACTTGAAGAATGATCGTCTTGATAACTTCGACTTTAACTTGGAAGAAGTCGTTCGTTTCGAAGGCGATACTGGTCCTTACGTTCAATACACCAATGCTCGTGCTCAAAGTGTATTGCGTAAAGCTGCCGCGATGGGCGAAAAGCCAAGTGACACTGATTTAGCTCTTAATGATGATTGGGCATTTGCCGTAGCTAAGGATTTAGCAGACTTCCCAAGAATTGTGGCTAGAGCTAGTGAAAAGTTTGAACCATCAGTAATTGCTAAATATTCTCTTGATTTAGCTAAGAAATTTAACAAGTACTACGCAAACGTGAAGATTTTAACTAAGGACGATAAAATTGGTGCTCGTCTTGCCTTAGTTCAAGCTACATCAATCGTCTTGACTGAATCACTCAGACTTTTAGGCGTAAATGCTCCTAAGGAAATGTAAGCAAAATCGTGAAAATTTAAAAAATAGCGCTTACATTTTGTGAAAAATTGTTCATAATAGAATTATTAAGGTACAATATGCTTGTAAGATATTTAGGAGGTATTTTTTTATGGCTTATTTTGACAACGGTAATCAAATCTTTAAGGATGCTCGTAGAAACCACTATGCTGTAGGTGCTTACAACACTAACAACTTGGAATGGACTCGTGCAGAATTGCGTGCTGCAGAAGAAACTAGAACTCCATTGTTGATCCAAGTATCAACTGGTGCTGCTAAGTACATGGGTGGTTACAAGTTCGTTAAGGACATGGTAGCTGACCAAATGGATTCAATGAACATCTCAGTTCCAGTTATTTTGAACTTGGACCACGGTGACTTTGAATCAGCTAAGGAATGTATCGCACTTGGTTACTCATCAGTTATGTTTGATGGTCACAAGCTTGATACTGAAGAAAACTTGGCTAAGACTAAGGAAATCATCAAGTTAGCTCACGAACGTGGTATTTCAGTTGAAGCTGAAATTGGTAAGATTGGTGAAAACCAAGGTGCTGACGGCGGTGAATTAGCATCAGTTGAAGACGCTAAGACTTTCGTTGCTGCTGGTGTTGACAAGCTTGCTTGTGGTATTGGTAACATCCACGGTGTATACCCAGAAGGCTGGAAGGGCTTGAACTTCGACCGTCTTAAGGAAATTGCTGAAGCTGTTCCTAATGAACCACTTGTATTGCACGGTGGTTCAGGTATTCCTGAAGACCAAGTTAAGAAGGCTATTTCACTTGGTATCGCTAAGGTTAACATCAACACTGAATTTCAATTAGCATTCCAAAAGGCTACTCGTGAATACATCGAAGCTGGCAAGGACTTAGACAAGGGCAACAAGGGTTATGACCCACGTAAGTTGTTATTGCCAGGTACTGAAGCTATTACCGACGCTATGAAGGAAATGATTGGCTGGTTAGGTACCAAGACTATTGATGACGAACTTAAGGATGCATCATTCGACCGTTCATCATTGAACGAAGAATAATCATTCGATAATTATTAAGAATAAAGTCTAGCGTTTGCTAGGCTTTATTTTTTTGCAGATTTGCTTTAGATTCTAGCTAATTGAACTTACTATAAAAGAAGTATAAAAAGAGATTACATCTTGAGGATTGAAAAATAAATAACGAGTAAGTACGATAAATTATGGCAATATATCAAAGATAATGAGACTGGGAATTTTGAGCTTTCCTTTGATGAGATTGGTCAACAGGCTGGAAGTGACCTTAGACAATTCTTTTTTACGCTATAAAAAAGAATTGCCAGCATATGGCTTTGAGGTTCAGAAAATTTTATTGAAGAATAAAGTGGTGAAGTTTCATCAGTTGTAATGAAAGTTATTAATAACTAAAGTAGTAATTTGTGATAATATTTTCAAAATTGGTAGCTATGCTTTGTTTTAGAAAAAGACTAAGATATGAATAAAACGTAGTGTGGTTTGTCTTTGGCGCGGCAATGGCGTTTCAACAATATCACATGTTTTTAATTTGATTAATATCTTGCTGTGCTTGGTGGATGTTTTTCTGTTTGATTTAGCAGTTAATATCGCTGATAATTACTATGATTATCTTCATGGCAAAGATCGACATTTTTTGACTGATATAAATCCAATTGGACGACTGAAGTTACCTTTGACTGATGTTAGGAATTTAGTGTGGATTAGCTACTTTATCTCAGCGATTCCGGGTATCATTTTGGTTTATCGTACTGGTTGGCCCGTACTAATAATGGGGATTGTGGGGTATTTTATTGGAATATTTTACATTGCAGGGCCTAAGCCGCTAAATGCAACACCGATCTGTGAATTAGTGGTATCTTTTTTTATTTCGTATTTCATTATATTAGTAAGTATCTACGTTACAATTTATGGCGTCTATCCTTTGACCTGGAACTTGGCGTTAACCACTGTGATAAGATGTTTGCCTTTAACACTTATTTTCTATGCTTTGCAGTTAGCCAATAATACTTGTGATTTGCACGAAGATTTAAACAATGGACGCCATACTTTAGCCAGTTATACGGGAAAAAAGAATGCTCTTAAAATAATTAAGGCGTTGATTATTGCGGGATTACTGTTTCCAATTGCCGTTGTTCTTTTTGGTTTGGCAAAATGGCCACTGATTTTTAGTTGCTTTTTGTTGCCGATATTATGGCCAAAATTAAAACAATTCTTTGAACATCCGGATAAACAGACCACCTATTTACAAATGATTAAGTATTTATCGATATTTTTCATTACATATATAGCTATTTACACAGTTTTGGTTTTAGTTTAGAGGAAAATTATGGCTTTGAATATCATAGATAGAGGATTACACTCATTGATAATGAGGGGGGAAAATAATTATGTTTGGCAAAAAGAAGGATAAGAATTCAGAATTTTCACCAGATATTATGGCTTTTAAAAATGCACTTGAAGAAGTACGATTTACACCTGAAGTTGAGCATGACGCAGAATTAATTAACATGTTTGACGAAGCAATTGATAAAGCTGAAAAAGGTGAGGCTGTTCAAACTATTTATGGTCGTCTCAGTTATCAAATTACACAGTACATTCAAACGCATCATTTCAAAGCACCTAAACCAGTCACTGAATTCTTACATGGAAGTACTGGAAGCGTAGCAACGGGATTAACTTCGGTTCCAGTTTCTTGGAATACAGTACATTAGGAATTTTTTATGTGCATAAAATTGACAAATACTGAAAAATAATTGATTAATTAAACAGAGTAGCAGGTAATACTACTCTGTCTTTTTATTGCAAATATGATGTCAAATGCAGGCAAATATGATGAATTGCTTCATAATGGTAAAAATAGGATATTATATCTCCAATTACGTTTATTGATAAAAGAGGGGTATAAAATAATGAAATTGAAAAACTTTTTGATTGGTTTGTTAATGTTGGCAGGAGTTGTGGTAATGTTTGTGGCTATGCCTAAGCAAGCAAATGCTGCAGCTGATGGAAATGCGGTTAAACAATATGCGACTACTGTGGTTGGTGAGTCAAATGTACAATTAGGAAAGTATGTTGTTGAAAGCAGTGAAAGTGCTAATAGTCCTTTTGTGAATTTTATTGGATTTGACTCTGAACCTCTTTGGCAAGTATATAAAAAAAGTATAAGGAAGCATCATAGAAACCATCATGGTAATTAATTTTTTTTGGATATTATTACTCACTGTTTTTTCAATAATTACAGATCTTTTTATTTTTTGCAATATATCTAATACATATAAAAGAAATAAGATTACTATTTGGGTAATAGGACTTATAGCAATATTATTAGCAATATTTAGTCCAACACAATTATTTATGAACTTTGGAGTAACTATTTTAGAAATAATGATGCTATCTTTATATTTCATATGTATAAAAAAGCAGAATATAAAGCTGATTTTAGGATCATGTTTAATATTTGGAATAACAGATTTAAGTATCTTGACACTGGAAGCTTTTTTTAAAATCATTGTACCTATAGAAAACGGTATACTAAATTATATTTTTGATTTGATAGTGAATATTGTAATTATATGTGTCACGAAAAAATATAATGTAGATATTAAGAATAGATTATTAGACAAAAATAGTTCTATTTTAGTTGGAGTATTAATTTATATATATATTACAGGATATGTAATAAATTATTTAGTGTTTTCTGAAAATGAGCCAAAAAGAGTTTTACAGTTTTCTTTAGGCTTATTAGTCTTTCAAGCAATTTTTGCAGTTTTATTGTATATGGGTGTTGTAAAAATACAAAAAGAGATACAAACGGAACAGCAACAAAAACGTATGGAAGCTGAAATTGCTCAATTAAAAGAATATTCTGACTATCTTGATAAAAATGAAGATGAACTTCGTAATTTTAAACATGATTATCAAGATATTTTAAATGGCTTGAGAATTAGTGCAGAAGAAGGCAATATTAAAGCCGTTGTGCAACAGCTTGCGAAATATACTGATTTCCAGGTTGATGATAAATCACTTCGAAAATATCAAGATGTTAATCACATTCATGTAGATGAGCTGAAAAGTATTGCTATTACTAAATTAGCTAAACTTTATAATGAACAATTCCCTTATAGTTTTGGGTGTAACGTGGAAATCTATAGAATTCCACAGTCAGTTAATATTTTAGATATAGTCAGAATTATTGGGATTACATTCAATAATGCTATCGAAGAGAGTCGAAAATTTAGTGATAAAAGTAATGCTAAAGTCGATGCAATGTATTATCAAGAAGATGGTAATTTTGAATTTAAAATTCGAAATAAAATAGTGAATGATACTAAGTTGTCTACCAATATTTTAAGCAAGGAAGGCTATTCTACTAAGAAAAATCATGCGGGAATTGGGCTGGCTAATATTAAGAGAATAGAATCTAAGTATGAGGAATGCATGCTTATTAATTATGGAATTGAGGATGGTTGGTTTACTTTTGATTTAGAGATTATGCCAGATAATGAGAACATGGAGGAAGAATAGAATGAGATATCCAGTATTTGTTTGTGATGATGATCAAACGCAAATAAATGATATAGTCAAAATGATTGGAAAAGCAGAAGAAATTATTTCTGATAAGCATGCTGTTGCCTTTGATGTAGCTTCTGTCACTACTTTTTCAGAAGCAAAGACGTATTTGAAAAAGAATGTCTATACTGGTGGCATTTACTTGTTAGATATCGAGCTAGGACAAGAAGTTGGTCAAAATAATGGTTTTGATTTGGCAGAGTTGATTAAATCGCAGGATAAAAGGGCACAGATTATCTTTATTACGACACATGCTGATTTGTCTTTGATTTCGTTTGAAAGAAGACTCGGTCCAGTTGATTATATTGTAAAGCCCAGAAATGCAGAAGATTACGATAGGTTTAAACAACGACTTGTTGCTACATTAGAGGTTTCTGTTTCAAATATTGAAAACTTTGATTATACGGAAAAACTTACTTTTCACTATAAAGTTGGAAGACAAGTAAGAAATATAGATATTGATGATATTATTTATATTTCAACAACTCAAACGCCGCATAAGCTAGTTATGGTAAACGTAAGAGGAGAAGCCCAATTCTTTGGCAGTATTAACCAATATGCTAAGGAATCTACGGCTTTAATAAAGATTAGTCAATCTTGTCTAGCTAATCCAAAAAACATTAAGCTGATAGATTTGCCAAAGTACAAAGTAACGTTTGTGAATGGTGATATTGCTGATTTTTCGCAATCTGAGTATAAAAAAATGCAACATTTATTTGATAAAATTCAGGCTTAAAGAACTGTGAGTTTGTAAAAATCTTGTTGTTTCAACTCTTATTTGGGTCACTTTGATATCATATTTGAAATATTAGATTAGGTTTAGCGTTGTAATGAGCTACTTATGACAGAAAGTTCATATGGAGCAGGATTGCATTACTATAGTTTATGTAAGTTATGAATAGGTAGTAAGTAACTTATGAATTTCAAGATATTCATTGATTTAATGAGGAGAACGAAAATGAAAATTTTCAACAAGAAAAACTTATTATTGTCATCTGCAGTTGTTGCAGGGATGCTATTCACAGTTGGTACTAAGGCTGTTCAAGCTGATACAACCGATAGTTCACAACAAGCAACTACAAATACTTTAAAGGTAAATACGAATACTACAGTTCCAGACAAGAATTTGATTATGCCAGTAGCCAGTCGTGATAATCAAACTCTTCGTCAAGTTGCAGAAGCAAACAACACTTCATTAAGTGTATTGGAAAAGTTGAACGATAACATTGATCCAGATAAGACAATTGCCAACGGTACTTGGCTATACCTTCCACAAAATGAAGACTTGTCACTTTTATTTACAGCACTCTATACTGCACATAGCGGAATTTCTAGTGCACAATATCAAAAGTACTATGGTAGATTATCTGCAAGTGAACGCTCAGCTAAGTTATGGATTGCTAGAAGAGAATCTGGTTACAATTATCATGCACGTAATGGCAGATACTATGGACGTTTTCAATTAGATGTGTCATACTTACATGGTGATTATAGTGTAGCCAATCAAGAACGTACTGCTGATAGATATGTTAAAGGTCGTTATGGCTCATGGACTGCAGCAAAGAGATTTTGGATGGCACACAATTGGTATTAAAAACTAATTTAAACAGCAAAAAAGGTTGTGTTTAAAATGAAATTTCAAAAATTAGTAACGAGTGCATTATTAGTAGCTGGTACTGCTAGTGCATTGGCTGTTGTACCTGTATCAGTAAATGCTGCAACTAGCAAGACTGCTCCTGTAGTAGCAGTTCAAAACAAGGCTAACTTTACCAAAGAAGGTTATATCATGCGTGTTCTTAACGATCGTGATGCATCCCCAATCTACGTTGGCAAAGCTAACTACAATAAATTGGTTAAGAATGTAACCCCGGCTAAAGGTGCTAAGACTATCAGTCCTAAGAAAGTACAAAAGGTTAAGTTTAGAATTGAAAAGGTTCTTAATGTAAAAGGTCGCGGCGCTGGTGCTCCAGTATACTTGGTCGCTTCAAAGGATAAAAAGTATTCAACTTGGACTACTCAAGCCTTCTTGCAATACTACTACTTGAACAGCAAGTCTATGCAAGGCGTGACTAAGCCACTCAAGAGAATTGCTAATAGATTAAACACCAGCCTGAAGAAGGCAAACAACAAACGCGACTTTAATGCTGCAATGAAAGCTGCTAAGAAGTTGCGTGGCAGTCAAAGAGATTTCGTTTTACGTTCATTGAATCAACTAAAGAAGGATGGCTCCATGAATGTAGAAGGAAAGAACTTGTTATTATTTGGCTTGTAAAATTAAGATATTACGTAGTAAAGCTCAGTCATTCGCTGAGCTTTATTTTTTTGTGAACGCTAGTCGACAAACAGTATAATGAACTTATATCAAAAATATTGAAATGGATTAAAGTTATTTAGAAAAGAAGATGAAAAATGACTAAAAAAGTTACGCCACGTTTGGTGATGGCGATTTTATCGGCAGGGATGCTCTCATTTTTGGGAATCCTTGATGAAACGGCAACGACAGTTACTTTTCCAATCTTGACTAGAGACTTTGCGATTACTACCGATCAAGTTCAATGGGTTAATACCCTGGTGTTGCTAGTGATTGCAACGATTGTGCCAATTAGTTCACAGATAAGGTTGAGAATTCCTACCAAAAAAATATTTATTCTAGGAGTTTCATTATTTATATTGGGCTTACTAATTGATATCGTTACCCCATGGTTTGATCTTTTGTTAGTAGGTCGAGCCTTGCAAGGAATTGGTACCGGTATAGGCTTGCCGCTGATGTATAACATTATCTTGGCTGAGGTGCCAAAAGAAAAGCTGGGCTTCATGATGGGGATTGGAACGATGATTACCGCTTGTGCCGTAGCCTTTGGTCCGGTGTTTGGTGGTATCGTGACTGATGCGCTTAATTGGCGCTGGATTTTTATCATTTCACTGTTTCTGATAGTAATTAGTTTACTAACAGGAATCTATTCAATTCGCCAGATCAATCCTTTGCAGAAGGTGAAGATCAAGTACGGTCAGTGGCTGTCTCTTGCTGCTGCTTTAGTTTGCTTAATGCTAGGCTTTACTCGAATTGCCAAATATTCATTCCTGTCAGTTCCAGTTTTAGGCTTTTTAGTTTTAGGAATCATCAGCTTATTAATTTGGCTAAAAATATCTTGGTCCGATAAGGAAGCCTTGATTAGTCCTCAATTATTTAAAAATTTGCGTTTTAGCATGCAACTAATTGCCTATTGTTTTGCTAAAATTGCGACTTTGGCCTTAGGCTTCATCTTTCCAATCTATGTGCAAGCCGTTAATCATGGATCCGTTTCTCTGGCTGGTTGGATTACATTTCCAGGTGCGGTGATAAATGCCTTGATGGCAGCCTTAGCAGGAAAGCTGCTCGATAAAAAAGGTGCGCGTTTGCCGATCATTATTGGCGTAATTGCCAGTCTAACTAGTTTGATTTTGATGAATATATTAGCACCACTCAGCAGTATTGCCATTGTATTATTGTATGTTCTTTATTATGGCGGTTATGGGATGTGTTTTGGCAGTCTGATGACCAGTGGATTGATTACTTTGAGCCAAGCCAACCATGCCCAAGGCAATGCGATCTTCAATACTTTGCAGCAATTTTCTGGAGCACTCGGAACTGCATTAGCTGGGACTTTGATTGCGATTGCACAAAATAATCATGTAGGTAATGGTACGGCAATAGGTTCTAAGTGGACGTTTATGGTGCTGCTTGTGCTGATAATTGTTAATTTAGTCCTTGCACTAGTATTTGTACCGAAGAAGAAAAGTAAATAGTAAAAGGTTAAATTTATAACTTTAAAAAAATGCCTGAATTGTCAATTTAAGTGCAACAGTTAGGTTATGAAGAGATGTATTGTTTGAAGAGTTCTTCTGCCGTGTGATATTGGAGGATTCGGCGATGCTTGTGGTTAATGGCATTAGTTGCTTGTTGAACATAAGTAGCTGTCTTGTCTTTCATGCTTTTACCCTTAGGGAAGAATTGACGCAAAAGACCGTTGCAGTTTTCATTTGTGCCTCTTTCCCAAGGAGAATACGGATGAGCAAAGTAGATCTGGCAATTCTTAATTTTTGTCATATCCGCAAACTCAGAACCGTTGTCAAAAGTAAGAGATATGACAATATGTTATATCAACAAGAACAGGCTAAAGCGACTAAAGAAGCTAAATAAAAAGATCGATGATCACCGTTTTTTAACGAAGATCATCGATCTTTTGTTTTTCTATAATCCAAATGCAATCTTGTATAACAATGCACCGCAGATACCACCAGCAATTGGAGCAACTACTGGTACCCAACCGTAGTCCCAGTGAGCAGAACCCTTATGAGGTAATGGGCAAAGTGCATAAACGATACGTGGACCTAAGTCTCTTGCAGGGTTTAATGCAGGACCGGTAGGACCACCAACAGCCATAACCAATGCGGTGATTAAGAAACCAACACCGAGGTTGGCAATATCTTCTGATTGCTTGAAGAACATGCCACGGTATAAACCAACGGCTACAAACAAAAGAATTGCTGTACCAACAAATTCAGTGATAAAACCGTTTAACTTACTGTTGGCAGTATCACCAGTCGCAAAGCTGGCAAAAACAGCGTCATCACTAGCAGTTCTCTTAATGTATGGCCAGTAAACAGCCACTAATATAAGTTGACCTACGATTGCACCAAGCATTTGAACCAAGATATATGGTAGAACTTGATCCCAAGGGAATGCACCTGCACATGCTTGTGCAAGGGTTACGGCCGGATTCAAGTGGTTACCTGAAATTGAACCGAATAACATCGCAGGAAGCATGACACCAAAACCAAAGCCAAATGCGATTAAAAGCCACCCACCATTGGCTTGTCCATCGCGGCTATTACCTCCAGTATCACGCAATACTGAGTTGGCAACTGAACCGTTACCTAAAACTACTAAAATAATCGTACCGAAAAATTCGGCCAAATACTTTATCATCCAAGTATGTTCCATAATAGATACTTTTTACTCCTCTAAAAAAATAAGTGAAAAATACACACAAGATTGAATTATACACTATATTGAGAAAATAGATATTATTATTTTGAAAATTGCAAATATTTTGCTCAAAAACAGATCTTTCTTACTTTTTTGTTTTTTCTAGTAGAATAATTAGTAAGGAATTTTTTAGAAAAGGCGTAAAGAATGAGCGAAGAAAATAAAAATGATGTAGTAACTGGCGCTTCCGAAACTATTGATGCTAGTTCGGGTTCTTCGATGTTAGAACATGAAGAATCTAAAAAAGAAGAAGCCACTAGTCCATGGCCTGGTCCAAAGGGTATGATCCCAGTAACCAGTGGTAAAGCCGACGATGCTAATGTCCATAACCGTGTCTTCTTAGACAATATCTTGGTGGAAATGCGTGTAATCGATTCTGTTGAACCGGATTTGACTACAACAATTTTGGGTAGAAAATATGCATCCCCATTAATGCCGGCTGCAGTTTCGCACTTGAATAAAGTGTTAAGTGATAAAACGAGAAAGCCAATGCAAGAAAAAGCAATGGCCGCTCGCAACATGGATTTACTTAACTGGATCGGCATGGAAACCAACGAAGAGTATGGTGAAATCGTCAGCCAAGGCGGAGACACTATTCGAATTATTAAACCTTTTGCAGATCATCACAAGATTTTAGATGAAATCAAGTTTGCGGAAGATCATGGAGCTGTAGCCGTTGGAATCGATATCGATCATATTGCTGGCAAAAACGGTAAATACGATGTAGTTGATGGGATTCCTCTAGGTTCGATTACAATGGATGACTTGAAGCATTATGCAGAAAGCACTAAGTTGCCATTTATTGCTAAAGGCGTTTTATCTGTATCTGATGCCTTGAAGGCGCGCCAAGCGGGATGCAAGGCAATCGTAGTTTCTCATCACCACGGTCGTGTACCTTTCGGTGTTCCACCTCTAGCTGTTTTGCCTGATATTAAAAAGGCACTTGCTGGTAGTGGCATGGAAATTTATGCCGATGGTTCTTTGATGACTGGTTATGATGCATATAAAGCATTGGCTATGGGTGCTGATGCTGTCTTAATTGGCCGCGGAATCTTGTCAGAGCTGCTTCAAAGCGGTACTAAAGCGGTTGAAGATAAGCTTAAGCAAATGAATGAACAACTAGCAGAGATGATGATGTATACCGGTGTTAAGGATACAAAATCGTTTGATCCTAGTGTTTTGCATTATTAAAAATAAATAGAACAAGATAAAAACAATAAAAAGAGATTGCAACTGCAATCTCTTTTTTATAACTCAATTTTTTCATCAGGTAGTTTAACGTGCAATTTTTCAAAAGAAAAAGGCTTAATTAGAGAAATTTCATAGGCATCTAGAGCTAGATTTTCACCAGCAAAATCTGGATTGTACAATGGATCACCGACAATCGGACAGCCGATTGCGGCTAAATGAACACGAATTTGATGGGTGCGACCTGTTTCTAGCGTTAATTTAACTAAAGCTGTATTATCAGAATATTTTTTCAGTAGTTCATAATGAGTAACCGCATGCAAACCAGTTTTATTTACCATTCTTTTTCTTTGATCATCAGGATCCTGACCAATAGGAAGATCAATAGTACCGTTTTTCTTTAATTTATCCGCATGAATAACTTTAGTCAAATATTCACGATGAAAAGTTTTAGTAGTGAGTTCTCGATTCAAAATAGGAACAACTGCCGGATTTTTAGCCACCAAAAGCAGACCGCCTGTAAGCATATCGAGTCGATGTACGATGTACGGACTGCTACCTAAATAAGTAGCACAATCATTCAATGCTGTATCAGTTTCATTTAAGTTAGGGTGAGTTTTCTGCCCTTTCTTTTTATTAATGATCAATAAATTATCGTCTTCGTAGATAACGTCAGGCATTCGTCTACTTGCAGGATAAGTTTGCTGCATTGAATCAATTTGATCAAGCACGATATCAATTTTGTCACCTGGCTTAACCAATTCATTGAAGTAGCGGTATTTACCATTAATGGTTACATTTTGCTCGATTCTTAAATAATGGCGCAATTTTCTAGGGATAAGTAATTTACGCAGGACCTCGTTAACTGGTAACGGATCAAGATTTTTTGGATAAAAAAGTGTAAAATTATAAACCATAAATATTTCCTAAGTCTGCTTCAATTCTAAACATGTGTTTTAGTAATTATGATACAATTTTCTTGTTTCTAAAAAGGAGCAATGTATTTAATGAATAATGACCAACCAAAAAGAAGTGGCTTTAAGGATGCATGGCATCAATTTGATAGTCGCTTCTTTATCGGACGCTGGATTATTTTAATCCTACTCACTTTAATGCTTTTGACTTGTACATATTATACAATTAAAGTTAAAACTTCGAATATCTCGAATTTGAAGGCGTCACTTTCAACTACAACAACTATTTACGATTATAAGGGCAAAAAAGCAGGTTCCTTATATTCGCAAAAGGGTTCGTTTGTAGAATATGATAAAATTTCGCCAAATATTCAAAATGCGGTCATTTCAACAGAAGACCGTACTTTTTGGACGAACCCTGGTTTTAGTGTTAAAGGTATGGTTCGTGCCGCCATTAGTTTGGTTATTCACCATGGTCAAGTTACCGGTGGTGGTTCCACATTAACGCAGCAGCTGGCTAAGAACTCACTACTTACTCAGCAGCAGACCTTTTCACGAAAATTGGAAGAATTGTTCTTTGCAATTGAGATCAACCATGTTTATTCCAAAAAAGACATTTTGACGATGTACTTGAATAACGCCTATTTTGGTAACGGTGTCTGGGGCGTGCAAGATGCTAGTCGTAGATATTTTGGTAAAAATGCTAGTGATGTAACTGTCAGTGAAGCTGCCACTTTGGCAGGGATGCTGCGGAATCCTAGTTTCTACAACCCTGTAGACCATATGGCTAATGCACTGTCACGTCGTAATTTGGTTTTGAGCTTAATGGCTGATAATGGCAAAATTACTTCAGCTCAAGCCAAAGCTTATTCAAAAGAAGGCTTAACTTTAAAGAATACCTTTAAGAATAAGGATGGCTACCGTTACCCATACTTCTTTGATGCTGTTGTAGATGAAGCAATTAGTAAGTACGGCTTAACAGAAGAGCAGGTAATGAATAAGGGCCTCAAGATTTACACTACCCTTAACCAAAATTACCAAAGCAAGATGCAAGATACCTTTGAACAAAGCTGGCTTTTCCCACAAAATGGTTCAGATGGTACCGAAGCCCAAGGTGCCAGTGTGGCAATGGATCCTAATACTGGTGCCGTACGTGCAGTTGTTGGGGGACGTGGACAACACGTCTTCCGTGGCTACAACCGTGCAACGCAAATGAAGCGTCAGCCTGGTTCATCGATCAAGCCGCTTGCTGTTTACGCACCAGCTCTTCAAAATGGTTATCATTATGATTCAGAGCTTTCCAACAAACTGCAGAAATTTGGTAAGAACGGTTATGAGCCACACAACGTTGATAATGGCTACTCTGATAAGATTCCAATGTACCAAGCCTTAGCTCAAAGTAAGAATGTTCCTGCTGTATGGCTGCTTGATAAGATTGGGGTTAACAAGGGTGTTCAATCTGTTGAAAACTTTGGTATTAAGGTGCCAAAGAGCGATCGCAATCTTGCTTTAGCCCTTGGTGGTCTTTCATCTGGTGTATCACCATTACAAATGGCCCACGCATATTCTGCCTTTGCCAATAAGGGTAATTTGCCTAACAATTCTTACTTTATTACTAGAATTACAGATGCCAGTGGTAATGTTTTAGCAGAAAATGGCAATCCGGGTACACACCGTATTATTTCTGAAAATACGGCAAAAGAAATGACTACGATGATGCTGGGCGTATTTACTAACGGTACAGGTCAATCTGCTCAACCAAGTGGCTACCGTGTTGCTGGTAAAACTGGTTCAACTGAAGTGCCTAACTCATATGGTTTTGGTACTAAGGACCAGTGGATTGTTGGTTATACTCCTGACATCGTTGTCGCAACTTGGGTTGGTTTTGACCGAACCAGTAGGCAGCATTATATGCAAGGAATTTCCGAAACAGGAATTACTAGACTATATAAAGCCGAAATGGAAGGCATTCTGCCGTATACCGCTCAGACTCAATTTACCGAAAAAGCACCTAACCAGATTGTGAAAGATAATGGTTCAAACTTTGATTGGACCGGCGGATTAGGGCAAAAAATTCAAGATGGTATAGGTTCTGCAGGACAGAAGATTAATGAATGGTATAATAGTGTGAAAGGCTTATTTGGCCAATAAAATTTAGGAGGACCATGATGGTTAACGTTTACGATTCAGCTAACAAATTAGCAGAAGATTTAACACAAACTGATCAATACAAGGCTTTACAAAAGGCTATTAAGGATGTAGAAGAAAACGACGAAAGCTCAGCTATGTTCAAGAAGATGGATGAACTTCAAGCTAAGATTTTGCGTGCTCAACAAGCTGGTCAACCTCTTGCTGCTGAAGATCAACAAGCTTACAAGGACTTGAACGACCAAGTACAAAAGAACGATTTGATCGTTAACATGCTTAAGTCAGAACAAGCTTTATACGACTTGCTTAACGACATCCAAAAGACTTACTCAAAGCCAATTAATGATCTTTATGAAGACCTTAGAAACTAGAATTTGCGATGAAATTTATTCACTTTGCGGATGCGCATTTAGATAGTCCATTTCGTGGGCTATCTTTTTTGCCATCTAAGGAATTTAACCAAATATATCAAGCGGCCGATCAATCATTAAGGAGAATTGTTGATTTGGCTTTAAAACAAAATGTTGATTTAGTCTTAATCGCTGGAGATACTTTTGATAGCAACACGCCATCTCCAAGAGCGCAGCTATTTTTTGCCGAACAGATAAAAAGGCTGACTGACCAAAAAATTCAAGTGGTGATGATTTTCGGTAACCACGACCACATGAAAAAAGAAGATCTACTAGTTACTGAAACACCTTATTTCAAATTATTGGGTAATGGTGAAAAAGTGGAGAAAGCCACTTTTGCGACAAAAGCTGGTTTTACTTACGATGTAATCGGCTTTTCATATTTGAATAACCATATTACGCGTGACATGATACCTGATTTTCCTGCAAAGGGACAAAATTATACTTTTGGTTTAATGCACGCACAAGAAAAAACACAAACTAATAATGTTTATGCACCATTTACTACTAGTGAAGTGCAGAACCTTAATTACGATTATTTTGCATTAGGCCATATTCACGCACGCAATAACTTGTCAGAAAATCCATGGATTGTTTACCCAGGTAACATTCAGGGGCGTCACATCAACGAAATGGGCACTAAAGGTTGCTATCTTGGCGAGATCGATGAACAAACTAAGAAGACAAGCATTGAGTTTAAACAAACTAGTCCAATTATTTGGCAAGCTGTCGAAATCAATTTGGAAGGTGAAATCGATAAAGCTGGTTTGCAGACAAAAATCATTGAAGTCCTTAATCAAATTAAGCAAAAGACTTACTTTAGTTTAACCATCAAGGGTGCACAATATTTGACTGAAGAAGAGCGAGAACTGACTGCAGATACTGATTTTTGGCAGACAATCTCGCAAAATTTGCCATTTGCTTCTCAGCTAGTTGACGTTCGTTATGAAACCAATACCAGTTTGGAATTAAATGAGAATGATCAAAAGGCCTTTGAAAAAGCCAAGGCGGAAATTTTTGATGTAGATGAGTTCAATCAAATCGTAAACGACTGGAAGAAAAAAGATCCAGAAGCAGCTGCACTAGCAGAAGATCCTAAATTTATTGAGGCTGTTAAGCAATTAACCGATGTAAAGCTAATGAGTAAATTGAAAGGAATTAAAGATGAGACTGAAACAAATTAAAATGATCAATTTTGGCCAGTTTTCTGACAAGTCTTTTGATTTACCTAGCAAAGAAATAAACGTCTTCTTTGGTGCTAATGAGGCGGGAAAGAGTACGACGGTAGCTTTTATTAAGCAGATCATGTTTGGCTTTCATTTGCGCAGTAATTCGTCTCCGTTTTTTGAAGATTATACGCCGTTAGCTCATGTGAGTCCGATGGGTGGCAGTCTTGTCTTTGAAGCGGACGATGGCGAATATGAATTAGAGCGCTTGTATGCCAAAGGCGATAAGACTAAGCGTGGTATTTTAATCGTTAAAAAAGATGGGCAAGTAGTGCCCGAGAGTCTCTTTTTCGATCAAATTCAAAAAATCGATGGTTCGTTTTATGCCGACAGCTTTATCTTTAATCAAGAAATGCTGGGTCAGGTAAGCAGCTTGAGTCAAGAAGACTTGCTTGAACGTATTTATTACTTGGGTGCAGCCAATAGTGGTAAATTGCTTGAAATGCGTGATGGCTTTGAAAAAGAAGCTGGCAAGTTGTTTAAGAAGACGGGTAAAAAGCCAGAAGTAAATCGTCTGCTTAAGCAAATGGAAGACGATCGTGACAATCTGGCTCAAACGCAAGCAGAGTTTGGTGATTATGAAGAACTTGATCGTGATTTAACTGCTAAAAGTGACGAGTTAAAGAGTAAGCAACAAGCTTTAGAAAAGCTGAAAAAAAGGGCGCAAGAGTTGCGTGACCTGCAAAAAGAATTAGGCAATTACCAAACTTTGCTAGATTTGCAAAAGCAAGTTAAGGATATGCAGTTTGATAGTGAAAATTATCAAAAAGCGCAAGAGATCATGGCGCAAGGTCGCAATTTGCAAAAGACGATTAAGTCTTTGAAAGAGCAATTAGCTGATCTGGATGATAATAATCAGGCTGATTTGTCAGCTAGCAAAAAGCTTGTCCAACAAAAGCCGCAACTACTTCAATGGCAAGCAGAATACAAATCATGTTTGCAAAAAGCTGATGAACTCAAACAAGAAAAAGAACAAATTCTTGCTTTATCTCCTGATACCAAGCAAGTACTAGACTTGACGCCAGAGCAAATCAAACAGCTGCAAGCAGATTATTTAGCTTTGCCTAAACAAGAAAATCGAGTTGAAGCTGCTCCTAATTCCAATGATAAACTCTGGTATGTGATTGGTGCTGTCCTAGCAGTCCTTGGTTTGATCTTACTGGTTATGATGGGGACAGTTGGCGTGATCGCCTTAATTACCGGCCTAATCTTTCTTGGTGCAGGCTACGTTAAAGGCAATAACGCCAATAAACAAAATGCCGCTATTTTGGAAAAGCAAAAACTGGTCGCACAAAAGCGCCAGGGATTTGGGCAACAATATGGCTTGAATCCTGATAATTTGGATATTAATAATCTGGTGGCTAATGCCAACCAGTATCACTTAAAAGAAAACGCTGAGAAGGCAAATAATGAACAACTGAGCCAGATTAATCAAGAAGTCACCCAATTAGCCGCAAATGTGCAAAATACGCTGAAAAAGCCAATTGAGGATGATTTTAGCTCCGTTTTAAGTGGAATTGATGAACTGGAAGAAAAGATTGACCACAGTCAAGAAATTGGTCAACGAAGAATGACGATTTCGTCTGCTTTAAAGCAAGACCAGCAAGATTTGAAAGAATTGGGTTTGCAACTTCAAACTTTGTTTGCTCAAGCTAATGTCAAAAATATGGCCGATTATGATGCTGTGTACAAAGATTCATTAGAGCAAGCCAAAATTAGGACGCAGGTTGAAGCACTTAAGAAGAGCTTAAACGATGATTTAACTCAATTGACAAAGACTAATCCAGCTGAATTAGAGCAGCAATTGCATGAATTGAATGATCAAATAGCTGCAGCTAATAATGAAGTCAGCGATTTACAACAACAAAACGCACAAGTACAGGTTAAGTTGAATAATTTGGCTGATTCAACTGCAGTATTTGAAGCGAGACAGGATTTGGCCAATACCGAAACTAATTTTGAAAGCAGTAGTAAGGAATATTTGGCTAACTTGCTTGCAGCTAAATGGATTGGTCGCTCACTTGATTTAGCTTCAAATGAACGTTTTCCAAAGATGCTCAAAGCAGCTAAAGAATATTTGGCTTTGCTTACAGGTGGACGTTACGTTGATCTTGAACTCGGCAAGAAATTAACGGTCATCAGAAAAGATGGTAAAAAGCGTGATGTTAAGTACTTGTCTCGCGGTACGGCTGAACAACTCTACTTTGCTTTAAAGTTAGCCTTTGTCGAACAAATTAAAGATGAAATCAACTTGCCAATCTTAATCGATGATTCATTTGCTAACTTTGATGATCACCGCATCAAATATATTGAACAATTATTGAAGAAGATTAGTGAAAATAATCAAGTGCTGATTTTTACAGCGCAAGAAAACCTAGTTAAAAAATTAAGGATCCAGCCTTTAACTTTTACGAAAGGAAATCAAAATGCTTAAACGACTCTTAGATTATAATGACGGCGAAGAAATGGATATCGTCGTTTTGATTAAGAATTCGCAATTGCGACGGAATAAGAAAAATAAGCTCTTTTTAGCAATGCAATTTGGCGATGGATCAGGCGAGATTCGGGGCAACTTTTGGGATGCAACCAATCAAGATGCGGCTACCTTTAGTACAGGTACGATTGTAGAATTGAACGGTAAAAGAGAAGAATACCAAGGCCGTCCTCAAATTCGCATTTATAGTTTAAGGGTGGTTGGACCACGAGAAGGCTATGAGTTAGATCAATTCGTTAAGTCAGCTCCAGAACCGATTAATGATATGCATGCCGAAATTAATCAATTTGTTGATCAGATTCAAAATAAAACTTGGAAGACGATTGTCCAATATTTGTTAAAAAAGTGGGGTAGACGCTTCTTTGATTATCCCGCAGGAAAGAGTAACCACCATGCAGTGCGCGGTGGACTTGCTTTTCATACTTTGTCGATGCTTAAGGATGCGAAGGGTTTAGCTGATAATTATGAACAGATCAACCGTTCACTGCTTTATGCTGGATGCATCTTGCACGATATGGGCAAAGTGCTTGAACTAACAGGCCCAGCTGCAACGCAATACACTACCGAAGGTAATTTAGTTGGTCACTTGGTACTTATCGATGAACAAATTATGCTAGCTGCCCAAGACCTTAAGATTGACCTTGAATCAGAGGACTTGCTTTTACTTAAACACATGGTTTTGTCCCACCATGGCCGCTTGGAATATGGTTCACCTAAGTTGCCAGCTCTTCTGGAAGCAGAAATTTTGCACCGCATCGATGATATGGATGCCATGGTTTATGCAGTCACGAATGCTTTGCAGCATACTGGTAAAGGAACGTTTACTGAGCCACTGCTTAGTCAAGATGGCAGAAGATATTATCGTCCAAAATATGATCCAGCTTTAGATCATGCCAAGCATTTGGAATAAGAATAGACAAAAATAAGAGGTTAACTTCAAAAAGCTAACCTCTTGTTTTTTTGCTAATATTTACTAACTAAATATTTTTATTACTTAGTAGCACTAGTAGTTGAAACGTATGATGCTAATACGTCCTTCAAGTCGCTATCCTTGATTGAAACATCAGCACGCTTCAAAACAGTTGAGATAACGTCCTTCATAGTTGCTTGGTCTTGAGCCATTGATGCGTAAATTTCGTCATCGATAGTCTTCTTGTGATCAGCAAACTTACCCTTAGCTGGGTGGCTGATCATCTTAATTACGTGGTAACCAGATTGTGACTTAACTGGAGTTGAAGTTACTTCACCAGTCTTAAGCTTAAATGCAGCTGTCTTGAATGATGAGTCAAGAGTATTGTCAGTTGAGTCAAATCCAGGAAGCTTACCAGCCTTGTTCTTAGTAGCAGTATCAAGTGAGTACTTCTTAGCTAAGCTCTTGAAGCTCTTGCCATCTTTCAATTGTTTGATGATGCTTTGAGCAGTTGACTTCTTAGCAACCAAAATGTGTTGTACAGTTACCTTAGGTTGGTAGCTCTTCCAAGCTTGTTGTTCTTGCTTCTTTGAAATCTTCTTAATGTGCTTTAATGCTTGTTCAGAAAGAAGGTTAGTCTTTAAGTTTTCCTTGAAGCTTGAAGCAGTCATACCGTTTTGTTGTAAAACAGCACTAAATTGTGAGCCATATTGCTTCTTGTAGTTGTTGTATTGCTTGTCAACTTTCTTTGATGAAACGTACTTGCCGTATTGTTGTTCCAAAGCACGGTTGATAATCATGTTAGCCAAAGTTGATTTACCAGCTTGTGACTTCTTCATTTCATCGTAATATTGTTGTTGAGTAATCTTACCACCCTTGTAGGAAGCAACAGTAGAATTACTACCACCGTTAGAACAAGCAGCAGTTGATAATGCAACACCAGCTACAGCTACGACTGCAGCAATTTTTTTCATATAACTCTTCATATAATTAAATCTCCACATCCTTAAATAAGTAACTGTCAACTAATATACCATAAAAATGACTAAATCGTTTTTAAATAGCGAATATTCACAGAAAAATCAAATTTTCTTTGATTTTTCTTAGTCCTTTTCGTCATCTTGAGTGTCTGAACCAGTAAATGAGTTCAAATCTTGGTTAACCTCTTCGCCTTTTTGCTTCATGCGATCAACTGTAGGTTGAATATGTCTAGAATATTTTTCAACATCATCACTAATATCGCTAATAGTGCGTTGTGCTGCAGGCAATTGTTCGCTTAATTCACGACTAGCTTGCTTGGCATTTTGCAATGCAGTAGCAAAACGATTGCTTTCGTGTTTTAAGGCGTCGAATTCAACTTTCAATGGTTTGCCAGGACGATTGCCATCGTTGTCCTTCATGCATGAAAAAACAAAGCCAAAAGCAGCGCCAAAAACTGTTCCTAATAAAAAGCGTTTCATTTGTTTACTCCTTAAAATTGGGCTTTAATCTTATCAGCAACTTCGTTGTATTTTGCTTCGTCGTATTTGTCAGCGTTGTTGCGAGTCATGAGCTTCAAACCATCGCCTTCAAAACGAGGGATAAAGTGAATGTGTGAATGCATAACTACTTGGTTAGCAGACTTACCGTTGTTAGTGGTGATGTTCATACCTGTAACGTTAGGGAAGGCCTTCTTGATTGCATTGGCAATTTCAGGAATGTATTGCAAGTATTGTTGTGCATCTTCTTTGGTGTAGTCAAACAAGTTAACGATATGCTTCTTTGGCACCATTAAAGTATGACCTGGGTTTACTTGTGAGATATCCAAGAAAGCCTTAACGTCGTCGTTTTCAAAAACGGTGTAACTAGGAATCTCACCGCGAATAATTTTACAGAATAAACAATCATCTACTAATTTTTCCATAATATATACCTCTTGTGTTTGAACTTTAGTTTCTTATTAAGTTCATGCTATCATACTATATGTAGAAATTCAGTAAAGAAAGATAGGAAAAATGACATTAAAAATTGAACATTTAACTGGAGGCTACACAGGTGTCCCGGTTATTAAAGATATAAATTTAGAAATTAAACCAGGTGAAGCGCTGGGCTTAATTGGTTTAAATGGGGCCGGTAAATCAACCACAATTAAGCATATTTTAGGTTTGCTTAGACCGCAAAAAGGTAAGATCACTTTAAACGACGTAGTTTTGACGCAACAACCAACGAAGTTTAAGCGTGAAGTGGCTTATATTCCTGAAACACCAATTTTGTATCCAGAATTGACATTAAAAGAGCATTTGGAATTGACCATGCTTAGCTACAAATTGGATGAAAAGAAGGCTTGGGAAAGAGCACATGAACTGCTTAAGATGTTTAGACTTGATGACAAGCTGGAATGGTTGCCAATCCACTTTTCAAAAGGGATGCGCCAAAAGGTAATGATCGTTTCTGCTTTTTTAGCAGATACAAGTTTGCTCGTGATCGATGAGCCATTTACAGGACTTGATCCTTTAGCCGTTGCTAACTTAATTGATTTAATTAAAAAGGCAATTGCTAACGGCAAAATGGTGCTCATGACTACTCACGTTTTAGCCGATGCACAACAAGCCATTTCAAATTATGCTGTTTTAAACAACGGTACGATTGAAGTTATCGGTAGTTTACAAGACATTCGTGAACACTACGGCTTAAAGCCTGATGATCCATTTGACAAGTTGTACTTGGCTTTGAATAGAGAGGATCATGGCAATGCGTGAGTTAGCTAAAAAGAGATTGAATGAAAATCTCAAGCAATCGGTTAAGTATTTAACGCTTGTTTTCAATGACTTCTTTATTTTGGCTTTGATCTTTTTAGTTGGTGCATTGATGTTCTGGTATGCCGAAGCAATGAAAACTATGCCAACTAATTTGTGGTTTTATAAGCCACTGACAGGATTCATTTTATGGCTGCCTCTTTTAACGGGACGATTCGTTACTTTGATTAAAGAAGCAGATATGCAGTTCCTGTTTACACAAGATAAGCAGATGGATGAATATTTGAAGCCTATGCACAGATATAGCTTGGTTTTACCATTCATTTTAGAAATCTTGCTTGCAGGTATTGTCTTCCCATTCGCTACAGTTAAAGCAGGCATTAGTGTTTGGAACTATATCTTGTTGGTGCTTGCCATGCTCTTTATCAAAGATACGGAACTAGAGATTGAAAAAAGCAATCTATATTTTGGCAAAAAGCTAAGTTTTGGACTAGTTAGTTTAGTTGCCTTGCTTATTGCAATTCTTTCCGCTTATTATCCAATGGTAGGTTTGGCTTTAGGTGTAGTTGGAACTATCTTATTTGCGCCTAACTTTAAGCCATCGTTTGGCGATAAGATGAATAAAAAGTTGCTCTTTGACTGGCGCTATGCTGTAGAAAGCGAAAAGGCTAGAAAAGACCGTGTTTATTCAGTCTTCAGCATGTTTACCGATGTCGAAGAAAAGCAAGTAAGCATCAAGCGAAGAAAGTACTTGGACTTCCTTTTGCCTAAGTCAATTGCTAAAGAAAATCCTAACTTGTTCTTATACAGAAGATCACTACTTAGAAATCCAGAGTATTTGAACTTGCTGGTTAGAATGACCGTCTTCGCAATTTTGATTTCATGGTTAGTGCAAGATTGGCGCTGGGCGCTTGGCTTATCATGCTTGGTGATCTTCTTGACTGTTTACCAATTATTGCCAATGGCAACCGAATTCGACCGTAACTTTATGTATCGTGTTTACCCAATTGAACGTCAAGATCGTGGCAAGGACTTGGTCAAAGTATTAACTTTAGGCTTGCTGATTCAATGGGTATTAATCAGTATTTTCTGGTTATTGTTATTGCCAATTAATGTAAACTTATTTGAAGCAATTGGTATTTTACTCGTGTTTACCGCATTGGTAGTTGCCACTTACTTGCCAAATCGCGTTAGAAAAATGAATCAAAAGAACTTTGGAATTAGATAGGGAATAGAGAAATGAGATTAAGAAATAAACCTTGGGCTGTAAAGCTTGTTAATGATCATCCTGAAAGTGTGTTGCAAAACCCAGATCCTGATAAGAAGATTGATTGGGCTGAACGTTTTGGCAATGATCATCCAATTGAAATTGAAGTAGGATCAGGTAAGGGTCACTTTATTACTACCTTGGCTGAAATGCATCCCGACAAAAACTACGTTGCTTTAGAATTGCAAACTACTGCAGCTGGTATTATCTTGCGAACTAAGCTTGAAAAGGGCTTGGATAACTTGCAAATTTTGCGTGGGGATGCGGCTGATATTAACAGCTTTTTTGGCAAGAATACCACTGACGTAATCTACTTGAACTTTAGTGATCCATGGCCAAAGGCTCGTCATGAAAAGCGTCGTTTAACTTATAAGAGCTTTTTAAGTAAGTATGAAGAAGTGTTGAAGCCAGAAGGCCATATCGAATTTAAAACTGATAATTCAGGCTTGTTCGCTTATTCTGTGCAAAGTATGAATAATTACGGAATGTTCTTCGATTTTGTGAGTGTTGATTTACACCATGAAAAGCCAGAAATCGTTGAAAAGAACATTGAAACTGAATATGAGCATAAATTTGTGGCAAAGGGCAATCCGATTTATGCATTGCATGCTCATTTTGAAACCAAGTAGTTTGCAAAAAGCCAGCATTTTTGTATAATACTTGTAAAAAGTAAGAAAGAATAGAGGCATAAAAAATGGAAGAAATTAAAGCATTAACTGAAGACAAGTTACAAGAAATTACTAAGTCTGGTCGCGTTGTTTTGGAATTTTCAGCAGCATGGTGCCCAGACTGCCGCTTCCTTGATCCATTTTTGCCAGAAATTGAAAAGGATTTTTCAGAAGCTAAATTTTACAAAATTGACCGCGACGACTCAATTGACGTCGCAAAAAAATTAATGATTATGGGAATTCCTTCATTTGTTGTCTACCAAGATGGCAAAGAAATTGGTAGACTAGTAAATAAGGACCGTAAAACTAAAGATGAAGTAGAAAAGTTTTTGCGATCACTTGACTAAAAGAGGAGATTTAAAAAAGCATGATTACTAGTACTAATAAAGAAGCTTATCCTAACACTTTGATCGTTATCTTGGGTCATGATGAAGGACGCAGCTCATTCGAAGAAAAAGAAGACGTTACTCGCGTAACCAACGATGAAGGTAAGACTATTGGTTATAACTTCTTCAACGTTGATAAGTTGATTGACTTTGACAAATTGCCAAATGGTCCAGTTAAGCTTTCAGATGATGAACTTGAAGCTCTTAACAAGAAGCTTGCTGAAGCAGGCTTTGACGACAAGTTAGCATACGGCAAGCCAACTCTTGTTTACGGCTATGTTAAGACTTGTGAAAAGCACCCTGACTCAGACCACCTTCACGTAACTACTGTTGAAGTTGGTAACGGTGAAGAACACCAAATCGTTTGTGGTGCTCCTAACATTGCTCAAGGTCAAAAGGTTGTTGTTGCACTTCCAGGTACTTTGATGCCGAATGGTCAACAAATTTGGCCAGGTGAATTACGTGGCGTTGATTCATACGGCATGATTTGTTCAGCTAGAGAACTTGGTTTGCCACACGCACCTCAAAAGCGTGGTATCATGGTTGTTCCTGACAACTTTGAAGTTGGTGCAGAATTTGAACCAACTAAGTGTGACGAATTGATCGCTAGTGGTGAAATCACTTTATAATTTGAAAAGGCATTAGGCTGCTAAATAGTAGTCTGATGCTTTTTTTGATACGTTTTTAAAAAAGTACGTTTTGCTAAACCTTTTTGTAAAAGCAACTACAATAAGAGTTGAAGAAGGCGTTTTTTATGACAAAGAAATATGAAAAAGAAGTCAAAGAAGCAGAAAGCGTATTAGAAGATAAGAATTTAACTGACAGTGAAATCTCACAAGAGTTAATTGATAAAGATAATCCGACCGAAAATGTTAAACCATCTGAAATTGATTTCTTACGTAAAAAGCCAGATCTAGCAACTCAAATTGATTTTACATTGTTAGGTGACCTTGCTGGATTGTCCAAGGAAGCTAAAGAAGAAGCAGAAGTTGCTGTAGCTAAATAAAGTTAAATAGAAGATATTGTATAGGTCAATATAGATAAAAGAAGCGTTGAGAAAAAATCTCAACGCTTTTTTTGCCGTAAATCAAATTCCATCTTGAAATAACTAATCAAGGTATAATGAAACTGTAAAAGTTATTGAAACAAAGCCACAAGGGAGTGGAGAAAATGAAACTCAATAATAAAATTTTATCTAGTGCAGCGGCTGTTTTAGCAGCAGTTTCTTTAGGTTTAATAACTTCTCAAACAGTTAATGCACAAAGCATTACTTTACATAAAGGCTACGATAAAACCGCAACGCCTTATATTAGACAAAAAGGCAAATTTATCCATGCCAATAAGAGTATCAAAATTAAGAATTATAAATTCTATGGTCAACCTATTTTAACTAAGGGTGACAAAGTGGTTTATGCTAGTGCCACAACACCACGTCTTATTAACCAGGAACCTTATTACTATATCGGCAATGGTGGATATGTCAAACAAAATAATGCGTATGTAATGAAGGGCGGTACATATGTACTTACTAGAAATTCATATGTCTACGATAAAAATGGTAATAGACTGAAGACCTACCGCGGCAAGCGTGCTTACTTGCCATATAACACTAAGATTAAGTCTCCAAACGGTGAGGAATACTACCGTAAGCCTTATACTTACTACAACATTGGCAAGAACACCTATATTCAAAGTGACCAAATTGCTAAATTAAATGGCAAGGGAGTTTTATTCGTTTCTCAAAGTAGTTCCGTTTATAATTCTCGCGGTCAACGTCAAAGACAAGTAATTAAAGCAGGTCGATTAGTACCATATGCTGGTAAAGTTCAGGACAAAGATGGCCAATATTTCTATGTGGCTAATAACAAGAACCATACTGTTCGTTCACTTAAAAGCTACAAGATTAAGGGCAACTATTACTTCAGAATTGGTAAGAATCAGTACATCAAGGCTAACAACGTAAATGCCATTAATGGTAATGCTCTTTATACCAAAGGTCCTATCAAGGTTAAGATTGTTGCCGATACACTTGCTTACAATCAAGACTTCCAACAAATCAATAAGCTGTACAAGAAAGGACAAACTGTAACAGCCGATATGGTGGTTCAAACCGGTATGGGAGACTATACTGCTTCTTACTATCGTGTAAAGGACGGTAAGAATCCAGTTTATATTGACACTGGCTTATATGAAGAAAGCAGTCCAGACGTTCCTTATGTTTGGAGTGGTGATAGAGGTCCAACTTTGGCTAAACAATATCTTAGCGGCGAAGATGTGTACAACATGCGCTATAGCGTAGCTGACTTCAAGATGGGTCAAACTGCTTTCTACAATGTCAACGGTGAAAAGGTTGATACTAAATTTGACGGTGATGAAATGGCAGTTAACCAAAAGCTTTATTTGTGGGATGCAAAGGAAAACAAGGCTGAATTGTACTACCATGTTCAAAACTCATTGGTTTACAAATCAGGTGCAGAAGACGATCGTCAAAATACTGCCTACAGCAATCTTTATGTCAAAGCTAGTGATGTAGCGCTTAGCGGTCGCAAGCTCAAGACTAGCAACACAGAAGCTGAAGCTAAAGCCGATAGCGCATTAGCAACTGCTAGTGAAAAGACTTCACTTACCAATTCAATTTCTGATGAAAGCACAGTTAAGGCTTCAGATAAGTATCGTCTAGATACTTGGGTAAACCGTAGCTTGTATGATCAAGCAGTAGAAAATGCGAAAACTGTCGTAAATGATAAAAATGCAACTAAGGCTGCAGTTAACGAAGCTTTATGGCAAGTTAATTTTGCTAAGAAAAATTTGAAGGGTGCAAAAGTCAAAGTAAAAGACATCAACAACTTAACGCCTCTAGAAGCACAACAAGTCTTGAATTTAATGCGTCAAGCCTACAATAGTGACAAAAATTATCCAATGGTCGAGGTATATCAAAAGTGGGCACACAAGCCAGGCTATTATCCAGCAGAAGGTTGGAAAGGTAACCAAAAGACAAGATATTACTTAATCCCAAGCAGCGGGGCTAAAAAAGTACTTCTAAAGTTCTCTGATTTTGCTACGGAAAAATGAAATAATGTTAGAATAAAAGACGAGTATTTTTAACATTATGGAGAGTTAAATATGTTAGATAAAAACAAACAAATTTGGTTTATTGGTATTAAAGGAACCGGTATGGCTTCCTTAGCACTACTTCTTCACGACTTAGGCTACAACGTTGCCGGTAGTGATATTGAAAAGTACACCTTCACTCAAGTTCCACTTGAAAAAGCTGGTATTGAAGTTAAGGACTTTGACCCAAGCAACATCAAGAGTAACGATGAACAAGTAATCGTTAAGGGTAACGCCTTCAAGGAAGATAACCCAGAAGTTAAGGCATGTCTTGATAAAGGCGTTAAGTGGCAAAGCTACCCAGATACTGTTGAAGAAATTGTGCAAATGCATACTTCAATCGGTATTTCAGGTACTCACGGCAAGACTTCAACCACTAGTCTTTTGTCACACGTTTTAGGTGAAGTTGCACCAACTACTTACTTAATTGGTGACGGTCGTGGTAAGGGTGTTCCAGACTCACGCTTCTTCGTTTACGAAGCTGATGAATACCGTCGTCACTTCTTGGCATATCACCCAGATTACCAAATTATGACTAACATCGACTTTGACCACCCAGACTACTTCAAGGATCAAGACGATTACACCAGCGCATTCCAATCAGCAGCTGATCAAACTAAGAAGGCATTGTTCGTATGGGGCGATGACAAGCGTCTTCAAAGCCTTAAGACTGATATTCCTAAGTACACTTACGGCTTTAACGATACTGATGACTTCCAAGCTACTGATATTAAGAAGTCAACTACTGGTTCTAAGTTCCACGTTTTAGCTCATGGCAAGGATCTTGGCGAATTTGAAATTCACTTATTTGGTGACCACAGTATCTTGAACTCAACTGCTGTTATTGCGGTTGCTTACACTGAAAAAGTGCCGATGGATGATATCCGTGATGGTCTTCTTGCCTTCAAGGGTGCTAAGCGTAGATTTAGCGAAAAAGACTTTGGCGACATTGCAGTTATTGATGACTATGCTCACCACCCAACTGAAATGCGTGCAACTATCCAAGCTGCTCGTCAAAAGTTCCCAGACAAGAAGTTAGTTGTCGTCTTCCAACCACACACTTTCTCAAGAACTAAGAAGTATCAAAAAGACTTCGAAGAAATTTTACGTGGTGTAGATAAGGCTTACGTAACTCCAATTTATGCTTCAGCTCGTGAAGCTAATGGTGATATTTCAAGTGAAGACTTGGTTAAGAATATCCCAGGTTCAGAAGTTATCGACTTAAACAATATTGCTGACTTAACTAAGAATAAGAATTCTGTCATCGTATTTATGGGTGCCGGCGATATTCCTAAGTATGAAGACGCTTTTGAAAAATTGCTTTAATTGAAAGATAGCATGAAAAAGTGTCTGGGAAAAAACTAATTCCTAAGACATGAAAAAAGAACGATGATTT
>ERZ791753.361-NODE-361-length-45076-cov-16.862686_pt1 | contig 45076 bp, 44 predicted proteins | sample MGYA00509951_ERZ791753 | MGnify/ENA primary metagenome ERZ791753 (study PRJEB30046, sample SAMN00792026) | human gut metagenome | study: EMG produced TPA metagenomics assembly of the A metagenome-wide association study of gut microbiota in type 2... | reverse complement strand
TCGAACTCCCGACACCTGGTTTTGGAGACCAGTGCTCTACCAACTGAGCTACTCCCGTGTTTGCGGCTGCAAAGGTAATGTAAACTTTTAAATATGCAAGAGGGATGAGCGATTATTTTAACGCTCTTTCGTCTTATAACATCTGTAAGTCCTGATACATAATGCGGTAGGCGGCTGCTTTTTTTTCTAAAGCAAGTGGATAAGCACGCGAAGAAGAGGGCATCCGATAAAGTCGCATAGGTCTGCCATCAAAAATAAATTCTGTAAAATCTCCCACTTTCGGCTTTTCAAGAGAGAATTGTTCGCATAAAGTTTCCGTTGCTTTCTCACCTGTAGTAACTATGGCTTTACATTCCGGTAAGCGACGGAGCATGCCCTCGATATCCGTAGGTTCTACAACTTCCAGAAATTTGTCGGATGCATTGTCTTGCAACCGTCGTATGGCGGTAGCTGTATCAAATAGGGCAATGCCTTTTTCTTGTAGGAAAGGGATAATGCGATCTTTGTCGAAAGCTTTTGCCGTTTCGTTCAGAAAATGGTTCTTATCATTGAAGAACAAGAGTCCTACAATCCGCCACATATCATTGTTCCAGTTCGGATAATAAAACTCCATCGACCACCTTTTCTTTTGAGGTGGAAAACTTCCCAGCATCAGCAAACGGGCGTTAGCAGGAAGAAAGGGTTCTAAAGGGTGCCGTTCGATTTCCATACTTACTATTTTTAGGATAAAAAATGTCTGAAAAGCCCGGAATATGATTCAGACTTCTCAGACGACTCTGTGATTTTCTTATGCAAAAGTATAGATTATTTCCGGAAGTTACTCTGCTATTTCCAGATTACTCATTTTTTCTGTGATGCGGAAGGGGAAGTCCGGATATTCGTACAGGCTGAACCGTGATTCGGTTTTGCCTTCCGTATAATTCCAGATACTTGCGTAGTCTTCCACATCTTCTCCCATGGCACGCAGTTGTCGCAGGTAGGCGGCTATGGATTTATTCTCTACGATATATACCTGTCCGAGTTGATTGATTATCGGGCTGTGGCGACGTGTTCCGTCGTGGTCGAAACGAAGGATGCGCTTTCCGTCTTCGGTCATTCCTACCAGATTGAACGTCATGCTCTTGCCAATGGCGGGCAGGTTTAACACGCTGCGGTCTGTGGCAAGAAACGGAAGATGATGTATCTTCAGGAAGTGGCGGATACAGGATGCAGGATCAAGTGCGGTTTCGAGCGATGCAGACAGGTTGAAGGCATCTTCTTTATTTAGTTTGCCGAAACGCTTTTCTTCTTGCTGTTCCTGCATGGAACGGCTGTTTGGTGTAAAGACTGCGTTGTTTTCTTCGAAACCTTTTACGGAGAATGTATAGTAACAGACAACTCCCAGTTCGTTAAGTACTTGGCGTAGGCGGGTGGTATGTCCCCGACGTGAGGCAGCTACGTTATACACAAGTTGGTTGGTAATCAGCCAGCCTGCCGATAATAATTTGCGAATACCTTCCTTTGCCTCGGGAGTAACCTCCAATGGAGTTTGGAAATGCGTTTGAATGATGAACTGACGGATACCGATGACGGATGCTTTCTCCTTGAAAGTTCGCAGAATTTCTACCAATTCATTGTTGATACGCATTGGCAGATAAGCTGGCAAACGCGATCCGAGGCGGATACGCTGTAATTCGGCATACTTTTCTCCTTCCGGGCGTTCCTGATTGGCTTTCCGTTTACGGGCAGCCATACGGTAAATGGCTTCCAGAATTGTGTTCAGCGTCTTGTTCTGACTCATGAGGGCATCTCCACCTGTGATGAGGATATCACGCAACTGGGTATCTTCCTCGAAGTAAGTCATCAGACGGCGCAATTTCTTTTCCCATGTTTCTTTAGGACGCAGGGAGTCAAACTCAAAATTGAGTCGTTTGCTCTGGAAGTCATACATACGCTGGCAGGAAGCACAAAGCCCGCCACAAGCGCGTCCCATGGTATCGGGAATGAGGATGGCTACTTCCGGATAACGACGGTGGATATTGTGCCCGTCGGGCAGGAGCCAGCCGGCCGCATTGGGTTTTCCGGCTTCTACTATGTCTTCACGTTCCCAAGCGCGGATTTGTCCGTAGGTTTCCACCAGTTGCGGGGAGTAGAGGATGTAGCTGCGCAGAGATTCATCGTTGTATCCTGTACTGCCGGGATTTAACAAGTGCAGATAGTAAGGCGTAACGAAGAAAGGCATTCCTTTCTTGCGGGCACGAGATAACAGATACATGGTTTCAGCAGAAAGTGAATTGCCCAGAAAGCGATTCAGTTCTGTAGGGCTTTTGGCAGCCATGGCCAGATGGAAACGGAAATCGTTCCACCATTCGTTGACGAGGCGGTATTTCTCTTCGTAGCTGATGCCCTCTTCAAAGTGGTAGCGGGAAACAGCGGTACGGTGCTCTATCTTCTGTATCAATGCGTGCAGAATACGCTCTTTATTTTTGGCATGGATCAGTTGTACGTCTTCGTCCAGTCCGCTGGGCCAGCGCTCGGTCCACGCTTTGACGCGTTGGGGTGCGGGGAGTGGGGCAGCAGGATGCTGTAAGCGTTTGAATTGCTGGAAAATATCCAGGAACACGTCTGTTTCCACATCTTCTTCCAGATTTCCGATAAGAAACATGTATAGAAGTGACAGGGTAGAAACAATCATTTGTTCATCGGTAGAAAGTTCATGGACTTCCTGGCCGTCATATTCAATCAGAAGTCGAATTTGCCTGACAACTTCACTTTCCGTATCAGCCTGATTGGTAATGAATTCCGAAATGCCTTGCTTGAAGCTTTCCGTACCGTCGCTCTGTTCGGCGATGCGTACAATTTCGGGAAGTTCATTTCGATAAAGTTGCTTCAACTGGGATAAAGTGAGTGCAAGCATTTTCTTTTGTTTCATAAGCGGTTGTTTTTTAATGATTAATACTGAAATAACTACGAGTTACGAGCTACAAGTTGCAAGTAACAAGCTGAGTTAAAAGTTATAAGCTACGGGTAACTCTGATAGCCTGAAAGGTTGCCTGACTTACTGAGCCTAAATCAAACTATTTGAATTATCAAATCTTCTGAGTTATCGGATATTCTAAATTATGAAATCTTCTGAATAATCAGATTACTTGAACTAATAGGTTTTGAACTATCAACTTATCAGAGTTTTTTAACTTACCCAGTGCAATAGTTTGTCACTGATAGCTTGTTGCCTGTGGCTTAGCGGATAAAGTCCGCTATATCTTACAACAATCTCTTTGCATAAAGTGTTGTTGCTCCTTCGAGCAAAAAAGTTGCATAAAAATAACAAAAAAAGGCGAGAAAATCATTTCTCGCCTTTTTTATTGATTATTTCTTTAGAAAACTTTTTCTTTTGATAACAGTTTTTACCTGATAGATATTTCAAGCTTATTTCTCTTCCGTGGCTTTGTTTTTCGGTTCTTTTTTAGCCAGTAATACAACGTTGTACACGTATTCTGTCATCCACTGCTCGGAGTATCCCAGACGCTCTTTATATTGGCGGACTGCCATAGCCGTCTTATGTACATCGTCCTTTTTCCATACGGTTTTGGTGCAGACGTCATGTACGGTCTTTTCGGTCATACTGCGCAGTGCGCCTTTAAAAACAGAGGGCACGCGAAACTTCCATTGCATCAAGTTACCCATCAACATCATCAGGTCTTGTGAGAAGCCTTGATACATAAACAAGTATGCCTGCACATCATTCTGCGTGCGGCAATGCTTCTTTACGGAAGCGTCGATTTCCTTGAAGAAGTTTTCACTCAGTCCATAGTCCTGCATCAGCATTTTGCGTGAAGCAGTCTTTTCGGCTTGTCCCAGTCGTCCGCCCTGAGTCGGTATTTTGAACAGGCGTTTGAAGTTGGCTACATCCGGCACGAAACGAATGTTCGTAATTCCCAGATTAGCGGCAATCACGGACTGGAAATAAACACGTGTCAGTGACACGAAATCTTCCACGTTTTTGGAGGAAGTACCCTCGGAATTCTTTTTAAATAGTTTGGCAAATATACCCATCTGATTTATGTTTTATGATTTATGATTTATAATTGCCGGGGCAATTGCGGTTGCAAAAGTACGAAATAAGTTGATTTACACCAACAATTGTATAAATCATAATTTATAAATCATAAATCTCTTACCAGCACTCTATGTCATTTTCCACTTCTTCGAGGCGGTCTTTTGTGAAAACAGGGTCTTTGATACCCGCGCGTTTCTGTGCACGGTAGTCTTCCAGCAGTTTGAAAGCGTATTTACCGAGCAGGCTGATGGCAATCAGGTTGCAGAGCGCCATCAATCCCATGGTGACGTCTGCCAGACTCCATGCCACATCCAGTGCAGCGAGTGCGCCAAATAGTACCATACCACCTACCAGGATGCGGTAAATGCTCAATATCCATTTCTTCCGAGTAAGATAACGCACATTGGCTTCTCCATAATAATAATTACCCAGAATGCTGCTGAAGGCGAAAAAGAACAAAGCAATGGCAACAAAAATGCTTCCTGCCGAGCCAATCTCGTTTGTCAGCGCCTGTTGCGTAAGTTGTACCCCATTGGCAGAGCCGTCCAGTGGCGCACCACTGAAAAGTATAATGAACGCGGTGCAGGTACATATAATCAATGTATCGGTGAAGACGCCCAAGGTCTGTATCAGCCCCTGCTTTACGGGATGTGTGACGTGTGCGGTAGCCGCCACATTGGGAGCGGAACCCATACCGGCTTCATTGCTGAACAATCCCCGCTTGATGCCTTGCATCAATGCAATACCTACGCCACCACCCAATGCCTGTTGCCAGCCGAAGGCATGGCTGACGATGAGTTTGATAACGGCAGGAAGTTCAGTGATATTGATAGCTACGATAATCAGTGCCAAAGCAATATATCCCAATGCCATAATGGGGACAATGATACTGCTCACTTTAGCAATGCGCTGTACACCACCAAAGATAATAAGCAGCGTAGCTATGGTAATAACCCCTCCTACAATGACGTGATCGAAACCGAACGCATGTTCGAAAGCTGCACACAGTGTATTGCTTTGCACGGAGTTGAAGGCGAAGCCGAAAGTTATCGTAATGAGTACGGCAAACACACTACCCATCCACGGTTGTTTCAATCCTTTCCGCATATAGTAGGCGGGACCGCCAACAAAGGAGTCTTTGCCTTTCACCTTATATAATTGTGCCAATGTGGATTCTACAAATGAACTGGCAGCCCCAAACAGGGCAATGACCCACATCCAGAATACTGCTCCCGGTCCGCCTACAGCAATGGCAGTGGCTACACCCGCCAGATTGCCCGTGCCTACGCGGCTGGCAATGGAGATGGCAAACGCCTGAAATGAAGAGATATGCTTTTCACCTGGCTTGCCGTTTGTTCCTGCTGAGTCACCTAGTAAACGTACCATTTCCCTTATCATGCGGAACTGTACGAAGCGGGTTTTCAGCGTGAACCAAAAGGCACATCCCAAAAGCAGAGCGATAAGGATATAGGTCCAGAGAATATCGTTGATTGAATTGATTATATTCATGCTATATTGTTTTATATTTACTTGTTTAATGATAAACTGTCGGTTCTTCTGTCTGAATTTATTGATTATAAAGGTCGCAAAAGATATGTTCTGTAACTGATTGAATATTAATGTGTTGTGTTGAGGCGTTCTAAGACTGCAACTGAGGTACCCTAAGTATCATACTGAGGTATCCTAAGTATCATATTGAGATACCCTAAAATAACAACTGTTTTTGGTTTTTGTTTTTCTGTAAACAACTTTTTCCTCATACCCAAAAAGTAAAAGTCAGGATTGAAGAATGATTATTTATTTTAATCTGAAGTGAAACTTATGACCTTCAAATACCGGTTCTACAATATCAAACCGGATGAACTTGGCAAGTAAATGTTCTGCTGCACGTCGGGAAAGGCGTGCCAGCCTACAATACCTGTTCAGCGATAGACTATCATTTTCTTCCAACAAGTCAAGCAACAACTGTTCGCGCTCTGTATAAGTTATCAGTTCTCCCCGCGGACTACCACTTTGCTGCCATACACGCAGATGCACCGGTGTGGCGAGTATATTCTCATCCTTGATGCGCAGATAAGCCAGCGGTTTTCCTGTTTCATCCTTGGCATATACGGGTTTTTGCAGACTTTCCTCAATCTGCACTACCAGCACGCTGCGTCCTTCCGCCTGAAAGGTCTGCATGGTATAGTTCACTTCCGGCTGACAGTACATTTGCGCTGCCGCCTCTATCATATATTGTTCCTCGTCAGAGCGAACTCCGGCGATCTTTCCGTTATCTTTAACTCCGATCAGCAACCGCCCGCCGTCTGTATTGGCAAAGGCGGAGAGCGTTTTTGCGATCTTACGGGCATCGGAAATCTCAAACTTAAAGTCCTGCCTTTGGTGTTCGCCTTCGGCTATGAGCATGTGTATGTATTCCGTATCTGTAAGGGTTTTCATGCCTGCAAAAGTAGGCAAAAAACGCCAGAGGACGCCTTTTTGCGCAATTTTTGCGGATTATTTCAAAAAAAATATTGTTTTTCTGCATTTATTTCAAGAAAGAGTGTATTTTTGCCAGACATTATTAACGAAGTAATATTAATAAGAAAAGGATTATGAAAGAATTAGTTGAAAAAGTTGCTGAATTGTATGCAGCATTCGAGAAAGATGCAAAAGCTCAGATTGAAAATGGTAACAAAGCTGCCGGTACTCGTGCACGTAAGGCTTCTTTAGAAATCGAAAAATTAATGAAAGCATTCCGCAAAGCATCTTTGGAAGCTGCTAAATAATAAGCACGCTTACTGAAAGAATTGAAAGACCGTCTCAATGAGAGCGGTCTTTTTTGTTTTACAGGTGTGAAGACACTCTGAATAGTTCTTTATTATTTAACTTCCCATTATTTGTTTCCTTCTCTTCGAATTGCTAATTTTGGCCCAATTATAAGTTGTGTAGTGGATATGAATGAAAACGTCCTCAATAAACTGAAAATACTGGCGGAGTCGGCAAAATATGACGTCTCATGCTCGTCCAGCGGTACCGTGCGTTCCAACAAACCCGGTATGTTGGGTAATACTGTCGGTGGCTGGGGTATTTGCCATAGTTTTGCTGAGGATGGACGTTGCATTTCACTGCTGAAGGTGATGTTGACGAACTATTGCATTTACGACTGTGCATATTGCATCAATCGTCGCTCTAATGATTTGCCGCGTGCTACGCTTTCTGTCAGTGAGTTGGTAGATCTGACGATGGAGTTCTATCGCCGCAATTATATAGAAGGATTATTCCTGAGCAGTGGTGTGGTGCGGAGTCCGGATTATACCATGGAACGTCTGGTGCGCGTGGCAAAAGACTTGCGCACAGTGCATCGTTTCAATGGCTATATCCATTTGAAAAGTATTCCCGGTGCCAGTCGTGAACTGGTGAACGAAGCGGGGTTGTATGCCGACCGCCTCAGCGTCAATGTAGAAATACCGAAAGAGGAGAATCTGAAACTTCTTGCCCCGGAGAAAGACCATAAAAGTGTATATGCGCCGATGCGTTATATTCAGCAAGGCGTGTTGGAAAGTTCGGAGGAACGGAAGAAACACCGCCATGCACCACGTTTTGCTCCTGCCGGACAGAGCACACAAATGATTGTAGGGGCTACAGCGGAAACGGACAAAGATATTCTTTTTCTTTCATCAGCTCTTTACAAAGGACCTACAATGAGGCGTGTTTATTATTCCGGTTATATCTCTGTGAATACGTATGATACGCGTTTGCCGGCCCTGAAGCAGCCACCGCTGGTACGTGAAAATCGCCTGTATCAGGCAGATTGGCTCATGCGCTTTTATCAGTTTAAGGTGGAAGAGATTGTGGATGATGCATATCCTGACCTGGACTTGGAGATTGATCCTAAACTGTCGTGGGCCTTACGCCATCCGGAGCAGTTTCCGGTAGATATCAATCGGGCGGATTATGAGATGTTATTGCGTATTCCGGGGGTAGGAGTGAAGTCGGCAAGATTGATCGTGGCATCCCGTCGTTTTTCTAAGTTAGGTTTCTATGAGTTAAAGAAGATAGGAGTGGTGATGAAAAAAGCGCAGTACTTTATTACTTGCCATGAACTCCCTATGAAGACAGTGAATGAAATGACTCCGCAAGCAGTGCGCAGTTTGCTGATTACGAAGCCGAACAAGAAGAAAGTGGACGAAAGGCAGTTGTTGCTTGATTTCCGCGACTAAGAGAGTTTTTTTCCATGAATATATTTGTTTTTGATAATACTTTCGAGGGTTTGCTGACTTCTGTTTTTGAAGCCTATTCCCGTCGTGTTTTTCCTGATGCATTGTCTCCGGAAGGAGAGCCATTACCTTTATTTTATGATGAAGTCTTCACGGTAATCACCGAAGAAGAAAAGGCGAAGCGAGTATGGCGTGGTTTGCAAAAGAAACTCTCTTCCGGTGCTCTGTCTTGCCTCGCCCAATGTTGGCTGGCGGAGGAACAGGAAACTCCGATGCTTTTGTTTCGCTATATTCGTAAGGCGATTGATGCTCCCCGTTCCATTGAAACCAATTTTGCCGATCCGGATGTACTGGAATTCTCGCGTATGTGGAAGCGGGTGGATTGGGAACGTCTTCGTATGCTCCAGTTTATCCGTTTTCAGAAAGCTGCCGACGGCACCTTCTTTGCTGCGGTAGAGCCGGAAAAGAATGCTCTACCACTGGCTATCGATCATTTTAAGGATCGTTTTGCCGATCAGCCCTGGCTGATATATGACATAAAACGGGCGTATGGTTTCTATTATGATTTGAAAGAAGTACGTCAGGTCACTTTTGAAGAAGGTTCATGCGAGCGACATCTGGTCACAGGTATGCTGGATGAAAGCCTGATGGATAAAGACGAGAAACTTTTTCAGCAACTCTGGAAGACATACTTTAAAGCCATCTGTATCAAAGAACGGCTAAATCCGCGGAAGCATAAACAAGATATGCCTATACGTTACTGGAAACACATGACAGAGAAGCAGTAACAAGATCATTCGATTTGTTCTACTGTCACATCCGGCCATTCCTGCATAAGTGACAGCATGTGTCCTTCGTCATTACTCCGCTTGGATTTGATAATCATAGTCACTATATACCTTTCTGTATCTCCGGAACCTAATCTTTCCATTTTGTAGGAGACTAACATATAATTTCGGGAGTTAAAGCGATCGGATACTTCCTTAAGGATATCCTTATTTCCGGTAGAGAATGTTATCATGGAGCTTTTCATCCCTACACTTTTGAACAGGATGCTGAGCAGTTCCAATCCTGCCAGAGTGAGCAGGGTAGCGGCTATACTTATTACATACATTCCGGCTCCAACCGCCAGACCGATGCCTGCTGTAGCCCATATTCCGGCAGCAGTAGTCAATCCTCTGACTATTTGCTTTTGTAATATGATGGTACCGGCACCGATAAAACCGATACCGCTGACTACCTGGGCCGCTACACGACTCGGGTCCAGCGAGACGCTGTTTTCTTTGATAATGTCCTGAAAGCCATATTGGGAAACAATCATGATGAGGGCACTGCCTAATGATACTAAAAAGTGAGTACGGTATCCTGCTTCTTTGGCACGGTATTCTCTGTCCAGGCCGATGATGGCACCTAAGATGCCGGCTACTAATAGTCTGAGTACGAAATCGAAATCTAATGTCATATTGGCTCCTTTCTGTGTTTTAAGTTACTGTACTTTTTCTTTTGTCTCAAGACAAAAGAAAAGTACTTAATTTATAACCCATGCCCTATTATGCGGCACAGTCTTCTTCGGATCATAGTGCATTCCCGCCTGTGTCGGTATTTTAAGAACGTATGTACGTCCGCTTTTGTTTTGTAAAGAACTATCGCGCAGCCATGGGTTGGCATCCTTCAGTTGGGCGTAGGTAATACCTTTACTCTTAGCAAATTGTGCCAGATTGTCGATACTTGTTGTTACATTGATCTCTGTATAGGGAATGACAGGGTAAAGATGTTCCCGTTTCAGTAAAAAGCCATAGCGCTGCGGATTACTGATGACGGCTTTAGCGGCAAGCAGACGGAACATGTAACGGGAAGTTTCTTCTACAAGCCAAAGGTCTACGGCTTGATCTACGAGCTGTTTTTTCAGTTCAGAGGAGATGCGGCCTTGTCCACCATTGTAAGCAGCGGCTACGCAAAGCCAGTTACCATATCTTTGGTAGGCATCTTTCAGATACTGGCATGCGGCACGGGTGGCTTTCTCCACGTGATAACGTTCGTCGATATTGGGGTTTACTTCAAGGCCGAATTCGCGTCCGGTAGTTTGCATGAACTGCCACATTCCGGCTGCTCCTGCCGGACTACGGGCAAGGGTGTTGAGGTTACTCTCTATTACGGCGAGGTATTTGAAATCGTCGGGTACACCGTTTTCCTTCAATATGGGTTCTATGATGGGAAAGAAGCGGTTCGCACGCTTGATGGTGAGCATGGTGGTGGAGTGCATATAGGTGAACGACATTTGTTCACGGTCCATGCGTTCACGATGATCGTAGCGTGTCAGGTCAATTTCCTGTCCGGCAAAGGTGATTTTATCCGGTACGGAAGGGGAGGTGACACAATAGGGAACTTCGGATTTAACGGATTGCTGTTCAGGATCTATCGTGCTGTGCCCAAACAGAAATGGAAGTGCGGCACCGGCGCATAGAGCAACTGAGGTAACTATCAGGATATGTATTGAGTTTTTTTTCATTTTCAAAAGTTTGTTTGGTTCGAGGTCGAATATACAATATTTACGGGAATGAGGCAAGAACTATGGTGTCTTTACAACGAATCTTAGTTCTTTATAGGCAATCTTTCCCATAACCACCGGGGGATCATTCGCCAGAAAAAGACAACTACACGGTATCTACCGTCAATCACAATGACCCGTTTTTTCCGGTTCAAGGCATGGACGATACTCTTCGCTACCTGATTGGCTTGCATAAGCATGGGGAACTTGCCACTTTTCAGTAAGTCGGTAGCGACGAAACCCGGGCGTATGTCTGTGAAATGGATATTCAAGTGTTGCATCCGGGAGAGTTGTGCCAAGGCTTCGATGTAAGTATTCTGGAAGCGTTTCGTTGCGGAATAGGCCGGGGCGATGCCCAATCCTTTGGTGCCTGCAATGGAGCTGATGACAGCGATATGCCCACCTCCTTCGTTTTTGAAGTGATTGAAGGCGGCGGTCACCATGCGGGTGAATCCTTCTACGTTGGTACGGGCGGTATTTAGTTCTATTTCCGGTTTCAGGTCTGGGTTCTGACTTCCTATGCCGGAGCTGAGGAAGAACAAATCCATGCCACCTAACTTCCGGATAAGTGTCTCCAGTAGGGTAGGGGCATCTGGATCTGTTACGTCCAGACGTTGGATTTCGATTTGCCCGGGGGCGGTGGCTTGCAGTTTCTCCAATGCTTCTTCCCGTCTTCCGGCAATACCGATGTGCCAACCTTGCTGAATTAGCAGTTTGGCAACTTCTTCTCCTATGCCGGAGGTGGCTCCTATAATAATGGCTCGTTTCATAATTACTGTATTAGTAGTTTGTTAATTGCATGTGCAGGATGGGAAAGGGCTTGCCTTGTGCATCTGTTTCATCCCGACTTATTACTTCAAAGCCCCTGTTACGGTAGAAGCGGAAAGCCTGTTCGTTTTGTTCGTTGACATCCACTTTGCGGAAACTTTGTTTTCATATATTTTATTGTCCGATGACGGTTGCTACTATTTTTCTTCCACCGCCATGATTGCGGAATTCACAGAGGTATATACCTTGCCAGATACCCATATTCAGTCTACCATCAGTGATAGGTATGCTGAGACTATTACCTGTCAGAGTCGATTTAGCATGGGCGGGCATGTCGTCATCTCCTTCACAGGTATGCATATAGTAGGGTTCCCGTTCTTTCACCAGGTGGTTGAAGATGGCTTCCATGTCCGTCTGGACATCCGGATCTGCATTTTCATTGATGCTAAGTCCGGCAGAGGTATGCTTGATGAACAGATGTAAAAGTCCGGCTTGCGGCAGACGCGGCAGGTTACGTATTATTTCATCCGTTATCAGGTGAAAGCCACGTGCACGGGGACGTAGGGTAAATTCTCTTTGAGTAACAAAAAATTGTTCCATTTTATATATTTCTATGCGTTATTATTTGCCGATATGATTTAGTATGAAAGTCTTTCTATTCTTTAGGGGCTTTATCAAGTGATGATCCGCAATACTTACAGAACTGTGCACTTTCTTCGTGTCCTCGCCTGTGACAGTTGGGGCACTCTCTTGCTACATTCTTTTCATGTCTTTTCATCAGCGATACGGAAACTATGCCGGTGGGTACTGCAATAATAGTGTAACCTATCAGCATGACACAACCCGAAAGGAATTTCCCCAAGGCGGTGACAGGAGTTATATCTCCGTAACCTACGGTGGTAAGGGTGACGCAGGCCCAATAAATACTGTTGGGAATATTGCTGAACTGCGTATTAGGCTTTCCTCCTTCAATCATGTACATCAGCGTTCCGATAGATATCACCAGAATAACCACAAACATAAAGAAAACTGCGATTTTCTTGCTACTGTCTCGTAGTGCTGTCAGCAGCATTTGCCCTTCTATCCAGAAGTTGAATAGCTTGAAAATGCGGAATATCCGTATCAGGCGGAAGGCCCGTATAATAAGCAGATAACGTGCCCCGGGAAATAGGAAAGCTAGATAAAGCGGTAGTGTAGCCAGCAAGTCGATGATTCCGAAAGCACTGAAAGCATATTTGGAAGGTTTAGGCGAGCAATACAATCGGGTGATATATTCGAAAGTAAAGAAAGCGGTCAGTAAATACTCCATAACAATGAATGGAGTTTTCAGCCATACCGGTAATCCTTGCAGGCTTTCCAGGATAACAAGTCCTACGCTAAGCAATATGCACCAGATCAGGGTAACATCGAATAGCTTCCCGGCAGGTGTGTCAGCTTCGAATATGATGACATATAGTTTTCGCTTCAAGGCCTGATTATGCATCAGTTCTGTGAATTTATCTTTCAGTTTCATGTTTCGTAATGTTTGTCACAAAAGTAGGAAAACCTTTCCGAATAAGAAAAAGGGTACTTGACTTTTTGTAACTTGCTGGAATATGGAGTATATTTGTTACCTGTTTTCACGATTTAAAAGTAAACAACCATGAAAAGAATAATAACCTTCGTTATCGGGGTTTTGTTCATCATACTTAAAATTAAGAGCGTATGAATAAAGTATGTGTAGTAACAGGTGGAGCTGCCGGTATCGGTCGTTGCATTGTCGAGATGTTTGCGGAATCGGGATATACGGTGTATTTCATTGATAAGACACCCGAGGCGGTGGAACTGGCGGAAGGAAAGATGTCGGAAAGAAGTCTTTCGGTAACAGGCTTTGTCGGAGATATTGCCGAGGAACAGACGCTGCGGGATTTTGTAGACTTTGTCTTATCCATAGAAGATCAGATCGACTGTCTGATAAATAATGCTTGCCTGACAAATGGAGGTATATTGAGCAACTGTTCGTATGAAGACTTCCTGTATGTGCAACGTGTGGGAGTAGTGGCTCCTTATTTCCTGGCTCTGTCTTTTAAAGACTACTTCAGTGGTGCAGGTGCTATTGTGAATATTTCTTCTACCCGTGCTTTTCAGTCGCAGGCCAATACGGAAAGTTATACGGCAGCCAAAGGTGGAATAACGGCTCTGACTCATGCGCTTGCGGTCAGTCTTTCGGGAGTTGCCCGTGTGAATTCTATTGCTCCCGGTTGGATTGATACGGGAAGCTATCATGAAGAGGATTATGTGCCGGCATATACGGAAGGAGACATCATGCAGCATCCCTCGCAAAGGGTAGGAGAACCAGCTGACATAGCCCGTGCAGTTCTTTTCCTTTGTGACGAACGGAACTCCTTTATCAACGGGGAGAACATTACGATTGACGGAGGCATGAGTAAACTAATGATTTATCATAATGATTATGGTTGGGATTATCAACCGTAGAAACTATTAAATATAAAAAGAGAATAATGGAAAAAGTAATTATCAACTCGTACGAGGAATTTGAAAAGCTGGTAGGCCAGCAGATTGGCGTTTCTGATTATGTAGAACTTTCGCAAGAGCGCATCAATATGTTTGCAGATGCTACGTTGGACCATCAATGGATACATGTAGACACGGAACGTGCAAAAACAGAAAGTCACTTCAAGACTACCATTGCGCACGGTTATCTCACTTTGTCTATGCTTCCGCATTTGTGGAACCAGATTATTGAGGTAAACAACCTGAAGATGATGGTTAATTACGGTATGGAGCAGATGAAGTTCGGGCAGGCGGTGTTGTCGGGACAAAGCGTGCGTCTGGTGGCGAAGTTACATTCGCTGGCAAATCTGCGTGGTGTGGCGAAAGCAGAGATTAAGTTTACAATTGAAATAAAGGATCAGCCTAAGAAAGCGCTTGAGGGGATTGCAGTGTTCTTGTATTATTTCAATTGAGGTGTCCTTTTCTCCATTGGGATTAACTTATATCTGTACGATTATGAATCAGTTGTGATAAGGTGGTAGGGTGATAAAGTGATGACGGGATAACGCTCTGTGATATATAGCGCAGCTACTTTATCCCCCTATCACCTTACCGCCTTATCACTCTTTTCCTTCTTTTCTTTTCCGTTATGAGGTAAATGATAATTCATTGTATATTTCGTCGATTAGTAATTATGCTTACAAAAAGCGAGTAGATTTCTTCCTTTCCCGCAGTTCTTCCTCCCACTCGTTGAGTGAATGCCTTTCAGTCCCTGACTCATTATACCCCCCCCATTCAGAAGGTGTCTGGGAGGGGGGCGGGAAGGTGACAAGACAGGAAAGAAAAGAGATGAAAATTGTACACAAAAAACGTATCTTGATTCATTTTTGTAGGGATATGAATTGATACTCCTTCTTATTTCTTCCTAATATATTCCTGCCACAAATGTCGGATAGCCGCCACTGGATGATAGAACAACATTCTCGGTCCTGCCCATCTCATCACTACTCTCATCCGTTCCCTCATTTCCGGCTTATAGCAATGCACGGTACAAATCCGACAAGTTGATTTCCCGTCTCCGAACGGACAACGTGAAAGCCGTGTCTGCGCATACTCCAACAATTCCCTGCATTGCGGACACAGTATTCCGTTCCCCTCTTTCTTCCGGCAGTAGAGGCGAATCATCTGTTCTACGGTTTGCTTTTCCTTTTCAATGCGGGACATATTATCTTTTACGGGCTAATTGAACGATGCTTGTGATAAACTCTGTCTTACTTTCTGTATAAGCATCCCTGTCATGTTCATATCTCTTTTTCAACTCCATCTTTAATTCTCCGTATTTGCGAGCAACTTCCGGATGAAGTTGAAGATAATGGCAGAATATGGGTTCATCCCAATCGCCGGCATATCGCACATGCAGGTGGTAAGCCTGACCTTTGAAGCCCTGAGGGGTATATCCTTTCATAAACATCATGTGCGGTGCCGGCTTACCGGGCTGATATGTATAGATATACCCTATGCTTTCAATCTTTCTGATAAAGGCTTCGGTGTCGGTATCTTCTTTTATCTCTAATAATATGTCTATGGTAGGTTTGGCTATCAATCCTTTTACGGCTGTGCTCCCTATGTGTCGGATGCGAAATATGCTTTCCCCGACAAAGGCTCGGAGTTGTTCTTCTTCCTGTATATACAAGTCTTTCCAATTCTCCTGATGTTCCGTCAGGAGAATTGGAAAGAGAGTCCATAATTCTTCATCAGACATATCATTCAGTTCTTTCATAACAGATATGGTTGATTAAGAAGGATATTCCTGTTGGTTAATTCTGCCAGCGTTTCAGCTTCGGAAACTCTTGCTTCATCATGGCAATTGCCTCTTCTTTAGTCACTTTCTGTTCCGAGTCTTTGTTGAATTCCTCAACAAACTGAGCACAGTGTTCTATCATTTCGTCCATGGTGCAGTCCTGAGTGAACTTTCCATTCTGATAACAGTAAGTACAGTAGTCTGCGCTGAGGCTACCGTCAGCATTTGTTCCGCAAACTTCATTGGATGTCAGCGGCATTCCGCAGCTCTGGCAAAATTTCATTTCCATAATTGTTCTTGATTTTAGAGTTTTATAAATATGTATTCTTATTTCAATTGCAGCAATTTCTTTAGCAATCCTTCATTCAGCAGATGTACAGTCTCGAACTTCCCGTTATAGAATACCGCCCAATTATTGAAGATGCAAGGCAGTTGCTTGGCTTTCTCCAGCGTGTCGACTTCTATCAACTGCAAAGGCACCTGATTATTCTCACAATAATTATAGATTTGCTCGATGCAGTTGGGAATGTAAGGACATTGCACGCCGTAATATATAGTCAGCTCTTTATTCTCAATAGTCTGTTTCCTTGCATCCGCCGTAAATTGCGGTTGGCTGCCGTCAAGGGAAAGAGCTAATAATTCGTATTCGTCATTAATGCTATCCACTACCTTGAAGCCATATTTCAGCATGAATTTCTTGTCGGACAAGAAAGGCTTCTTCTTTTTGGAAGACAGCACACAGATACCCGATTTCCCTTGTGCCTTGGCATCGTCAATGCACGATTGCAACAGGGCTTCTCCATACCCTTTCCCCTTGTAGCTGCCTGCCACCCACAGGCAGTAGATATACAGATAGTTATCCCCCGTCACAGGCACCCACGCCTTTTCCAGCGGGGCATACTCGATAAATACCTTGCCTTGTGCATCCAGTTTGCGGAAGACGTGCCCTTCTTTTACACGTTCGGACAACCAGTTCCGCTTATCATTTACACCTGTTTGGTGCTTCTTATCAGAAATGGCGCAACATAAATGTTCGCTCATGACATTATCTGGATTCAATGTGATAAATTCCATATTATTTCTTTTGTATTGGTATATAGATTTTTGTTATCTGTTTTGCCGGATTGTCCGACCACGTTACATATTCTTCAAAAGAGAGTGCATTGCGCAATCTTCCTTTTTCTTTGGAATAAATATAAGTATAGGCACGAAGCAAACCTGAATAGCTTCCCTTGTAAGTATAGACTGCATATTTCCCACTCTCTATCGTCAATGTTCCGATGGCACCCGATGGTTTTATTCTTTGCGCAACGGAGGCGCAGGCATAGAAACGGCATTGCTTTTTCTTTGTAATAGTCGGATCATCGAAGCTGATGCCAAACCAGCGGGTGGCTTTGGATTGTAGCTTGTTTTCCTTCAGAAATCCGCAAAGTTTTCCCCAACCGAGTTCGTAACTCTCTTTTTCTCCATACGGACCGATAATACGGATATAGGCTATGTACATTGGGGAAATGAGTAGGACTTCCGGTTCGTCCAATCCGATAAAAGCAATATCCTCTATCGGAGTTGTTTCAGGAGTGTTAAAGGTCAATGTATTGCCGAAAGCCACCGGAGAAACGCCAAAATATCGTTTGAATGCTTTTGAGAAAGATTGTGCCGTGTCATATCCCATCTTTTCGGAGAGTTCCTGCAAGGATAAATCTCGCGTTTGCAGATACATCACAGCCCTTTCCATTCTTTGGCGGGTGATGTATGCCGAAAGTGTTTCTTGCAGATGGGATTTGAAAAGCCGATGGAAGTGATATACGGACATGTGCATTTCCGCCGCCAGCATTTCTAAAGTCAATGCTTTGTGCAGATGGGTATGAATATAATCAATGACTTGATTTATTAATTCCTGATGTCCGTATGTGGTTTCTTCCTTCATTTGCTATGTTTTGATGCAAAGGTAGGGGAAACCTTTGGAAGAAGAATTATCCATTCTTGCTAATTTTTAAATAAACCATGTCCCGCAATTGTTTTCCGTCCTCATACATGGGATGGTCGTAGTTCTTGATGAAGAAATCGGGTATCCGGTGGGAGTAGGTGAAGCCGCACCGTTCGTAAAACGGTATGGTATAGGTGCTGTCTCCTGTGCCCACTAACATCGTCTGATAGCGGTCTTTGTAGTGCTCCAGCAGAAACTTTATCAACTGTGTTCCATATCCTTTGCGCTGATAGTGCGGATAGGTTGCAATGTTCTTTATTTCGTATGTTCCGTTCCCTTCATCGGTGATTACGCAGGCGGCTTTTAAGTCTCCGTCGTAGAGGGCAAACATTTCTCCGCGTTCCAGATAAAGGTCAATCATAGATTCCTGCTCGTCTGCGAGAAGCAGGAGTTCGAGGAATTCTTTCTTGTTCTTTAAGATAGGTACGATATTAATCATATAGTATTGACTGAATTGTTTTCAAATTCCCCAAAGATAGGTATTTGAAACGGGACGGACAATTTTTTGGTGTAAATTGGCTGCCAATCGATAAATTTCTGTAGTTTTGTAAATTCTGAATTCAAAATTTATACTAACACACAACAAATATGAAATATAGAACTTGCCTGACAACACTTCTATACAGCTTCCTTTTAGGACTTATCCTGCCCGCTTCGGCACAAAATTCTCTTCAACACCAGAAAGACTCTTTACGTCATGCCCTCGAACATGCGGAAGGCATTGATAAGTTGCAGACTTACAACAAACTGTACTACATCTATATGGCAGAAGCCGGCGATGACCAGAAGATGGATACGCTGATGACGCTGTTTGAGCAGGCGGAAGCCGAAGCCATCAGGCAAGGCGACACACAAATGCAGGGAATGGTGTACGGCAATAGGATTATCTCCTATATAAACAGGAGCGAGCACGACAAAGTCATAGAAAAGGCGCCCGCCTATCTCGACTTTTATATCCGGCACGACTTGTGGAAATTCTATTATCAGATACACATGCAGCTTATCACCGCCTACAACCTGAAAGGAGACTATGAACTGGCGGCCGCCGAAGCCGGGAAAATGTATACCCGTGCCCGGGAGCGTAAGGACAAGGCAGGAATGGCAACCGCACTCTATGCCACCGGCATCATCTATAACCTGCAGAAGAGACCGAAAGAGGAAGAAGATTGCTTCCGGGAGAGCATCAGCCTGTTGTGGGAAGTTTCCGGTTACGATAATATCCTGACGCAATCCTATGCCTTCCTGTGCGTGTCGCTTCGTGCACAGGCACGCTATGACGAGCTGCTGCAACTGGTGCCCGAATATGAAAAAGCCATCGCCCGCTTCGAGAAAGCCACCGGCAGGGTGCAGCCCGAAGCTCGGGGAAATCTTTATGTGGCACTGATGAACACCTATATAGATATTAAAGAATATGACAAGGCGGGCATATACCTCTCCAAACTTGAAGGTAGCGTCAACAACAGCATGTCGATATTCGAACTGCTGCGGGCAAAGGCGCTGATATTGCAGTCGCGGGGAGATTACCGCACGGCACTTGCCGTTATCGACAGTGCCGTAATACAGGTTCAGGAATCGGCTTTCAACCTCAATGCCGTGCGTAAGATAAAGATGGAGATACTGGCACGGGCGGGGCGCAATGATGAAGCGTTTAGTCTGCTGGACGAAATCATTGCGGCGAACGACAGTATAAATAATGTGGAAGTCAACGCCCGCTTTGACGAACTGCGCACCCAGTATGAGGTGGAAAAGCACATTGCCGAGAAAGAGCGTAATTTCCATTATTTCCTGTTTGCTCTTGGCATTTGCCTGGTTTTGATGTTGCTCCTGGCAGGCGTCTTCTACTATAACCGGATTATTTCTACCAAGAACCGCAAGCTGTACGAGCGAATCAAGGAACAGGACAGGTTGGCGGAAGAACTCTCCAGAATGGCACAAGCCTGCGAAAGTACCGCATCGTCGGAAGTTCTGCCGCAGACATCCGATATTGCCGCCACCGTTGAGCAGCACCGGTTGGTTGCCCGTTTGCGCGAGTATCTGCTTTCCGGTGATAACCTTTCTAATGCCGAGATGAACCGTGACGAGATTATCTCCGCGCTCGGCACCAATAAAAACCTGCTGACCGATGCCGTTAGAGCCGTGGCGGGGAACTCTCCCATGGAGTATATGCGCATGCTGAAACTGGACGAGGCACGCAAGATGCTCGACCATCATCCCGAACTTACGATTGAGGCGATAGCTTTCAGTTGCGGCTTCAATGCCCCGAGCACCTTCTACCGTCTGTTCCGAAAACAGTACGGCATCAGTCCGGCGGAATACAGGAAACAGGCAAATAAATTATAAACATCTACTTATCAATCCCCCAAAAATCAAAAGCACGGTCCATCCGTGCTTTTTTTGTGCTCACATGCCCCAGAAGTGTCTGAGGAGGGTGTGTTGCAATATATTTGGGACAAAATGCAATAAAGTCGGGACAAAATGCAATAGTGTTTCATCCGTAAATCGCTTCTTTTGCAGCATGATTTCTAAAGAACAAGAGCGATGAACGAATACATGTATCTTCTTATTGTGGCATTCATTTTTTGTATGGTAATAGCCATTTTTTGCCTCTTCCTGTATTGCCGGAAGATTGAGCGGAAGTGCAACCATTGCATTGCGAAAAGCCTTCGCGAACTGGACCGTATGTTTAAAGAACTGGAACGTATGCAGGTGGAAAGGGAAACTATCGAAAAGATACTTAAAATAAGGATAAACCTATGAAACACTTACAAAGACATCTATTGGTTTTGCTCCTGGCGCTGCTGCCGGGAGTGGCAAGTTTCGCCGGAGAAGCGGCGGACAGTCTCTACATCTTTCGCTTTGTGCAAGGAAAAGATGCGTTCTACGCCCCCTGGCGGGACAACAGTGCGCAGCTCGAAGCACTCCTGACCCTGCTACGTGCACACCGGGAGGCCATTCTTTCGGGCAGCATTCCGGTGCGCGTGGATGGATATTGCACCGGACAGGCTCCGGACGAAGAGAACCGGCGCATGGCTGCCGTGCGCAGCAACCGGGTGAAGTCGGAACTTATCGGACGGGCAGGAGTGACGGAAGCCTGCTTCGTGACCGCCAACCATGCCGTGGAGTACGCAGAAGGAGTGCGGAATGTAGTGACCGTGAAGCTGTGCATCCCCGCCGATATCAACGAAACGAAAGAAGATTTACCCGACGCGGCTGATACGGATTTAAAGATTGTTCAGCAGGAGCAGAGGGCTGTTCAACAGGAGCAGAAGGCTGTTCAGCAGGAGCAGAAAGCTGTTCAACAAGAACAGAAAGCTATTCAGCAAGCCCAGAAGTCTGCCCGGCAAGCGAAGAGCGAAGCGGCAACCCCGGAACAGCCAACGCCCACCCGTCGGAAAGAACGATCCCTTTCCCTCCGCACCAACCTCTTGTATGATGCCTTCCTGCTGCCCACCCTTGGCGTGGAATGGCGCATCAGCCACAGCATCGGCCTCAAGCTCGACGGCAGCTTCTCCTGGTGGGGCGGCAATCACGGCAAAGTGCAGAAAGTGTGGCTCGTCAATCCCGAAGTGCGGTGGTATCTGCTGCGCGACAGACGCTTCTACGCAGGCGTCTCCGGCAGCTACGGCGAGTACAACATATATAAGTATCTGCCCGGCAAACTGCTGAAGGGCGACACCGGCTATCAGGGCAAACTATGGAATGCGGGCGTGATGCTGGGTTACCAATTATCCCTCTCCCGCAGTTTCTCCCTCGACTTCAACCTCGGCCTGGGCTATACCCATTCCGCCTACGACAGCTTCGGCATGACCGACGGCGTGCGCATCCATAAGCAGCAAGACGGAACAAAGAACTTCTGGGGCCCCACACAAGCAGGCATCAGCCTCGTGTGGACTATCGGAAACAACAAGTAAAACCATCTAAAACCAACGCATATGAAAAGGAACATCAGACAATGTCTTATCGTAGCAGCCACAGCGCTATCCTTTGCCGCCTGCGACGTGAAAGACCCCATCTACAACACCCCGCACCCGGAGCAAGGGGCAATTACCCTCGTTACCGACTGGAGCGGCATTGGTGAGGGACTGACCGCACCCGCAAGCTATACGGTAGAAGCCGGTGACTACTCCGCCACCCTCACCGGCACCACCAACCTGCTCGAATCTCTTTTTGAACCGGGCAGCTACCACCTGCATATCTACAACACGCCGCAGCACATCACCGTTTCCGGCATCACCGCCACCGTCGCCGGGGCTTCGGGCAATGTGGACGGTGCGGGCCCCTTCGTGCAGGAGATGCCCGGCTGGCTGTTTACGGATGCGGTGGATGCCGTGATAGAGCCCGATACGGAGCAGACATTCACCGCCGTGATGCAGCAGCAGGTGCGGCAACTGACGCTCGTCATCGAGCCTACGGGCAGCACCACGGACAGGATAGAGCACATCGAGGGCTACCTGTCGGGCGTAGCAGGTACGCTGGATTTCTCCGCCGGCATCTACGCCACACCCACAAACGTGGAATTGCAGTTCGCAAAGATAACCTCCGGCGCCAATGCCGGGAAGTACGCGGCAACCGTGCGCCTGCTTGGCATAGCGGGTGAGCAGCAGAAGCTGAACGCCATCATCTGCTTCACGGGCGGCAGCCCCGAAGCCCTGAATCTCACGAGCGACCTCACCACGGAGCTTGCCGCCTTCAACGCCGACAAGCGGAAGCCCCTTACCTTGGGCGGGAAAGTAGTGGAGACGCCTACCGGAGCCGACTTCTCCGCCACCATTACCGACTGGACACCGGGCAACGGCGAGGGCGGCGAAGGCGGCTCGGCGGGAATGGAAACGAACAATTAAATGAATTATCACTATCAATAACACTAAAAAAAAGTAAGATTATGAAACTTAGAAACTTATCAATCATTGCCGCAGCAGCTCTTGCGCTTGCCGCCTGTAACAACGACAACGAAGCAACCACCGACAACTGGAACGGCGAAATCCGCCTCACCAGCGGCATCACCTCCCAGACCCGTTCCTACGGCCTCGACACACAGCTTGGCGCAGGCCTGCAAGTATCTGCCTGGGTGGACGACAACAACAACCTCCCCCTCTACCAGAACAACCTGCTCACCGCCGACGGCACCGGCGGCTTCACTTACGCCAGCGACATGTACTACATCTCGCCCGATCCTGTGAACATCTATGCCATCCATGCCAACCCTGCCCCGGCAGGAGAAGCCTTCCCCGCATCGGTGTCCCACGAAGTGAAGGCCGACCAGACCACGAAAACCGCCTACGCCGCCTCCGACCTGCTCTATTCCACCAAGCGGAACGTGGCCCCCACCGCCTCTAACGTGACCCTCACTTTCTACCATTTGCTATCTAAAGTAGAAGTAGTGCTGAAGCGCGGCAACGGCGCCCCCGACCTCTCCGGTGCCATCGTGACCCTGGAGAACACCGCCCTGAAGGCCACCTTCACCCCCAAGAAAGCCGCCGACATGAGTAAAGAGGCCGAACGCCGGGCGATGATAGCCCTCGCTGCCGACCCCGCCACTCCGATTACCATCCCCACGGTGGTGACGACAGACTTTAACGCCACCAATCTCCAGTACGCCGAAGCCATCGTGGTGCCCCAGGAACTAACCGCAGGCACCGTCTTTATCCGCGTGAAGCTGGCGGACAATACGAACTTCGTCTACAAAATCCCCGCCGGAGATGCCTTGGAGCTGCAAAGCGGCAAGCGGTACATCTATAAGATAACCGTGGACTATTACGGCCTGACGCTGGACACCGACATCAAGGACTGGGAAACCATAGGCGCACCCGTAGAAGGTTCTGCATTTCAGGAGTAATCCGTAAACAATAAATATAAAGAAAAAAATGAAGAAGACGAACATACCAATATATATAATGTACCTGTGGGCAGCCTTGGTTTTGGCTGCCTGCACAGGCGATGACGACGCGGCATGGCCCGAAGGCGGCGTGCCGCTGGAACTCTACGCCGCCGTAGAGGGATATTCCTCCGCCAACGCCCAGACACGGGCTACCACCGAAAACAGGTGGGAAGGGGGAGAAAAGGTGAGGCTGTGGATTAGCTCTAGCTTCTCCGGGCCGGCTCAGGATGTATACTCCTCCGTCGATTCCGATGGAAAGCTGATTGTAAATTTAGCCTGGGTAAGCCCGGATGAGGAAAAGGGGATTCAAGGGTTATATCCGTTGTCGAGGAATATTGTTTCATTCTCTGTACAGGCCGACCAGAGAGATGAAGGATATCAGGATAGCGACTGCATGGCTGCTCCCTACCTCCTCATCACCGTAACGTCCCCTGATAAGACCCTCGTCTTCCGCCACGTCATAGCCAAAGTGGTGGTACACCTCAAAGCGGGCAACGGCGTGACCGACGATGAACTGCAGCGCGCCACTGTAACCTTTGAAAACCTTGCGTGCACGGGAGGGAGTATCAATTTCAGCAATGGAACCGTAGCTCAAGTGACCCCCCGCATCGACCGCATCACCCCCAACGAAGTGACCCCTGCCGCCGACGGATACGTACGCACCGTGCGCGCCCTGCTCCTTCCCCAGGATATGTCGAAACGGAAGTTCGTGAAAATAGTCATCGGAGGAAAGACCTTTTACTACACCCCCGCCGCAGGCGAAGCGGACTTCTTCAGTGGCAAGATGTACGAGTACCGCCTCACCGTGACCTCGGAAGGTATCGAAAATATCGACGTGGAAGGAGAAGGAGGAGGTACGTGGCAGCCGGTCGAGTAGAACAGTAACAACTAAATTCATCAATAAAAAAAGAGACCGTATGAAACAACGTCATTCCATATTTCCCCCGGCAGCATCCCTGGCCTGCGCCCTCATCCTGATGCTGGCGGCATGCACGTCCGACGCACTGGACGAACTGCCCCCTGCCGGTACCGACCCCGATGCCCGCCCCCTCACCATCACCGTGAGCGACGGCGGCATGTACGCCACCGGACAAACCCGCGCCCAGGAACGCGGTTACCGTACCGTCTTCACCGAAGGCGACCGCATCGGCCTCTACGTGGTGAAGGACGGAACCCTGGAGGTGGAGAATCTCTGCCTTACCCTACAGGGAGGCAAGTGGACGCTGCCTGCCGGCACTTCCCAGCTTTTATACTCACCCGGCAGGAGTTATCATGCCTATTATCCCTACCGGAAGGATGGAGATTTGAACGGCAGGGTATTGCCCGGCGATGAAGACTTCTTTAAGGTTGTAGTCTATTATTGGCTTGTTGAAAACAACCAGAATACCTACGCCCAATACACCGCCTCCGACCTGATGACGGCCCGTGGCGTGTATAGCAACCACACGCTCAGCTTCGCGATGGAGCACCGCATGTCTCTGCTCATCCTTCAGGTGCCTGCTACGAAATATACCTATACCGAAAAGATAGACGGCCAAGAGATTTCTAAGAGCTATTACCGCTACACGGCGGTGATCAGTAAAAATTCATGTTGGCAGGAGAACCCCTGTACGGCCCGCCTGCTGGTGAATACTAAAAACCCCGTGGTCTCTAGGCCGGGACCGTATGAGTATTACTACAAGGGAAATCGGGAGACTTTCAATTTTGACTATTCCCAATTAAATCTTCAGCCCGGAAAATACACCGTCCACAAGGTTGGCGACAATGAGGCGGGAAAAGAAGAGTTCCGGTCGTTAAAGGCGGGTGACTACTATATGCAGGACGGCAGCATCCTGCCCGAGGATGAAATTAGCAAGCTGTCCCGTGATGAACGGAAGAGTTGTCTCGGCGTAGTCTTCTGGGTGGGTGAAATCGAGGGGATACACTGGACGCAGACCGGCCGCCTAAAAGGCGACCGCCTGCTGATGCGCGACCATCCGGAGTGTGTGCACGGCATGGTCGTTGCGATGCACGATACCCCTCAGAAGGAGAAGTGGGCCGCCGGAAAGGGGGAGACTGAGTCTGCTTATGCTTGGGCCGATTCATTCAACGACTTCACGCCCGGAGAGCAGGCCGATTGGGAAGAAATACGGAAATCCGATACAGATTTCGGTTATTGCAAATCCCGTTTAATGGCACTTTACGGCTCTCGGCATAACGACACCACCTTTCCTGTCTACAATGCGATAGCCACTTATGCTGGCGAGCACCCCGCGCCCGCAGGTAGCAGCGGGTGGTTCTTACCGGGCAAGAATGAGCTTGCCACGCTGTGTTTCGGTGTGCCTAAAAATTATACTGAGGAGGGCTCCACCTACTATTACAAGAATCTTCAGATGCTCAATAAAATCAATCCCCAGATTGCTATGGCGTCCGGTAATGAGCTTATCGGGGAGTATTGGAGCAGCAACGAATCGGGGACTGTTGCCTGGCGTGTAAATCTTGCCCCCCCCGGCTATAACACGAAGCCCAAAGCCGATACCTATAAAGTCCGTGCCGTGCTGGCCTTTTAGCGGCCTACGTGCGGAAGCTGCGAAATAAAACGATTTATTAACCCCCGTCCCGCCAAAGAAAGGAGGACACACAGCCACAGGACGGTGTGATAAACCTGGTTATAAGTAGATTAATCAATAAAATCAGTACCTGCCATCATCAGGAAGGAGGTTAATGCAGGTGCTAAAGAACAAAATACAAACCATTAAAAAAGAATATTATGAGTTACGGATGTTACTTAGAACTGCTCTTCTATTTCTATCCGATACCCCTCTTTTCCCGAGTCAGCGACATGACCGCCCCGAGTCGGCGACAAGAGCGCGTCGAGTCAGCGACACGGGAAAACGGGTTCCGGCTCATTTTTTTTATTCATTTATTAACACTTAAAACAATCAGAATTATGCCATTTTGGAAAAAGATGCTTAATCAGAAACAAGCGGTTTACTACCCCCGCGCGATAGTGCAGGGCAAACCCGTGGAAACGGAGACCATTGCCAAGGACCTGGCAAAAATCTCCACAGTGAGTAACTCCGACGTTCAAGCCGTGCTGGGCGACATTGCAGGCGTGATGCACACCCGCATGAGCCAGGGCAAGAGCGTCCACATCAAAGGACTGGGCTACTTCCGCTACGTGCTCGACACCACCGGCGTGAAGAACCTCAAGGACTTCGACTTCGAAAAGCAGGTGAAAGCCGTCCGCGTGGAGTTCGTCCCCGAACGCACCCGCCTCAGCAGCGGCGCCTACACCCGCGCCCTGGTGGACAGCGAACAACTGGAATGGATTGAACTTTCAGCCACCACCGAAGACCAAGACCCGTCGCATGGCGGCGATGGCGGGATTGAAGAAAATCCGCTGGGATGAGAAAAAGTCCGGAGCGGTCACCGGACTTATTTTATGAACACAGGTTTAAGAATAATGGAAATCGGGGGTTGGTATTCAGGGGGCATTTGTAAAAAAACTACGCTGGAAAATAGAACGTCCCGCCTGCTTCTCAAAAAACGAAAATCGGGCGAGACGAAAATGAATAATATCTTGCTATTTATAATTCTTCTATGTCTTTGATGGCTAAACCCGTCACCTGGTGGATGACTTCGGAGGAGATATTCAAGGCTTTCATCGTACGGGCATTCTCTATGTTTTTCTCCTGCTTTCCTTGCTCAAGCCCTTCTGCAAGCCCTTCTTGTCTTCCTTCCTGTCTGCCTTCTTGTCTTCCTTCCTCTCTACCTTCCTCTGCCGCCGTACTCAGCACATCATTCTGAATCATTACGGCATTGATATGTTCGTCATACGCCAGTTGTTCCGCCCTGTCCATATTGTAATAAATCAGTTTGCGGCGTGCTTCTTCCAGTCCGGGAGCTTTCGTATCGGGGCGGATGATGCCGGTCTTCAGATACTCTATCCACTCCTCAAGCGGGGTGACGGCCACCTTGTTGAACTCATTCACACGAATCAGAAAATATTCGGGGAAGATTTCGGCGGGAAGTTTGCGCACGATGGCGTCCTTCTCCTTGGTGGTGACCTCCAGAAAATCGCCTGTATGCACGCCCACAAAGGAGTTCTGACCGTGGTACAAGTAATCGTTGCCCTTGCCGATGTCGAAATAGAGAATGCTGATGGAGTACACTTTCTTCACTTGGGAGTAAAATTCTCCCAGTTCGATATGCTCCGTGATGGCCTTGGCAACGCCGAAGAGGATGCGCTCCAGATAGTATATCTCGCGGGTGTTCTGCACCTCGACGATGATGATTTCGTCCTTGCTATTGCGTGCCTTGATGTCCACGCGGTTGAATTTGTCGTTTTCACGTTGCTGGTTGCCCTCGCTTTCCAGTATCTCGACGATGCGGATAGGCTCGCCCAGCAACACGGTGAGGAAACCTTCGAGCACGCCGAAGTTGGCTTTGTTGCGTAGCAAACGCTTCACCGCCCAATCGAATCGTATATATCTGTCTTTCTGTACCATAACTTATGTTTTTTTCTGCTTACGTACAAAGGTAAGCATAATTTCTGTTTCCAACGTGTCGGGAAGCGATTATTTGTTTGATTCATTTTTACGCAGTTATGATGCACCACAGATTACACAGATTTACACAGATAAGGAAAGATATCTCTGATTATTAATAAATTAAATCTGTGCTAATCTGTGTAATCTGTGGTGAAATAATTCATTTCTGCACGAATATGAACCAATCGTTATTTGTTGTCTTGCTGAAATAGTGAATCGGATTAAATATCATCGGCAAATGAAGGCTTTTAATAATCGCCCTGCGTATTTTAGAATCATAATTTCTTTTGAGATAAGGAACTATATTTTCAAATATATCGTTTTGCATCTCCCTTCTAAGTGCGAAAGGACTCATTGTTCTTGTTATCATTTTTTTAGTGATTGATATTGCGGCCGCAAAGGTAACCAAAACAAACTGCAATTAACCAGGTTAATATGAATTTCAACTACTGATTGGCATGAATAACTATTTTATATCGGGTTTGTTGTATATTGGGGATAAACCTGTATCTTTGTTACATTAAGTATCATAAAGCAACAGCTTAAATAAAAAAACAAAGCAGGAGGACAGATTATGGACCCAATGAAATACATAGTACCCGGCAGAAAACGTCTCCCTTACGGCATGATGAACTTTGCGGATATTCGCCTCGACAATTATTATTATGTGGATAAAACCCGCTTCATCCCCATGATAGAGGAGGCGGACCGCTTCTTCTTCTTCATCCGCCCCCGCCGCTTCGGCAAGAGCTTGACGCTGAACCTACTGCAACACTACTACGACGTGCGCACCCGCGACCAGTTTGAGGCACTCTTTGGTGACCTCTACATCGGGCAGCATCCCACACCGGACCGCAACAGCTATCTGGTGCTATACCTCAACTTCTCCGGCATCACCGGCGAGTTGAACAATTACCGCAAAGGACTGGATGCGCATTGCCAAATCTGTTTCGACTTCTTCTGTGAGGTGTATGCCGACCTTCTGCCGCAAGGCATCAAAGAAAAGTTGGACGCAATAGAAGGAGCTGTCAACCAGTTCGACTTCCTTTATCATGAGTGCGAGCGTGCCGGGCGGGATATTTATCTCTTCATCGACGAGTACGACCACTTCACCAACGCCATCCTCGCCGACCCCGAAAGCCTGCACCGCTATACCAACGAAACGCATGGCGAAGGTTACCTGCGTGCTTTCTTCAACAAAGTGAAAGCGGGAACTTACTCCAGCATCAAGCGTTGCTTCATCACCGGTGTAAGCCCCGTGACGATGGACGACCTTACCAGTGGATTCAACATCGGAACCAACTATTCCCTCACGCCGGAGTTCAACCAGATGATGGGATTCACGGAAGAGGAAGTGCGGGAAATGCTGACCTACTATTCAACCACCAGCCCCTTCAATCACACCGTTGACGAGTTGATAGAAATCATGAAGCCGTGGTATGACAACTATTGCTTCGCACAGGAATGTTATGGTGAAACTACCATGTACAACTCTAACATGGTGCTCTACTTCGTCAAAAATTATATAATGCGTGGCAAGGCACCACTGAAAATGGTAGAAGAGAACATCCGCATCGACTACGAGAAGCTGCGCATGCTTATCCGCAAGGACAAGGAGTTTGCCCACGACGCCTCCGTCATCCAGACCCTCGTGAGCCAGGGCTTCATCACCGGTGAACTGAAGACCGGCTTCCCCGCCTCCGGCATCACCAATCCGGACAACTTCGTGAGCCTGCTCTACTATTTCGGGATGCTCACCATCAGCGGCACGTACGAAGGAAAAACGAAACTGACCATCCCCAATCTGGTGGTGCAGGAACAACTCTATACTTATCTGCTGAACACTTACAACGAAGCCGACCTGAGTTTCAGCAGCTACGAGAAGAGTGAACTTTCCAGCCGTCTCGCCTATCGGGGCGACTGGCAAGCCTACTTCGGCTACATTGCCGACTGCCTGAAGACGTATGCCTCGCAACGCGACAAGCAGAAAGGCGAGTTCTTTGTTCACGGCTTCACCCTTGCCATGACCGCGCAGAACCGCTTCTACCGCCCCATTTCCGAACAGGACACGCAAGCGGGCTATGTAGACATCTTCCTCTGCCCGATGCTGGACATCTACTCTGACATGACGCACAGCTACATCGTGGAACTGAAATATGCCAAGTACAAAGACCCCGAAACCCTTGTGGAAAAACTCCGTCAGGAAGCCATCGCCCAAGCCAACCGCTACGCCGATACAGATACGGTGAAGCGTGCCATCGGCAACACCCAGTTGCACAAGATTGTGGTTGTATATAAAGGTATGGAAATGCGGGTGTGCGAAGAAGTTATTTAATCAGCCGTTATGGATCAGGTATCATTCCGAAATGAAGTGTATAGCGTAGTCGCCTCCATCCCTTGGGGGCGCGTACTGACATACGGGCAAATCGCCTATCTTGTAGGCCGTCCCCAGTGTTCACGCATGGTGGGACAGGCTATGCACAACGCTTCCGAAGAGCGGAATCTCCCTTGCCATCGGGTGGTAAACAGCCAGGGAAGACTGGCGCCTTGCTGGACGGAACAACGCGAACTATTGGAAAAGGAAGGTGTCGCTTTCAGAAAAAACGGATGCGTCGACCTCAAGGCATGTGGCTGGGAAATCTTGAAAGAATCTATTTCTTAGCAAAGATATTGATAACCAACGAGCAACTCGTCAGCAAAATACCTGTCCCTATCACTCCCGTCCAGCCGAAATATTGCCACGAAGTTCCGGCAAGGAAAGTTCCCGTGGAACCTCCGATGAAGTAAGTAGTCATAAAAATCGTATTGATGCGGTTGGAGGCTTGCGGACAAAGGGCGAATGCACTTGTCTGGTTGCTAAGCTGAATGCATTGCATCCCTATATCTATCAATAATATACCGGCTATGATGCCTACATAGCTGTATTGCCCCACATACAGGGTGATCCATGCACTGATAATCAGCGTACAACCTATGTAAGTCAGCCGTTTCACTCCGAGAATATGTATATATCTGCCGATGGACGATGCCGTCAGTGCTCCGGCTATGCCGCAAAGGCCTAACATACCTATGATATTGTTTCCCGCAAAGAAAGGTGTCTGCTCCATTTTGAAGGCCAGACAACTCCACATGGCAAGGAAGGAACCGAATGAAAAACCTGCACGTAGCGAAACGATGCGTAGTTGGGGGTATTTCCTGACTAAGGAGAACAGGGATTTCATCAAGCCGAAGTATGTCCCCTGGAAGTTGGAAGGGAGGTCCGGAAGTATCCTGATGATGACGATGAGGCAGACAATCATCAGTCCGGCGGCAACGAAGTAGATGAAACGCCAGCCCATGTATTCGCCTACGATGCCGCTCACTACGCGCGAAGCCAGAATACCGGTCAGCAATCCCGAAAGGATGATGCCCACATTCTTCCCTTTGGTTTCGGGAGTGGAGTATTGCGCCGCAAGAGGCATGAACACTTGCGGAATGACGGAACATGCACCTGTCAGCAGGGAGGCAAAAAGTATCAGGTGGATGTTGGGAGCCAGGGCAATGGTGAGCAGGGAGACCACCAGCACGGAGATATTCACAAGGATGATGTTCCTTCGGCGGTATAAGTCGCCCAATGGAATGATGAAAAGCAATCCGAGCGCATAGCCTATCTGCGAGAACATGGCTATCAGATTGGCGGTGAACTCGCTGATGTTCAGATCACGGCTGATACGGTTCAGTAAGGGTTGATTGTAGTATATGTTGGCCACCGTTACTCCTGAAATGATGGCGAGTGTCCAAAGTAAGGACGACGGTATTCCCTGATTTTCCTTTAGTTCCTGTTTCATGCCGCAAAGGTAACTATTTCATGAAAAACGAACGCATATATTATCAATGATTCATATAGAAAGGCATCAGGCGGTGATAGGCTTTCAGGTATCCATAAGATTTTTTTTAGAAGTGTTCGATACAAAGTTACTGAAATCTGTTATTTAATATAGAGAGTCTTGTTATTTAATTTATTCACCCAATAAAAGAAACAGATTATGAATATAGAACATTATCCCGAGAAAAAAGTTTTTCAGACAACGGTGGATGGGGAAACTGCCCGTCTGATGTATCATGTCACTGATGGTGCGCTGGATGTGCGCCATACGATTGTTCCCGATGAAATCAGCGGAAGGGGCATTGCCTCTGCTTTGGTAAAGGCGGCCTATGACTATGCTTTGGCCAATGGATTGGTGCCGGTGGCAACATGCTCTTATGCCGTGGTTTGGCTGGAAAGACATCCCGAATATAATGGAAAGACAGGAAAGGATTATGCCGGAGAAGGAACGTGTGCACTCTAAATTGATTTTGCCATCTTCGGATTTTTCTCTATCTTGCTTCCGTTTTTAATCATCATATAAAGAACAGATATGAAAAAATATATTGGAGCGCACGTGAGTGCAAGTGGTGGAGTAGAAATAGCTCCCGTTAATGCCCATGAGATAGGTGCGAATGCATTCGCCTTGTTCACAAAGAATCAACGGCAATGGGTAGCCAAACCGTTGACGGAGGAAAGCATCCGCGAGTTCAAGGGCAATTGTGAGAAATTCTCTTTTGATGCCCGCTATATCCTGCCCCATGATAGCTATCTGATTAATCTGGGACACCCGGAAGAAGAAGGATTGGAGAAAAGCCGTGCCGCATTTCTGGATGAGATGCAACGTTGTGAGCAATTAGGTTTGCAACTCCTGAACTTCCATCCGGGAAGCCATCTCAATAAGATTTCGGTGGAGGAATGTCTGGATAAGGTTGCCGAGTCCATCAACATTACATTGAGTAAAACGAAAGGGGTAACGGCCGTTATTGAAAATACGGCAGGGCAGGGTAGCAATGTAGGTAATGAGTTTTGGCAATTGAAGCATATCATCGACCGGGTAGAAGATAAATCACGTGTAGGGGTATGCCTGGATACTTGCCACACCTATTCGGCAGGTTATGATATAGTAGGGGAATATGATAAAGTATTCCGTGAGTTCGACGAGGTAGTTGGCTTCAATTATTTGCGGGGCATTCACTTGAATGATACGAAGAAAGAGTTGGGTAGCCATGTAGACCGCCATGATAGCATCGGGAAAGGCTTGTTAGGGATTGATTTCTTCAAGCGTTTTATGAAAGACGAACGTTTCGACAACATGCCTGTCATTCTGGAAACACCGGATGAAACGCTTTGGGCGGAAGAAATAAAGTTGTTGCGTAGCTTTGAATAGCGTGTAGAATAATATAGATACGCGGACGACGCGGAATAAACGGACGAACACGGATTTTTCATTATGAACTAAAATCCGTGTTCGTCCGTTTATTCCGCGTCGTCCGCGTATCCTTTATTGATTCACCTTCACATTATCCCATTCAAACGATGAGATTACCGACTTATCGCAATCTCCATTCTTCGCCTTGATATTCAGATTCTCGAACTTGAAATTTGACAATTTGTATTGTTCGGATGCACTTACGTTGAAGAATACATCACAATCGAAGTCAATATTACGCATCGTCACGTGGTCTGAGTAGGACATCGGAACATCCTTCCGGTCCTTGAGGTCAAAGAATTGTGTCCACGGCTTGACGTAGAGGAAGCTCTTGGCATTTCCTTTGATGTCTTCAACAAGGATATACTCGTAATTCTGAGGAGTGTCGGCACGCATTTTCAACCATAGCAAGCGGCTTGCCTGATTGATTGTGCAACGGCGGAGGATAATATTACGGTTATGAATAGACTCGCTACCGCAAGTCAATGCACTATGGCAGAAACCATATGTACAATCTTCAATAATAATGTTAGTGTTACTTCCGTTGTTGGAATCCTTATCAGCCCACGGGCCTTTTCCACCTTTCAGAGCAATGGCATCATCGTTAACCGAGAGATAGCAATTCTTAACCAATACATTGCTACATACATCAATATCAATAGCGTCCGTGCTGGGAGCCTTGACCGGAGCCGCCGGAGAGAAGATGTATAAATTCAGCAATTTCACATTATTACATTTATAAATATGCGTTGTCCAGAACGGAGAATTGATGAGACGTACTCCTGAAATCTGTACATCATCGCTATTGGAAACGTGCACCAGTCGTGGACGCAACTCATCCATATTGGTACATTTAGGAATGACGGAACGGCGCAACCAGAAAGATTTCCAATAGCGCAGACCGTTACCGTTGATTGTGCCTTTGCCGGAGATGGTGAAACCATTGACTCCGTCAGCATTCACCAGTGCGGCGAAATACTTCAGTGATTGCCCCTCTATGCGGGTATTGATTATGGGGAAATTGCTGATATCATCGCTACCTTTCAGTACGGCTCCTTCTTCCAGATAAAGATGGGTTTTCGGTTTGAAGAAAAGCGCACCGCTCAGGTAAGTACCTTTCGGAATGATGACCACGCCACCTCCTTTGGATGAAGCCTGATCGATGACGGCCTGAATCTTTTCTGTTTGAATCAGGGTGCTATCATTTACAACGCTATAATCTGTAATCTTGTACTTGTCACCCAGTGTTTCAATATTTACGATTTCGTTTTGTCTGAACCAGTCGGGAATAGGAGTTCCGTCCGGAAAATTCTCTTGTGCGAAAGAGGACAGGCAGAAAAGTAAACTACATGCTAAAGTTACGAATTTCATGGTTTTAATCATTAGTTGGTTAATAGTGCTTGATCGGATAGATTTATCCGTATGCAAAAATAGGGAATAAAATCCGGATATGATGGGAATGAAAAGGTTCAATTCCTAAGCTATTTGTCAGTTTATATAGGCTTTTTGACTCTCTCTTGTGAAGGAGAAAAAGAGAAGAAGCAATCATCAGAAGTCAGCCTTTTCCGTGATACGGATGATCCGTCCGTCGGCGGGATGGGTAAATTCGATGGACTCGGCATGCAGGTAGAGGCGTTTATCCTTTCTCCCGTAAAGCTCGTCGCCTATGATGGGACAATGCAGACCTGACGGATGTGCGGCATGTACGCGGAGCTGATGAGTGCGCCCTGTATGCGGATGAAAAGCTATGCGTGTGCATTTGTCCGTCCGCTCAAGAACCTGATAATGAGTGATGGCGGGTTTACCATACTCCATGTTCACCACCTGACGGGGACGGTCCAGCGGATCCGGGCAAATGGGAAGCTCGATGGTTCCCTCGTCTTGGGGAATGATGCCGTCAAGCAGGGCTATATATTTCTTTCGGATGCTATGATTCTTGAACTGGGCTTGCAGGTGTTGATGCACCTTTTTATTCTTGGCAACGATTAAAAGTCCCGATGTAGCCATATCCAGCCGGTGCACAATCATCGGCCCGTCGGCTTCCGGATAGAGTTGCCTTGCCAGACTATATACGGACTCCTTTTCACCCTTACCGGGCACGGAGAGCATTCCGGAAGGCTTGTTGACTACCAATAACCATTCGTCCTCATAGACTATTTTTAATTTCCCGTAGCCCTGTTCCGGAAGTTGTAGCATAGGATTTTCTTCTACTTCCAACCCTTGAAGCATGTGTTGCAAGATAGGCTCGCACTTACCTTTACAAGCGGGATAATAATAACCATGATGGCGGATTTCGGCTTTGGGAGAGTTGCCCCACCAGAACTCTGCCATAGCAATGGGTTTCCAGCCGTGCAGATAGGCTTGTTGCAATAATTTAGGGGCGGCACATTCTCCGGCACCGGCGGGAGGAGTTTTGTGCACGGTTTGGCTGAATATATCACACAAGGTTTTCACCTCCTTCCGGTAGTTCAACATTCTGAATTGCCCGAATAATTGTTGTTGCAGGGCGGCGGAACGGCTTTTGCGTTCCACCTTCAACTCTTGAATTAGTTCTTCCCGGTTATTGACTTCCACTTGCAAAGCGGCTATCCTTTCTTTCCAGGAACGTTCCAGCCGTTTGTATTCCGCTTTTTGAAATTGGCTTTCGCGTATCAGGCGGGCTTCTTCTTCGGTAGTGAGTCCGGCTTCCTTTCTACGCAATTCTCTTTTCTCTTTCGCTTCTTTTAATTGTTGTTTGGCTATGTCCAGTGTTTCCCGGGCTTGTTGGTGGGTCCGGGTGAGCTCGGACAACAAAGAAGTGTATTCCTTGTCCTCTTCCAATTGCTTGATGCGCCGGTTGATGGCGGAGATGTTTTCCTCTTCGACTTTGAAGAAACCTTGCGGTTGCAACAAGTCATATACGGGCGGAACGAAGTAGGAGTGTTGGTTCTTCCCCGCCAATATGCCCGAAAACGCGGCCAGGTAACCAACCTCCCCATTTCCGGTCTGCACCACCAGCACTCCGAACATCTTCCCCCGACTTAGTTCTTCTTTCCATTCATGTTGCCGGTTGAGATAGTGTTGCACCTCTTCCGCCGCCATCACGCATAATGGATGGGGAGTATAGCTGAAAGGATAAGTAAACCTTTCCGGAAGTGGAATATTTGCTATGGAAGTCTTGAAACGGTGCAACATAATGGCGCAAAGATACTCATTTCTTATAATAAGCGTATCATGGTGCCGTGCTTTCTGATTATATATTATCCGACGGAGAAAAGTTCTTCACTCTCATTATGGTAGGGTAGGGTGAAGGTGAACCGGCTTCCCTTTCCGGCCTCGGAGCTAACGGAGATTTTTCCACCCAGCTTTTCTGCTATGACCATGCTTATGGAAAGCCCCAGGCCGGTACCCTGAACAAATTCGTCTTGCTTGTAGAAACGTTCGAATATCATCCGTTGTTCTTCTTTCGGAATGCCTTTTCCGGTATCTTCCACATAGATGGAGATTTCATAGTTCGAGAAGTCTATCTCATATCCCAGTTTTATGAATCCCGACTTGGTGAATTTGGCAGCATTGTTCAGGAAATTGGTGATGATCTGACTAAGCCGGTTCACGTCCGTATGGATGAAGAAGGTGGCATCGGGCACTTCTTTTATGAACTCAATCTCCTTGGGTATCAATAAGGAATGAGTCATGTACATATTGTCAATCCAGCTATTCAGGTTGCAAGTTGAAAAGGAGAAAGCCATTTTGCCGGATTCGATACGGGATAATTCCAATATGTCGTTTATGAGTTTTAGAAGAAGTTCGCAATTGCTATTGATGGTATTGATAAAGTCCGCTTTCTCGTCATCGGACAAGTCATCTTCACTGACCAACAGGTTGGAGAAGCCTACGATTGCATTGAGCGGTGTGCGTATCTCATGGCTCATATTGGCGAGGAATGATTGCTTAAGCTCTGCTTCTATCGCCAGGTCTTTGGCCTTCATCAACTCTTCTTCTTTATCTTTGAAGTGTTGCACATTAGTCACCAACCCTATGATGGAGGCGGTTTCCGCCATGGCTTTCGTGGGGTTGACATAGCGAAGTTCGTACCAGATGTACCCTTTGCCATTGAAGTTGCACCGGCATTGAGTATGTGCTTTTGAATCTTCCTGGCTCTTTACCCGGAAGAAGGTGGTCAGCACATCCGTTCGGTCTTCCGGGTGTATGGCCTCGGTCATCTCTTGTAGAGTGAACGTGCGGAAAGGCATGTCCAGATGCTCAAAGAATTCTTTATCGCATGAGAAGGTGTTGGTGGATTCCACATATTTCCAGGCATAGATATCGCTCTTTTCAAGTGATAATGATAGCAATTCCTTTTCCCTGATTAATTCCCTTTGGGTGGCACGTTTCCGTTTTGACTCCCTGAAATAGAGGAACAACGGATATAGAATGAAAAAACAAATGGCAAAGGCGCCCAGGGTAAAAATACCGATAAGTAGAGTTTTGTGATGCTCGATGCGGAAAGGTATTTTGATTATGGTGTAGTCCTCCTGCGAAGTCTTTTCTGCATTGATTTCTGTATTCAGAATCTTATTAAGGTTCTTGTAAACGGGTAACAACTGTTCGTAAGAGTGTGTGAGGATGTGGTGGTATTGGGTATATTGCACTTTTTGCGCATGCATCTTTGTGAATAGAGCAAGGAGAATTAAAATGACAGATACCCTTTTGAGTATCCGATATCTTTTTTTCATAGAGTCATTTTTTTGAGCTATATTATTTGTCATAAAAGCACGCGCCTATATCCGTTACCAGTGGAGATTCTAAAGAAAATCTCATTCGCAAAGTTACACGATTATTTTGAATTCCCACACAAATGGATAAAAATGTGAGAATTAACTTCGTTTGTATCGTAACGCTGAATTTATGATGTCTTAAAAAAAGACTATATGAATGTAAATCTTATTTTTCCCTTTTATAGACTCATTTTTGATGTTCCGGATTTGTCAGGTAATAGCATTGATGGTCATATACATGTCCGTCATAAGTCACTTCGGCCTGATGAAGCGTACCCTCATGCACAAAGCCCTGGCGTTTCAATACTTGTTGAGAGCGCTCGTTATGGGGGTAACAGTTAGCGGTGATAAGACTTAGTTTTAGCGTGCCGAAACCGTAGTTTAGCACCGCTTTTACCGCCTCCGTCATATAGCCTTTTCCCCATTGAGCCTCGTCGAGCCAATATCCCAGCATACGTACTTGCGGGTTTTCGCGTCTGGGGTCGGCGATGATGCCGATGGAGCCAATCAATTGCCCGTTGTCTTTCAGGGTAATGGCCCATACCCCTTTCTGGGATAAGAATACGGAACGAAGTACTTCCCGTGATTCCTCCAGGCTTGCGTGAGGTTGCCAACCCGCATTGTTCCCTATGTTGGGGTTTCGGCAACAGGCAAAAAGAGCCTCTGCATCGCTCTCCACGAAGGGCCGTAGTAGCAACCGTTCCGTTTCAATTGGGGCGTCGGGTTCTTCCGAAGTTTCTTCTTTCCGATAGACACATTCTACGCGGTTACCGTCAGGATCAAGAATGACGCTTTCGAAATAACCATCGCCTGAAGTGCGCGGTTCTCCGGCTATGGTATAACCGTCTGCCCGGAGTTGTTCAGTAGTCTTGAGTACGTCCTCTTTGCTTTGAAAGGCAAGGGCGAAGTGGGTGAGCCCTAACCTGTTTTCTTCTATCAGAGTGTTTTGCACGTCCGTGCGGCTCATTAATTCTAATGACGGACCTTCATCAAAGTAGATGAAGTATGATTCGAAACCTTTCTTAGGGTTGATATATTTTTCGTTGCTCTTTCCGCTAAAATACCGGATATAGAAGTTCCTTAATTCCTCCAGGCGGAAGGTCCAGATGGCGATGTGATGTACTTTCATGATTCCTTTTTCATGCAAATATAGTGATAATTCCCTGTAAAATCGTACCTTTGTGCCGTAATAAAAAGAAATGATGACATTTAAACAGATGAATATTTCGGAGCCGGTGTGCCGTGCGCTCCTCGAAAAAAACTATTCTACCCCTACACTTATCCAAGAACAAGCTATACCCGAAGCCCTGACCGGGCGTGATTTGTTGGGACTGGCGCAAACCGGAACCGGCAAAACCGCCGCTTTCGCCGTACCCATCATCGAGCAATTGCTTGCCGCTCCTATGCCCCAACGCAAAGGTGCTCCGCGTAGCATCCGTGCGCTTATCCTGACCCCAACCCGGGAGTTGGCGATTCAGATTGATGAATCGTTGGCGGACTATACACGCTATACGACCTTGCGCCACACGGTTATCTTCGGCGGAGTGAAACAAAAGTCGCAAACCGATGAGCTTCGTGCCGGGACGGACATCCTGACGGCTACTCCCGGACGTTTGCTCGACCTGATGTCGCAAGGCTTTATCCGCCTCGACGATGTTCGCCACTTCGTTCTTGATGAGGCCGACCGTATGCTCGACATGGGATTTATCCATGACGTCAAACGCCTCTTGCCCAAGCTCCCGCCCAAGAAGCAAACCCTTTTCTTCTCGGCCACCATGCCCGATAGTATCGACCGTCTTGCCAAGAGTTTGTTGCACAATCCGGCGCGTGTGGAAGTAACTCCGGCATCCAGTGTTGTGGAGATTATCAGCCAGTCCGTCTACCGGGTAGAGAAACCTCAGAAGAAAGAATTGTTGGCTCAATTGTTGCTCGGAGAGGCAGGCCATCAGGTGCTGGTTTTCTCCCGTACCAAGCATGGGGCGGATAACATTGCCCGCTACCTGTCTCGTCGTGGCATTGCTTGCGAAAGCATACATGGAGACAAGTCACAGAATGCCCGCCAACGTGCGTTGAGCAACTTTAAGGAAGGGCGCTCCAATGTGATTATTGCTACGGATATTGCTGCCCGGGGCATCGATATAAAAGGTCTGGATCTGGTTCTCAATTTTGATTTGCCCGACGTTCCGGAAACCTACGTGCACCGTATCGGACGTACTGGACGTGCGGGTTGCGAAGGACGTGCCATTGCTTTTTGCTCAAGCGAAGAAGCCCCCATGTTACGTGAGATAGAGAAACTTACGGGTATAAAGCTGGTGCAACAAAAGCACAATTTGCCTTCTTTGGGAGAGCCTGCCGCTTCTCCTACTACTTCTTCTGCTACCCCAAACGTTGCACCCAAATCGCAAAGCCGCACTCAGGGAGGAAGACCTCAGAACAATAGAAGGCGGGAGGACAGAAAGAGACCGGTCGAACCAACCGGAAGCACTCAAAAGGCGGTGGTATCTGCCGAAAAGCCCAAGCGGAATAATAATCGTCCCGAAAGACCTCGACCTGTCCAGCAATCCGGGCAAAAGAAGTCGGGTTCCGGGAAGCCGGAGCCGTCACCCAAAAGTCCGGCAAAGTTGCGTTCGCGCTACGAAAACTATGATTGAAAGTTGTAGATGCTTTTGAAGTACTTGTAAAATTAAATAGGCTTCCCTTTATCATGCTTTGTGTGAAAAGGAAAATATTTAATATTTAAAAACTTTGTAAAAAGTGCTCTATTGTCTTTAAAACTTTGTATATTAGCGGCTTGAATGCTTGGAGGAAAAACGAGAATTCGTTCCGAGTAGTCTAAACTTAAGGAACTAAAGATTATATGACCAAAAGCAAGGAAAGTTTAAGTGTATTTCTACTTCAGTTTTTAGAACGGTTGAATGGCCATGAATCTATTGAAAGGAAAATCACGAAGTCGTTGATAGACATTTGTAATTACTATGGATTCAAGAAAGGGTTTGTTTATCAAACGGATGGTTTCCGCTATTTCTTTTTGAAGGAAACCATCGGAAATGAAGGTGGCACCCTGAGGTCTCGTTTTGAAATGGGAGAGATGACCACACAACATTCTGATCGTATAGAGGCTGGAAAGAAACCCTTTTATACACGTAAGGGTGGGAATATATCTTTGTCCGATATGGATATTTTGGATTTTTATGGAGTGGATTCTTTGCTAATCAGGCAATTCGAAGATTCCGAAGGCAAGATTATCGGATTTATCGGGTTTGCGGATAGGGAAGAAGCCTCGATACCTTTCGCCGAAGACGAGCTCCAGATGATTCATCTGATATTGGGCTCGCTCTCCAAGGAGATAGCGGTCAGGGAATATAAGGAAAGAGAAGTGCGGGCAAGCAACACGCTGGGTAGCATTATGAACAATATGGGAGTGGACATTTATGTGAACTCTTTCGATTCTCATGACATGCTATATGCCAATGCGTCTATGGCCGCCCCGTATGGCGGCATCAGGCATTTTGAGGGGAAGAAGTGCTGGCAAGCGCTCTACACCGATAAAACGGGCGAGTGTGAGTTCTGCCCTAAAAGGCACTTGATTGATGAAAACGGCCAGCCCACCAGGGTTTACTCCTGGGACTATCAACGCCCGTTCGACAAATGCTGGTTTCGCGTGTTCAGTGCCGCATTCCCCTGGATAGACGGACAGATGGCGCACGTCATCACCAGTGTCGACATCGACCATCAGAAAAAGATAGAAGAAGAATTAAGGATAGCCAAGGAGAAGGCGGAGAATCTGGACCGCCTGAAGTCGGCTTTCCTGGCCAATATGAGTCATGAAATCCGTACTCCGTTGAATGCGATTGTCGGTTTTGCAAGTATGCTCGTTGAGGAAGATGACAAGAAAGAACGTCAGGGGTATATTGAAATCATGCAGGAGAACACAGAGTTGCTCTTGCAATTGATATCCGATATTCTGGATTTGTCGAAGATAGAGGCGGGGACGCTCGACTTCAATATGGGGTATCTGAACATCAAAGACTTTTGTGAAGACATACTTCGCGGTTATGAAATCAAGGAAGATAAGCCCGTGCCCGTATTGCTGGCTTCTAATTTGCCCGATTATCGTATTTATACAGATAAGAAGCGTTTGATGCAGGTTGTCACCAACTTTATCAATAACGCCCTTAAGTTTACGAGCGAAGGGCAAATCACTCTTGAGTATCACTTTAAGGAGGATACCAATGAGATAGAATTCTCCGTAACAGATACGGGTATTGGTATTGCTCCGGATGCGGTGGGGCAGGTGTTCGACCGCTTTGTGAAACTTAATACTTTTTCCAAAGGCACCGGTTTGGGATTGTCCATCTGCCGGAGTATTATCGAGCATCTTGGCGGCACTATCGGGGTAGAGTCCGAGGTAGGCGTCGGTAGCCGTTTCTGGTTTACGCATCCTTGTGCCGAGTCGGCATAATCAAAACTATTATTCATGAACTAAAAAATTAGTAGACCAATGAAGAACAAAACATGGAAATATTGGGTTGTTGCATCAGTTGCATTGTTGCTGGTAGGTTGTGGCGGCGGTGCAAAGAAACAAACTAATGAGGAAGTAAGTATGGATAGTACAACTATGGCATGTGACGGTTTGAAAACCTTACAACTGGATGGAGTGAAGGTCACCTGGATACAGGATAATGCAAAAGAGCGTCTTATGGAGAGGACGCTTTTCGCCGATGCTAGTGATGAGCTGATAGATAGCTTGAAGTTGGCGGATGGGATACCTTCGTCCATGAGCACTTTTCTGGTAGAAACGGATGGTGTCCGGATTTTGTTTGATACGGGAATGGGAGCACCGGATAGCCGTTTATTGTCGGGGTTGGCCTCTTTGGGAGTAACCCCCGCTGATATCAAGTATCTGTATCTCACCCACTTCCACGGTGACCACATCGGAGGGATGATGAAGGGAGATAGCATTGTCTTCCCTAATGCCGAGGTGTATGCGTCGGAAGTGGAGTATGATGCTTGGCTCAAGATGCCTTCCGATAGGAATGCGCAAGTGGTGAAGACCATGAACGCTTATAAGGACCGTTTGCACCTGTTTGAATTTGGTGAAACCTTGCCGGGGAATGTGGTTACCATGAATGCGGAAGGGCACACTCCCGGCCATACGGTGTACCAGGCGGGCAAGCTATTGGTGATAGCCGATTTGATTCACGGGGCCGCTCTTCAATTGGAACATCCCGAAATCTGTGCTGCGTACGATATGGATAAGGATGCGGCGGTGAAGTCACGTAAACACTTCCTCCGGTATGCCAAGGAAAATGGATTGACAATGGCGGGAATGCATTTGCCGCCTCCGGGGTTTAAATAGTACTTTCCGGATGGGATATGATAGGGGGTGTTTCTTCACTCCCTTTTGACTTTTCCTCCGTTTTCGGGCGCTTGGCAGGGGAGGGCTTCTTCCCGTATTTGCGTTCTTTTTCCCAAGCGGCTTTTCTTGCTTCGTATGCTTCGTATTGCTTTTCTAAATAGTTGTCGGCCATGATTTTATTGTTTTAATGAGAGATTGTTCATCGTTGGGTGGGCAATGAAAACTCTTGCCAGTCATATTCCTCTCCGTTTTCGTCGGCTACGGCAATGCGGAAGATGACTTCTCCCGTCTTTATCCGTTCTCCGGCGTTGATGTTGGCGGTGTATTTCACGCCTTCGCGGGGAGCGATTTGTTCTATCATGACGGATGGCGAGATGTAGATGTGCTTCATGCCTGTGACTTCCGCCACTACCGGCACCACGTTGAAGGCGGTCCTGTTTCCCTCGTTCATAATTTCGAAGACGACTTTGCAATTCTCACCCGCATTGATTACGTGGTCGCGGCTATCGTCGATGAAACGTATATTGCGTATCTTCAGGTTGTTGATGGCGGAGGGGAGCGCTTCCGGTCGGGGATTATAGGTGGGCTGGGTTCTCTCTACCCGGTAGCTGTATTCTTCCGTTTGTTTGGGGGCGGTGGCGGCATTGGCAATGGCGGCTCCGGCAATGGTTCCCACAATAGTGCCGATGGCAGAACCACGGTAACCTCCTCTCCATCCTCGGTTGTTCTCGCCTATCAGTCCGCCGATGGCGCCACCTACATTGCCTCCGATGGCGGCTCCGGCCAATACGGCGCCCGGGTCACCCGCCGCCATGCGGTTGGTGCTACATCCGCTACACAATATGGCTAATGCCAATATCCCTATAAAATGCATGCTAATCAGTTTCTTCATATCAAAATCCTATTTAGTATGTATATGTGCATTAGAACTCTGTAAAGGTATGGATAAAATTTTGTTTGCTGAAATGGGTGGCACTGAAATACCTGATATTTTGTTCTTTTATACATAGAATTACATTTTACTCAGTGCGCTGAGTATTTTTACTTGGTACAAAATAATACATATAACTTGTTGGCGGAATTAATTCGTATCGGTGCAGAAATGAATTATTTCACCACAGATTACACAGATTAGCACAGATTTAATTTATTAATAATCAGAGATATCTTTCCTTATCTGTGTAAATCTGTGTAATCTGTGGTGCATCATAACCGTATAGGAAGGAGTTAAAATCAACTCCTGATTCGCATAAATAGCAAGATACTATTCATTATAATCCGAGAGGCGTCCGCCGTTGCCACCAACCGCCGGACGCCTCTCTTTTGATTTTACAAAGCCGTCGATCTCTATCCCAACGGATTTTCCTCAATGCCACCATCGCCACCGGAACCGGAGCCGCTTCCGCCGCCCTGCCCTTTCGCTTCTTTATAAGCGCGGG